>Ga0265297_10000594_pt1 | contig 104130 bp, 96 predicted proteins | sample Munlanlwell13791_FD_192502 | JGI IMG/M metagenome (GOLD analysis project Ga0265297, IMG submission 192502) | Leachate microbial communities from a municipal landfill in Southern Ontario, Canada - Leachate well 137-91 | ecosystem: Engineered > Solid waste > Landfill > Unclassified | place...
GTCGTGATTGCAATCGTGGGTATCTTATCTGGTTTTGTTTTAGTTTCTTTGAACTCGGCCACTGATTCTGCCAATGACGCTCGTCGGAAATCAGACTTATCCCAGATTGTCAAAGCTTTGTTAGTCTATAATACCTCCAATCCTACTTATCCCATTGAAACCTGTAGTATTGGTTCAACCTGTTCAGCCACTGTAAACAATGCTTTAGGCCAAGCATCAGGGATTACTGGCCCAAACAACACTTATTACACCTATTCTTCAATTGATGGAACTAGTTTTACTGTTTCCACGATTATGTCTGATACTGATATCTATTCCTATGACTCTGAAACAGGGTATAGCAAATCACCAGCTGAACCAGGATTACCAGGTTATAGTAAAAGACAGCCCATTACTATCAATTCTGCTTCTGCTTTAACAGATTATCAAGTTAAGCTAACTATTACCTATGATTCTGATATGCAACCTGATTTTGATGATCTGCGCTTCACTTCGGCTGACGGCACCACGGAACTTAGCTATTGGCTAGAATCAAAAACAGATTCCACTACTGCCATTGTCTGGGTTAAGGTCCCTAGTCTGGCCAGTGGCGACAATACCATTTATATGTATTATGCCAATGCGTCTGCCACCACGGCTTCGAGTGGGGATAATACGTTTGAGTTTTTTGATGATTTTAATGGAGGAGTATTAGATTTAATAAAATGGAGAGAGGACACGTCAAATTTTACAGTAAGCGGTGGTATTTTATCTAATACCATTAATGGAGTAGAGTTATTTTCAAATATTGTAATCACGACATCAATTAATAGTTATGCAATGAGAACAAGAAGCTTAATATCAAGCAACGATAATCAAATAGGATTAGCGCATTATATTGATTATTCTCCGCGAGCCGAAATAATACAATGGACAGGTGGTGGTGCAAAATTTTTAGGCACAACTGGATGGAGTGAAGCTGGAAAATATTCACTTGGAGCTTATCATGTTTTTGATATCTTGCTAATACCAAATGCAACGTGTGTCTATAGAGTAGATGGGGTAGTATCGGAAACACAAAATTATTCTAGTCCGGGGGATATGTCGATTGTTGCAAGTGCTGGTGCTATTGGAACAATAACTTCAGATTGGGTGTTAATTCGTAAATATACTGCCACCGAGCCAACCCCATCTTTTGGCGCCGAACAGTCTATTTAATAAAATCAAAAACCGCCCGAGAAAGGCGGTTTTATCTATTTAGCAACAAACGGAAGAAAAGCCATAAAGCGAGCTCTTTTAATTGCTTCAGCTGTTTCTCGCTGATGTTTTGAGCAAAGCCCAGACTTTTTTTTCGGCTTTATTTTTCCGGACTTGGTAATATATCTTGAAATAATCTCCACTTCGTGAAAATTAATTTCTTGGACATTTTTTTTGCAGAAATAACAATACATATTGATTTTATTTTAAAAAGGAATATCTTTAATATCGATTTCTTCGCCATCTTCGATAACTGGAATATCTTCCTCTTCTTGCATTTCTTTATTATTTTTGGGTTGAGCTGGAGCTGAAAAATTACTTGAAGATCCTGCGCTTTTCGGGCCTAATTGCATATTTTCTGCAATTATTTCTGTAGTGTATTTTTTAACTCCGGTTTTATCCTCCCAAGACCTGTTTTGGATTCGACCCTCGATTAAAACAAGCGAACCTTTGTTTAAAAATTGGGAAGCGGTTTGAGCTAATTTTTGCCACATTACAACTCTGTGGAATTGGGCTTCTTCTTTTTTCTGACCATTAGCATCTTTCCAAACACGATTGGTGGCCAAACTAAAAGTGCAAACGCTTTGCCCGGATGGGGTGCTTTTTAATTCCGGGTCAGTGGCTACTCGGCCCAGTAAAAATACTTTATTAAGATTCATATTTTTTTGCTTTTTCGCTAAAAAGCGGAGAAAGCGATTATTTTTGTTTTTTTTAAGAACAAATAATTATTTGAAATCAAGGAATCTTTTTAATATTTTTATTCTCCAAGCATTTCGTTCAGTTTTTCTTCTACCTGCTCTAATTCAACTTTTGATTTTTCTTTTTCTACTACTGGCGCTTGCTGTTCTTCTGTTTTTTTCTCTTCCCGTTCAGCTTTAGCTGCCATTCTTCGATCAGATCTTTTTATTTTAATTTCTTCTTTCTTTAAAATTAAATGTCTGATGACGTTTTTGTTTTCTTTTATCATTTTTTCCAAATCTTTAAGCATTTCTTTTTTAACAATGCCTAAATTAGGATACAAAGTAATAAAACAAAACCAAGCCTCCTCTTGGCTCAAAATAGGGTAGGCCAATTTTTTCATTTCAATCTTTCTTTCTGAAGCCAATTTTCCGCTTTTTTGCAAAAAAGCTTCCAGGTCGCCGATTTGGGCGTTGGCCTCTTCAGCTGATATCTTGCTCGATAACAGCAAATTTATTTCATAGAATGACATATTGTCTTTATTCTTATGGATTATTAATCTTAAGATAAACTTTCTTTTAAATAGAAAGTTTTTTGCGAAGGTTTTTATTTCGCTATAGGGCGAAATAAGTTCGTACAAGGTATCACTAATATAGCAATATTTTCTCTTTTGGTCAACCTAATTTTTGGGTTGATTATTGCCAGCTTTTCTTTAATAATGATATAATATATTTATGAAAATCAGATTTAATCATCAAAACGTTTTAGGTTTTACATTGATTGAAATTATGGTATCAGTTTTAATTTTGGCTTTAATTAGTTCAATGATTGTTGCCTTAAATTCTAATTCTCAGGCTAAATCCCAAGCAGATTTATTACAGACAAAAATATTTGCTGGAACAATAAAAAACAAATTAGCCCAAAATATAGTGGGCGATTGGTCTTTTTATGAAGGGAGTAGTAGTATTTTGCATGATTCAAGCGATTATCAGAATAATGGCACTATAAATGGAAGCACCTGGGTTACAAATGGTTCTTGTGTGGAAAATAATTGTTTGTCGTTTGACGGTAATGATACTGTAATTTTTAATTCTTTTACAGACATTTCTAATTTTTCGGCTTATACTATTTCTGTTTGGATAAAACCAATAACCAGTGTTAATCTTGAGGTGGCCCTAGGTTATGGGTCTACGGCTGGAGTTAATCCAGTTATTCTTATTGGAAAGCATAGTGACAATAAAGCAATATTCCAACATCGTGATGATGCGGGTAATATTATCCAAATTTTTAGCGATAAAACAATAAATGACAATAAATGGCACTTGATTACAGGAATCAGATATTCATCTAATAATCATAGAATATTAGTTGATGGAGTATTACAACCAATGACTGACACTGATACGATTGGAACCACAACGATTAATCGATCAATGCTGGGAACTTTGCCAAGGGCCAGCAATAGCTATTATTTTAATGGCTCAATAGACGAGGTTAGTGTTTATTCCACAGCTTATACTATTGTTCAAATTCAAGAGCAATATCTGGCTGGGATGGAAAAGCTTTTAAATAGCGGGCAGATTTCGAAACAAGAATATAATCAAAAAATTGCTGAATTACAAAAACAAGTAGCTCAAAAATAGAATATGAACGAAAAAATTTTTAAAGCTTATGATGTTCGCGGAGTTTTCCCAGAAGAAATAAACGAAGAAACAGCTTATAAAATCGGCAAAGCCTTTGTCTGTTTTTTAAAAAATAAGTCTTCTGAACCAAATTCAAGTAAATTAAAAATAGTAGTGGGAATGGACAATCGTCTTTCTTCTGGTTATTTATTTGCTGCCCTAGAAAAAGGAATATTGGAACAAGGCGGAGAAATAATTGATATTGGATTTTGCACCACGCCAATGTTTTATTATGGTGTGGCAAAATTTAATTATGACGGTGGAATAATGATTACTGCTTCTCATAATCCGCCACAATACAATGGATTTAAAATGGTTAACAAAGGAGGGGTGCCAATTAGCGAATCAACTGGATTAATCCAGATAAAAGAATTAGCCCTGGCAGATAATTTTATTCTTGCGCCTGTTCCTGGCCGAAAAGAAAAAAAAGATATTTTACCAGATTATTGGGAAGATAATTTTATAGATGAAGATTTTTCTTTTACGATTGTTGTTGATACAGCCAATAGCGTTTCCAGTATTCCTATCAAAAAGATGCTTAAAAATACCGCCCTAATTCATATCTTTGATGAGTTAGACGGAAAATTTCCTAACCATGAACCAAATCCTGCCCGTCCAGAAAATTTAAGAGATTTGTGCAGTGCAGTAAAAGCTGCTCGAGCTGATTTGGGAGTGGCTTTTGACGGTGATGGCGATAGAATTTTTTTTGTTGACGAAAAGGGTGAAACAATTAAGCCAGATCTTATAACCGCTCTTTTAGCGTCTATTATTTTAAAAAAGAATTTTAAACAAACAATTCTTTATGATATTAGCTCTGGAAATATTGTTCCAGAAACCATTAAAAAATGGGGAAGTCAGGCAATTATGACTCGGGTGGGACATTCTTTGATCAAAGAAAAAATGAGACAAGAAAATGCTATTTTTGGGGGCGAATTTTCCGGTCATTATTTTTTTAAAAAATCTTTTTTTAGCGAAGAGCCTTTTACGGTTTTGTTTCTTGTTTTAGGAGAAATGAAAAAAAGTGGAAATTCATTGTCTGAAATTATTGAACCGTTTCGAAAATATTTTCATTCCGAAGAATTAAATTATAAAGTGGAAGACGCTAAAGAAAAAATAAAACAAATAAAAGAAAAATATCAATCAGGAAATATTAACGAAATGGATGGATTAAGGGTTGATTTTGAAGATTGGTGGTTTTTGGTTCGACCTAGTAATACTGAGCCGGTCTTGCGCTTAATGGTAGAAGCAAAAACAAAATTTATGCTTGAACATAAAATAAAAGAACTAGAAGAAGTAATTAAAAATAATTAAATTTTATGTTTAATAAAAAATTAAAATCATTTACCTTAATAGAATTGTTAGTGGTAATTGTTATTATCGGAATTTTAACAGGTTTTATTTTTGTTTCTTTAAGCGGAATAATCGACGCAGCCAGAGATGCAAAAGTAAAATCAGATTTAGCTAGTATTCAAAGGGCCTTAATGGCTTATAGTGCTTCTGGGAATATATTGCCCGATACCGAAGGATATGATTGCGAGCTTGATCCAGAGAGCGAAACTGGTTGTGATAATTTTAAAACTTCATTGGCCTCATATCTTCCTAATATTCCCACTAATCCTAATGGCGATTTATATATTTATAGCCACGACGCTGGCATTAATAGTGATGATTTCTCTATAGGTGGAACTTTGTCTAATAATGATTTTTATTCTTATTCGAGCGAGGGTGGCTGGAGTAGTGATCCGTCATCTCCACCTAGCGGGATTGTTTTTACGCCATTGGCACATTTTAGTTATGGTAGTGGAAGTGCGATGGCGATTGAACAGTTTTATGATCAATATTATTTAGCTAATGGCACAGACGGAGTTAGGGTATTTACTTTTAATGGATCAACAGTTACCAATGTTGCTCATGTTGATACTGATGGGACGGCCCTGGATGTTTATCCTGGAAATCCAGTTTATGTGGCTGATGGCAGCACGGGGTATAAAGCTTATGCTTTTGATGGATCGAATTTTACTTTAAGCTATAGCGTTAATAGTGGCGGAGAAGCGCGAAGCACCAATGTTGGATGGTCTAACGGTGGCCAATGCGACATTCCTTATTTAGCTAATGGCACAGATGGGTTGCGAGCCTATAGCCCATCTTTATCAAGTATTGCCAATATTGATGACGGTGGAGAAGCGAATGAGGTAGATCTTTGTTCTTCTTATGTCCTTTTAGCTAATGGCACAGATGGGTTGCGAGTTTACACTTTTAATGAAATTGCTTTTTCGCTTGTGGGAAATATGAATCCTGGAATTGGCAATGCTTATGGGGTTTATTGTAAGGGAAATGACAATATGATTTTCTTGGCCAATGGCACAGATGGGTTGCGAGCCTATACTTATTATCCCTCTTTGGCTGAATTGAGCCATGTTGATGATGGCGGAGAGGCTTTGGGGGTTTATGCTCCAGCGCCAAATTGGGACGGAGGAGGATATATTTTCTTAGCCAATGGCACAGATGGATTAAGAATATATGAATATGATTATGATAATAATATTTTTATTTTAGCTGGTCATATTGATGATGGCGGAGAAGCGCGAAGCGTGGCAGTATCAGCGTCAGAAGATGATTTTTATCTTTATATATTTTTAGCCAATGGAAGTGACGGAGTTAGGATTTATCAAATAAATAATCCTAATTATGGTTCCGGAGATTCTTAAAAATATTTATTGTGGGGATGATAAGTATTGACAGAGTTGTAAATATGTATTATATTATAAGAGTATAAAGGAGGAACAAGAAATGGCAAATATGTTTATTGAAAGAAGTGTTTCCGACCACCTGTGTTGTGCCCCTTCAGGCACACCAACAACTGTCCGAAAGGGCAGGGCATTGAAGATAGTCCCTTCAATGGGGCCATACGAAAGAATGGTAATCGGACAGAGAATATTATTGAACGCTTCATAAGCGTTCAAAAAATATCTGGCTTTGCAAAATTAATGAGAAAGATTTTGCAAAGCTAGATCAATCTTAAATCAAATCGCAGTCATTGGGACTGTTTTTTTGTTTTAAGATTTGACCAATAAAAAATATTATAGTATATTGAAATTGCCTTAAGAAAAGGCAGGAGGAAATAATGAGAGAGAAAGCTCTTTATACCAACAACCGCACGCAAGGAGGAATCTTCGAGTTTCCATTCGGAAATATTGCCCAAGAGGTTGGGCCAAGTCCTGGAGGGGCTTACTATAAAGCCCTTGAATCTCAGCAGGAATATCTGCAAAGGCTCGCCAGCGGTCGCGGATGATATAGGCAGGTTGCTAGATTTAGAACATTTCTAAATCAAGCAACCTCCTCCACTTTTCTTAATACAAAAATCAGCAAGTCCGGAGCTGTTTTTTTGTTTTTTAAACAAAAACCGCTTTTTAAAAAGCGGTTTTTAAATTTTAGATTTTAAACCTCAATAATTACCGGCAAAATCATTGGCCTTCTTTTTGTTTTTTGAAACAAGAAATCACCTAAAGCATTTTTAACATTGTCTTTGATGTAGGTCCAGTTAACCACTTGTCCAGAAGCAGTTGCTTTTTCTATTGTTTGAATTACTTTTTTTCTGGTTTGATAAAGTAAATCTTTTGATTCTCTAAGATAAATAAATCCTCGAGAAATGATATCAGGAGAGTCTTGGACTTTTCCAGTTTTTCGATTTACTACAGCAATAACTACAAAAATCCCATCTTGGGCCAGCATTTGGCGGTCCCTTAAAACTATTTCTCCAACATCACCGATTCCTAATCCATCAACCATTATATATTCCGAAGAAACTTCATTTTTGCTAACAAAAGCTTTTTCTGGAGAGACTTCTACTATTTTTCCATTGTCAGTTAAAAGCACATTGTTTTCTGGAATTCCGCACTCTTGGGCCAATTTTGAATTGGCGAAAAGCATTGAAAATTGTCCGTGGATAGGCATAAAGAACTTTGGTTGCATCATTAAAATCATTTCTCGCAACTCTTCTTTTTGGGCATGCCCACCAGCATGAATATCCATCATTTTATAATGAAAAACATTGGCTTTTTGCCTTAACATATCGTCTTTAATCATTTGAACGCTTCGTTCGTTTCCTGGAATTACCGAAGAAGAAAACACAATCGTGTCTCCAGGTTTAATACAAATTGAAGGGTGTTGTTTGGTTATTATTTTCATCAATCCTGCACTTTCTTCGCCCTGGGCGCCAGTACAAACAATGGTTATATTTTTATCAGGCAAACTATTTGAATCAGCTACTTTTTTCAAAAGTGTTCCTTTTTGAGTTTTTAAATATCCAAGTTTTTTTGTTAGCTCTACATTGCTTTTCATGCTGTGGCCAATAAAACCTACTCTTCGTCCGTATTTTTCCGACAAAGTAATAGCTTGCTGAACCCTGTTGATTAGCGAGCTGAAAGTGGCAATAATAATCCGGCCTTTGGCGTTTTCAAAAATATGTTCCATATTTTCAAAAATTTGTTTTTCTGAAAGAGAATGGCCTTCTTCTTCTGCACCAGTAGAATCAGACATCAAAACCGTTACTCCGCGTTTTCCGATTTCGCGTAATTTTTCAAAATTTGTTGGTAAGTCGTTTACCGGAAAATTATCAAATTTAAAATCAGAAGTATTTACAATATTTCCCACTGGAGTTTTTACAATAATTCCCAAATTATCTGGAATGCTATGTGTTTGTCTGAAGAACTCAACTTCAAATATACCCAATTTTATTTTTGTTCCGTCTTTTACTTCGGTAATATCTAGTTTTTGATGATCTGGAAACTCTTCTTGTCTTTTTAGAATAATTCCTTTTGCTAGGGGTGCAGCAAAAATAGGAGGGTTGCCAATCCGGTGGAGAATATAGGGCACAGCTCCGATATGGTCATAATGCCCGTGGGTAATCAAAACACCTTCTATTTTTTTATATTTTTCGTTTTTTAATAAATAAGAAATATCAGGAATAATATAATCTATTCCTGGCATATCTTCTTCTGGCATTCGAAAGCCTACATCCATAATCAAGATGGAATCCTTGTATTCCAAAATGCTCATATTTCGGCCCACTTCGCCCAATCCTCCCAAGGGAATTATTTTTAAATTTTCGGGATTGCTTGGTGATTGCTTGGATTTATCGATTTTATTAAATGAACGGTTAATTGTCTGTTTTTTTTGTGTCCGGTTATAGTTTCCGGAATATCTTTTTTTCTGGCCTGTTCTTTGGCTTTGGTTTTTTCCTTTTTTTTCAGGATTTTTTACTAAAACCTTTATTGGTTCAGGCTCTTTTTTATTATTTTTTTGTTCCATAAATTTTGCTCTCTTAATTTAAAGAAAGCGTGTCCTGATAAATATTTTATTCAGGTTAATTAATTTTAGCCGGGAAGAGAATCCCTGCTGATTGTTTATTATTTTTGGCGTTAACGCCTTTGATTTTAAGTTAAACAGCTTAAAGCTGATGTTTATTTTAAGAATTCTAAATTTTCTGGATAACTATCTGGTTCTTTGAATTTTATTTCTGGAATATTTTGATAATTATTATTTTTCACCCAGCCATTTACAGTAAAATAATAACAAAGCCCTTTTTTATCTTTTACAGTTTCGTAATCAAATCCAGATTCGTCTTTAACCCAATTGGCCATTTTTAAAGTTTCGTTTTTGGTGGGATTGATTGTAATATGGGCAAAACCTTTGGGCACGATAATACAATCTCCTTTTTTTCCTTTGATTGCAATAAATTCTTCTATTTTATCTTTTCCTTTTTGCAAAAGAAACAGTCCTTGCCCTTCAAGCACGATATACATTTCATTTGAATCCAATCCGTGAAAATGCCCCAGGGTTTTTACTGGCTCTTGGCCCATAAAAAATGGGGGGATCACGGTAATGTCATATCTAAGATTATCTTTTTTTTCTAAGCCGCGATACATATAATAAAGCGCGGGATTTTCTTTTTGATTTAAATACCATTCTTGGTCAAAAAGAACATCTTTGATATCGTTTAAAAATCTGATATTTGGAGTTAGATTTTTTAAATCGTATTCTTTGTTCATATTGCAAGTAAAACTATTTCCAAACCCTTTTTTCATTAATATACCATTTTTCAATGTTTGAGAAAATACGGCTGGAATCTGCTATTTTTGTCAATTCAATTCCTTTTAGTTTTTTATTAGTAATAAAAATAGTATTAGGTGAATACAAATAAATTGCCGGAGCATCAGAAATTAGAATTTCTTGAATTGATTGCAGGCTTTTTAATCGGTCTTCGTTCATTGGATCAAAATAGGTTCTTTGTTTTTCAAGTAAAGTGTCCAAGTCTGTATTTTGATAAATTGCCAGATTTAATCCCGGATCAATTACTTGGGAAGAATGCCAATAAGAAAGAAGATCAGGAATCATTCCCAGCTTTTCTCCAAAAAGCAAAACTTCAAAATCCCTTTCCCTGATTGTTCTTTTCATTTCGGTACTATTTAAAATTTCAACTTCGGTTTGAATTCCTATTTTTGCCCACTGGTCTTTCAGATTATTTGCTGTGGCGATTAAAGCAATTGCATCTCCTGTTTTTATTTTAAAGGAAAGAAGTTTGGTTTCGGCTGGTACCACGAAACAGACATCGTTTAGTTTTCTAATTGTGGCCGCGCTTACTTTTCCTGTGCCAGCGGATAATCCATTGGGGACAAGGATTTCGTCTTTGTATTTTTCTTGAAAAGCAATAACTGCTTTTTTGGTGTTTTCTCCAAAGGTGCCGGTAATTTCTCCACTTGGATAGATTTCTTTGTCTTCGGCCAAACATTCTTGCAGTTTAGAAACTTCTGTACCCGTAGAACCGGTTTGCATTGTTTTTGAAAATTTAAATCCGCTTGTTTTTTGAATTATTTTTTCTCTTAATCCATTATTTAAAACAAATCCGGCTTTATTCAAGAGTTGATCTGAATTTTCGGGGTCATAAGCGATTGCTTTTTCAGATTCTGTGATTCCACTATAAAATCCAGATAAAAGGGGAGAGGTGATTACTTGTCCTTGGCCTTTTAGAGCACTATTTAAAACTTCTTGTTTATTAATGCCAGCAGTTAAAGCGATTCTGATATTTTTATCTTTAAAAAGATCTTTATTATTATTAAAGAACATACTGAAATAATCCGGACTTGATAAAAGATAATGATTTAAATTTTTGATTTTATCTAAATCGTATTTTTCCGAATTTTCAATTTCTCCAGCATCAATTGCCCCCTTTTTTAGAGCATTGAAGATTTCATCTTGGCTCTCAAAAAAAATTATTTGAATTTTTTGGATGTGCGCGGAAGAGTTATAATAATTTTTATTGGCAACCAAGGTGATTGATTTTACGGACTTATCTTCTTTTTGCTCTACTTTGCTTATTTTATAGGGCCCGGATCCAACTGGTGAAATTAAATTTAATTCTGAGTTCCTGGTCATTTCCAAAAAAGTAGCATTTTCCCAAATATGCTGAGGCATTATTTTTAAATTAGCCAGCAGTTCCAGGGCTCCGCTATAAGGTTGTTTTAATTTTATCAGGCCTTTATAATCAGAAGTTTTTTCAATTTCTATTGTTTGCCAATTAGCGCGCAAAGGGCTCATAAAATCAGAATCTTGCACCAAATGAATAGTAAAAACAATATCATCAACAGTTAAAGGTTTTTCATCGCTCCATTTGGCGTTTTCTTTGATAGAAAATTCAATTACTTTGCCATTGTCTGTAATTCGGTATTCTTCTATTAAATCAGGTACAATATTTCCTTGTTCATCATAGGTCATTAAAGAAGAAAAAATCATTTCCGTGAGCGTGCGGTCGATGTTTGAAGAATAAGCATAAAGCGGATTAATAGACTGGGGCTGGCCAACCATTCCAGATTTAAAAAAGCCAGAATCGCTAGGGACAGTAATTGTATTTTTACAATAAGCATTAGTTAGAAGAAATATCAAAGAACCAAAAAAGACAAACAAAGAAACAAAAAAAGCCCATTTCTCTTTTGCGTTCAATACTTTTAAAAATTGAACCCATTGTCTAAAAGAGGGTTTTTTTCTTTCTGTCTCTTTGTTTGGATTTTTTTGTCCGAAAATAGACATTTGTTGATAGGAAAATAATAGTCCTCGGCTTATGTAGCAGAAGAACAAGATTAAAATTTAAGAACTAAACTAATAGGTTGGCAATTGCCAAGCCAATGAAAGCAATAGTAAGAATAATGGTTGCCCAAAGAAGCTTTGTTTGTAATCCGCGCCTAGTGCTGTAAACTTCACCGCCTCCGCCAAAAGCCGAGCCCAAAGCAGTGCCTCTTTGCTGCATAATAATAAAAATTATTATTAGAACAGAAACGATAGATTGAATTATTGTTAATGTTTGATTCATATTAATTTTAAGAGTCTCCTTTTAAGATTTTTGAAAATAAAATATTGGAAATTAAAACAATCAATGATGTCCAGAAAAGATTTTGTAATCCGTTTATTTCCAGATGGGTAGAGAATAATACTTCGGTTATCCAAACCAGAAACATTATGATGATAAAAGAAAAAAGGTTTAAAGTAAGGATTCTTAAGGGAAGGGTAATTAGATCTATCAATGGCTTTATGAAAAAAAATAAAAGCCCTATGGCCAAACCTGATAAAATAATTGTTATCGGCCCATCGGAAAAAACTCCGGGATTTAAAAAAAATACAGAAACAGCGATTCCTGCGATACCCGCAATCATTTTTACTATCAAGCTGTTCATAATCTAATCTTAACAGAAAAACTATTAATGTCAATGTTAGATTTTAAAACACAAAGAATCAGAAATTTAAGAAAAATGCTTTAAAATTTTATTATTCAATGATATAATTTATTAAAATATGAAAATTAATTTTAAAAATAAAAAAGCTTTTACCTTGATAGAGGTTTTGCTGGCAATTGCCGTAATCGGAATTTTGTCTTCTATCTTAATTTTAAACAATCAATCAGCAGTAGAAAAAGCAATCGATGTCAAAGTAAAGACTTTTGCTAATTCTTTACCAATTGTTTTATCAGGAAATTATATTGCTAATTGGAAATTTGACCAAGTTAATTTTCCCAGCATTAACCAAACTCCAAGTTCATGGGGAGAATATCCTGGAACTTTGGTTGCTACTGGAACTTGCGCCTTGCCATCTTTGCAAACAACTGGTTGCGTTGATGATAATTGTCTTTTTTTTGATAGCACCACAACCTATGATACGGTTAATTATAGCTATATTAATATTCCAGAAGATTTAACAGGAGGATTGACTTCTATAACGATTGAGGCTTGGGTAAACGGACAGCAGGCCTCAAATATAATCAGAGCAGCGAACAATGCCTTTATCTTGCATTTTCGAGGAGCAGGATTTTATTTAAACGATCAAGCTAATGTTAATAGCGGATATTTGGGCTGGAATGCTGTTTTGCCTTACAATACTTGGCTTCATTTGGTTGCTACTTGGGACGGGACAACAATGAAGCTTTTTGTTAATGGTGTTCAGCAGCAATCTACGCTGACATATTCGGGGGGGCACATTCTTAGGACTGGAAATCCTATTCGCATTGGTCAAACCTTTAACTCTGGCCAATTAGGTTTTCGGGGGAAAATGGATAATATCCGTATTTATGACGGAGCTTTATCTGTTTCTCAAATTCAAAAAGAATATTTCCTTGGCTTAAATCAACTTTTTGCCAGCAATCAAATCAGTCCTGATGAATATCGCGACCGATTAATTGCTTTAAGTAATAATTCTAATTTAGCTAAAAAATAATATTAATAATATGAAAATAAAATCAACTTATCTTATTTTTTTTCTTTTTATTCTTGCTTCTTTTGGTTTGGCTTTTTATTTTTATCCGCTAATGCCCGACCAAATGGTTTCCCATTGGGGTGTTAACGGGCAGCCAGATGGGCATTCGTCTAAATTATTTGGATTGTTTTTTATGCCGGTTTTAATGGTTATTTTCACTATTTTATTTTTAATTATTCCAAAATTAGACCCACTCAAAGAAAATATTAAATCGTTTTACAAATATTTCGAAATATTTATTTTTGTTTTTAATTTGTTTTTTCTTTATCTTTATGGTTTAACCATTGTTTTTAATCTTGGTTATAATTTTAATATGCTCTCTTTTTTAATGCCGGCTTTTGCAGCTCTATTCTATTTTATTGGAATAATGGTAGGCAAAGCCAAAAGAAATTATTTTATTGGCATTCGCACTCCGTGGACATTGGCTAGCGATGTGGTTTGGGAAAAAACCCATAAAATGGGGGAGATTCTTTTCAAATTAGGAGCTTTGCCTTTTTTAATTTCCATATTTTTTCCAACGCAAGGTTTTATTATTTTTATTTTTTATATAATCGGTATGAGTCTTTGGTTAGTGGCTTATTCTTGTCTTGAATTTCAAAAAGAAAAAAAATAAACCAAAAAATACAAAAAACCAAAAACTACAAGAAAAGACATCTTAAATAATTTTTGAACCCATGTTTGGGAGCTCCCTCACATAAACCTCTGGTGAGGTTTTATTCGGGTCCCGGCTCGCGATCGTCGTCGCTCCGCCTTTGATTGAGTACAATCAAACCCCCAAACATGGGTGTAAAAAAACAAAACAACGAACTTGAAGAATGTTTGGGAGCTCCCTCACATAAACCTCTGGTGAGGTTTTATTCGGGTCCCGGCTCGCGACCGTCGTCGCTCCGCCTTTGATTGAGTACAATCAAACCCCCAAACATGTTTTATAATTGACAAAAATTTTTCTTAGCGTTAATATATTGTCAATCAAGCACTGAAAGTGCTAAATTAATAAAAATAATAAATTAAGTTAAATAAAAAAATGAACATCAAACCGATTTCAGATCATATTGTTATCGAGCCCTTGAAAGCTGAAGAAAAAACCAAGGGCGGAATTTTGCTTCCCCAATCTGCGGAAAAAGACAGGCAAGAGCAGGGAAAGGTTATTGCCGTGGGGCCAGGAAAAACAACTTCTTCGGGAAAAGTTATTCCCATGGAAGTAAAAACAGGCGACAAGGTTTTATTTAATAAATACGGGCCCCAAGAAGTAAAAGTGGGCGATAAAGAATATTTAATAGCTCGCCAAGAAGATATTTTGGCAATTATTGAATAATCAATTTAAGAATTTAATTTTATGGCAAAACAAATTTTTTATTCAGAAGAAGCTCGAGGAAAATTAAAAGACGGAGTTGATAAACTAGCCAATGCTGTTACCGTTACGCTTGGGCCTAAAGGCCGAAACGTTGTTTTAGGAGAAAGTTTTGGTTCTCCAACAATTACTAACGATGGAGTAAGTATTGCTAAGGAAATAGACCTGGAAGATAAAATCGAAAATATCGGAGCTCAGATAGTAAAACAAGTAGCAGAAAAAGCCAATGATGTGGCTGGAGATGGAACCACTACCGCAACCTTATTGGCCCAATCTTTGATTAGGGAGGGTTTAAAAAATGTTACCGCCGGAGCTAATCCTTTGGCGATTAGGCGGGGATTAGAAAAAGGCTCAGAAGCGATTGTAAAAGAAATCAAGAAAATGGCCCAGCCTATTTCTACAGAACAGGATTATGCCCGCGTGGCAACAATTTCTGCAGAAGATAAAGATTTGGGAGCATTGATTGCCAAAACCATTGTTGAAGTTGGCAAAGACGGAGTGGTGACAATCGAAGAATCAAAAGGATTAGGAATGGAAAAAGAAATTGTTAAAGGCCTGCAGTTTGACCAAGGTTATGTTTCTTCGTATATGGTTAGCGATGTGGAAAAAATGGAAGCAGTTTTAAACGATCCCTATATTATTATTACTGATAAAAAAATATCATCAATTCAAGATATTCTTCCAATTTTGGAAAAAATAATCCAAACCGGAGAAAAAGATGTTTTAATCGTGGCCGATGATGTTGATGGCGAAGCTTTAACCACTTTGATTGTAAACAAGCTAAGAGGAACCTTTAATGTTGTAGCAGTAAAAGCGCCAGGTTATGGCGATCGAAAAAAAGATATGTTGGCTGATATTGCCATTGTTACTGGAGGCCAATATGTCTCTGAAGAATTGGGATTAAAATTAGATTCTTTGGAATTAGATTCTTTGGGCCGAGCCAGAAGAGTGGTGGCGACCAAAGAAAAAACTATTATTGTGGAGGGTAAAGGAAAAAAAGAAGAAATCGAAAAAAGAATTTCTCAGATAAAAACTCAAATTGAAAGTGTTGATTCTTCTTTTGACAAAGAAAAACTTCAAGAGCGCTTGGCAAAATTATCAGGAGGAGTAGCAGTAATTAAAGTGGGGGCAGCTACAGAAATAGAGCTGAAAGCCAGAAAGCATAAAGTAGAAGATGCTTTAGCTGCTACTAGGGCGGCGATTGAAGAAGGAATTGTCCCCGGCGGAGGTATTGCTTTGATTCGTTGCCAAAAAGCTTTGGAAGAATTAAAAATCGAGGGTGAAGAAAAAGTGGCGATTGATATTTTAATAAGAACAATGGAGGATCCAATTCGCAAGATTGCCGATAATGCTGGTAAAGACGGATCTGTGATCGCCAATGAAGTAAAAAAGAAAACAGGGGATTATGGTTATAATGCGGAAGATGATAAATACGAGGAAAGTATGATTTCCGCAGGAATCATTGATCCAGCCAAAGTAGTCAGGTCTTGTATTCAAAATGCTGTTTCTGCTGCTTCAATGCTTTTAACTACAGAATGCGTGGTGGTTGATAAGCCAGAAGAAAAGAAAAATGACAGCCATGGCGCCGGTGGTATGCCAGGAATGGGTGGTATGGGCGGAATGTATTAAAAAATAAAACAGCCTTAAGGCTCATGTTTGGGTGCTAAGCTCCCAAACATGAGCAGAGAAAACAAAACAACGATTTTGAAGAATGTTTGGGAGCTCCCTCACATAAACTTTTGGTAAAGTTTTGTTCGGGTCCTGGCTCGCGCTCGTCAGCGCTCCGCCTTTGATTGAGTACAATCAAACCCCCAAACATTTTTCATTAGCAATCGCAACGCTTGCTAAATTATGTTTTTTTGGTATAATTAACCATATAAATAAAGCACCTTGAGTTGGATAATTTTATTTTATGGACCAAATTACTCTTTACGTGACTATTGCCTTGTTTGGAATAATTTTTATTTCTATTTTTAATTTTTTTTATTTAACAACAAAAACGGTTCGGCAGACAAAATCTGCGGTAAAAGAAATTAAAAGCGAAGTAAAAAACAAATTAGTTGAAAAATTAATTTCTACAGGACTTTCCCAAACTAAGAATATTTGTAAACACAGAGGAACCTTTTTTAAAAAAATTATCAATCAAGACTGGTTTGATTTTCCATTTTTTCGAAAAAAGCAAAGCTCAGAAAAAAAAGAAAAAACATCTTCAAAAAAGAGAACAAAACCAATTAAAAAAATAATAAAAGAAAAATAACACCCTCTTTTTAAAAGGGGGAGAAATAAAAACATGGAAACAATATTATTAATAATCATCGGTCTTATTGCAGTAGTTGCTTTTTGGTTTTTTGCCATTTATAATGGTTTGGTTACAAGCCGAAACCGCACCCAGGAAGCTTGGTCTGATATCGATGTTCAGTTAAAAAGAAGATATGATTTGATTCCTAATTTAGTGGAAACTGTAAAAGGCTATGCGAGTCACGAAAGCGGTACTTTTGAAAAAGTTATCCAAGCTCGAAATATGGCCATGTCTGCAGTTGGCGCTAAAGAAAAAGGAGTGGCAGAAAATGCTTTAGCTGGCACTTTAAAAAGCTTGTTTGCCTTGGCCGAAGCTTATCCAGAATTAAAAGCTTCTAATAATTTTGTTGAATTGCAAAAAGAATTACGAGACACAGAAGACAAAATCCAAGCAGCTCGTCGATTTTACAATGGCAATGCTTTAGACTTTAAAACAAAAATCGAAACAGTGCCTTCGAATATCGTAGCTTCTTTGGCTGGATTTAAGCCAATGGATTTTTTTGAATTAGAAGACGCTGCCCAGAAAGAAGCTCCAAAGGTTGATTTTAAAAATTAAAAAAATAACTCGCTTTTAAGACTGAGCGGAAAATTCAAATGAAAAATTTCAAAAAAACAATTATTAGACATCACAAAAAGTTAAGAAAAAAGTTTAATAAACTAAGCGAAAAGGATCAGAAAAGAAAGGGTATCCTGAAAACCAAATAAAAAAAGAATGCCCGGCCAACCCCGGGCATTTTAAAAATATGTCAACTTTATATAATCAAGCAGATTCAAATGTGCGAAAAACATTTTTCTTAATGTTTCTTTTCTCTGTTTTTCTGATTTTTTTGGGCTGGTTGTTCAGCTATCTTATGGAAAGCAGCTTGTTCCTTTATTTAGCTGTTTTTGTGAGTATAATAATGAGTATTTCTTCTTATTGGTTTTCGGATAAAATTGTTTTAAGCTCTGCTGGAGCTCAATTAATTGAAAAAAAAGACAACCCCGAGCTTTATCGATTAGTGGAAAACCTTTGCCTTTCTTCGGGAATGCCTTTGCCTAAGATTTATATTATGAACGAGGAGCAGCCAAATGCTTTTGCTACCGGCCGAGACGAAAAGCACGCAGTAATTGCTGTAACCAAAGGATTACTGCAAAAATTAGAAAGAACAGAATTAGAAGGGGTTTTAGCGCACGAACTGTCGCATATAAAAAATAAAGATATTCTTTTGCAGACAGTAGTGGTGATTTTAGTGGGAGCAATTGTTATTTTATCAGATATTTTTTTACGTATGGGTTTTGGAAATCGAAGAGATCGAGAAGGAGGGAATGCGATTTTTCTCGTTCTTGGGATTGCGGCCGCAATTTTAGCGCCTATTGCTGGTACGATTTTACAAATGGCCATTAGTCGCCAGCGTGAATTTTTAGCAGATGCTTCTGGTGCTTTAATGACCAGATATCCAGATGGCTTGGCTCGGGCTTTAGAAAAAATTGCGAGCGATCCTAATCCAATGAAAAGAGAAAATAACGCCACAGCGCATTTATTTATTTCTTCTCCTTTGCGAAATAGGGAAAAAATAAGCTGGTTTTCTAAATTGTTTCTGACTCATCCGCCAACTCAAGAAAGAGTTGCTGCCTTGCGAGGAATGCATTTATAATAATTTAAATAATATTTTTAAGAGAGCTACTTTGGTAGCTTTTCTTTTTTATCTTTTTGTATTATATTAATCATATTGAAAAATATTTTGGAGAGATGCAGGAGTGGTTGAACTGGCAGTCCTGGAAAGACTGTATGGCGAAAGTCATCGGGGGTTCGAATCCCCCTCTCTCCTCATTCATATTAAAAGGATATCTTATGGGTATCCTTTTAATATGATGTTAGAAAGTAGGGGATTCGAAGGGTTTTCGCGACGGCAAAAACCCGGGCTTTTAAAAACTTTAGCAAAAGTTTTGAAAAGCGAATCCCCCTCTCTCCTAAAATATAGCGACGGAGGCAAAAGCCGGCCCTGAAATTTTTTCAACAGAAAAAATTGAAGGGCGAATCCTCACCAATAAAGTGAGAAGGGAATTCGAATCCCTAGAAGAAGCCAAACAGATTAATTTGAAGAATCAACAAGATTCTGATAAAATTAAGCAATGCCCAAGATTTTTAAATTATTTTTAATTATTGCCGGATTTTTTTTGGCAGTTTTTTTGTTTGTTTTTTTCTCTTATTTTTGGTTGCAAAAAAATTATGACCAAAAAATATTTCCCAATGTTTTTGTGGGGAATATTGATTTAGGGGGGAAAACAGCAAACCAAGCCAAGGATTTTTTATATGACTATTTAGATTCAGCCAATCTCAAAGGAATTGAATTTGTTTACGAAGACGTTAAAATAACAATTTACCCAATGGCGCCTTATTTTTTAAACAATGATTCTGCTGATATTTTAATTAATTTTGACGTGGAAAAAGCAGTTGTTGAAGCCAAAGAAATCGGGCGAAGACAAAATTTATTAGAAAATTTTTTTGATGTTTTCTTTTATTTTTTCAAGAAAAGAATTGATTTGCCGGTTTCAATGGATGAAGAAAATATTTTAAGAAATTTAAAGCAAGGGTTTGAGAAAATAGAGCCGGCTAATGCCGGATTTAGTGTTGACGACAATAATAATTTGATTATTGAGCTAGAAAAACAAGGCACAAACCTTGATTATGAAAAAGCTTTGGCCCAAGTAATAAAGAACTTAAAATATCTTGATTTTTCGTCTGTTGCTTTAAGACCTGGAAAACAAACATCTCCGGAAATCATTACGTCTGATTGTGAAAAATTAAAAGTTCAAGCAGAAAAATTAATTAATTTATCGCCAATCGGATTGCGCTATGAAAATAAAAATATTGATTACATTGCAGCCCCTGTTTTAGCTGATTGGGCAAAAGTTAAAAAATCGGAAAAAGGAGAATCGTTGCTATATTTAGATGAAGATGAAATCAGAGAATATTTAAAAGAAAAAATAGAGCCCTTGATAAAAAAAGAACCAGTAGCAACAAAGTTTAGTTTTCGTAATGGGTCGTTGCAAAAAACAAATATTGCCAAAACTGGATTAGAATTAAATTTTGACTTAACTGTTAGCGCTTTAAAAGATTTACAAAGCAATCCTGTTAGAATAATTAATTTGTCGGTCACAAAATTATCGGTTGCAGATATTAAAAGCAGTTCAATTTATGGAATTAAAGAATTAATTGGAAAAAATTCCACAGAAATTATCAGCTCTTCAGAAAATAGGCTGAAAAATATAAGAAATGGAGCTTTTTTAATCACTGGATTATTGGTTGCCCCAGGAGAAGAATTTTCTTTATTAGATGTTTTACAGCCTTTTGACGACACCAATGGTTTTGTAAAAGAATCAGTGATTCAAAATGGAGAAATGGTGGCTGATTTTGGGGGGGGATTATGCCAATTAAGCACTACCTTTTTTCGCGCTCTTTTAAATGCTGGATTGCCAATCATTGAAAGAACCAATCATACCTATTGGCTGGTTTATTATAGTCCGCCTGGCACAGATGCCACGATTTTTGATCCCGCTCCTGATTTGAAATTTATGAACGACACCAATAATTATATTTTAATTCAGTCTAACGTAGACAGTGAATTAAATTTAAATATCGAATTGTGGGGCACCAAAGATGGAAGAATTGCAGAAAAAACCGAACCAGTTATTTATAATATCGTTTATCCTGGTAAAGCAAAAATGATTCCTTCTTGGTCTTTGCCCAGAGGAGAAATCGATTGTTTCTCTCCAGCCTACAAAGGGGCAGACACTTATTTTGATTATACTGTTACTTATCAAAACGGAGCTATAAAAAAACAGCGTTTTCGTTCTCATTATGTTCCTAGCCGAGCAGTTTGCTATATCGGTCAATAATATTTTTAGCACTCTCACCCCTTGTTTGCTTTTTTTCAATTTTTAGTGTAAAATGCTATTATAATAAAAAAATTGCGATTATTATTTTTTGTTTAAACAAAAAAATGGAGGGAATAAATTTTACCAATAAAGCCCAAAGAATGGTAATGGGCGCCCAAAATGTTGCGCGAGAAATGGGGCAACAGCAGATTGATGCTTTGCATTTGCTTTTGGCAATCGTTTTAGATTCAGACAATATTGTGATTACTCTTTTAAATCGTTTTAATATTGATCTTCAAGATTTACAAAGAAAAATTCGCCACGCTTTAGCGCAAATTCCACCAGTCCAATCCGAACAATTATTCGGTCAAGTTTATCTTACTCAGGATATGGCCAAAGTTTTAGAACGAGCCAAGGAAGAAGCCATGAATATGACTGATGAATTTGTTTCTTTAGAGCATTTGTTTTTAGCGATTTTAAGCTCGGAAAATTATGCTCGAGGATTATTGGAAAATGCTTCTCATTTAAGAAAAACAACGATTGAAGGCGAAGAAAAATCTTTGGAAAAATTGGATTATCCAAATGCTTTAAAAATTTTCGCTCAGCTTCGAGGCGGAGAAAGAGTGACCAGCCCAAACCCCGAAGCTCGTTATAAAGTGATTGAAAACTATTCTCGCAATTTAACTAATTTGGCCAGGCAGGGCAAGCTGGATCCTGTTATTGGTCGGGAAGACGAAACCAGAAGGTTAATGCAAATTCTTTCCCGCCGAACCAAAAGTAATCCGATTTTAATTGGTGAGGCTGGCGTAGGAAAAACCGCAATTGCCGAGGGTTTGGCGCAAAGAATTGTAAAAGGAGATGTTCCAGAAAGTTTAAAAGAAAAAGAAGTAATCAGTCTTGATTTGGGTCTTTTAGTTGCTGGTACCCGTTATCGCGGAGAGTTTGAAGACAGAATAAAAGCATTATTAAAAGAAGTGCGCAAAGCCGAAGGCCGTTACTTGCTTTTTATTGATGAACTTCACACCTTAATTGGCGCTGGATCAGCCGAAGGAGCAATTGATGCTTCTAATCTTTTAAAACCAGCCCTAGCCAGAGGAGAGTTACGAGCCATTGGCGCTACCACCCTAAAAGAATATCAAAAATATATTGAAAACGATCCAGCCCTAGAAAGAAGATTTCAGCCGATTTATGTTTCCGAGCCTACAATTGAAGACACGATTTCGATTTTACGGGGCATAAAAGAAAAATATGAACTTCACCATGGGTTGAAAATAAAAGACTCGGCTATTGTGGCTGCTGCGGAATTATCTGCTCGTTATATTCCTGATAGGTTTTTACCCGATAAAGCAGTTGATTTAATGGACGAAGCTTCCTCAGCTTTGCGTTTGGAAATAGAATCTAATCCTTTGGAATTAGAAGCTTTAAATAAAGAAATTCAAAAATTGGAAATCGAGCGCGAGGCTATTAAAAAAGAATTAGCCGGCACCTCAAAAGACAAGGAAAAAGGCGGATATGAAAAAAGAGAAAGAGTGATTGCTCGCGAATTAGCTGAATTAAATGAAAAAGCCAATTCTTTTTCCGGGCGCTGGAAAACAGAAAAAGAAACAATGTCGCAATCAAAAGAATTAAAAAGCCAAATTGAAGAACAAAAATATCAATTAGAAAAATTATTAAAAGAAGGGGATTTGCAGAGAGTGGCAGAAATTAAATATGGAATTTTGCCTGATTTGTTTGCCAAGCTAAGAAAGCAAGAAAACAAGCTAGAAAGATTGCAAAAACAAAACCCTATTTTAAAGCAAGAAATTGGGCCTGAAGAAATCGCGAAAGTAGTTTCTCGTTGGACTGGAATCCCCACTACCAGATTATTGGAATCAGAAATTGCCAAATTGGAAAATATGGAAAAGTTTTTAGGTAAAAGAATCGTAGATCAGGAAGAGGCTATTAAAGCTGTTAGCAATGCGATTAGGCGTTCTCGGGCTGGAATCTCTGAAGAGTCACGGCCAATGGGTTCATTCTTGTTTTTAGGGCCTACAGGCGTAGGAAAAACCGAAACTGCCAAAGCTTTGGCCGAGTTTTTGTTTAATGATGAAAATGCCTTGATTCGTGTTGATATGTCTGAATATATGGAAAAATTTGATGTCAGCAAAATGATTGGCAGCCCTCCTGGCTATGTTGGCCATGAAGAGGGCGGGCAATTAACCGACAAAGTGAGGCGCAGGCCATATAGCGTGATTCTTTTGGACGAGATCGAAAAAGCTCATCCCGAAGTATTTAATATTCTTTTGCAGGTTTTAGAAGATGGGCGCTTAACTGACTCTAGAGGAAGAACTGCTTCTTTTAAAAATACGATTTTAATAATGACTAGCAATGTTGGTTCTGATATTATTGCCCAAGAAGCTCCTTTGGGATTTGTTAATAATAATAAAGCTGGAAAGAAAACCGAATTAAAATCAAAAGTCCAATCTGCTTTAAAAGAAAAATTCAAGCCCGAATTTTTAAATAGAATTGACGATATTGTGGTCTTTGATTATTTGGGAGCCGAAGAAATAAAGCAAATTGTTGATTTGGAAATAAACAAAGTTCAAAAAAGATTAGCGAAAAAAGAAATCAAGATTTCTGTTTCAGAAAAAGCCAAACAATCTTTGGCAAAAAAAGGATTTGATCCGCATTTAGGGGCCAGGCCGTTAAAAAGAATTATTCAAAAATTAATTTTAGACCCAATGGCTTTGAAAATAGTGGTTGGTGAAATTAAAAATGGATTTAAAATATTTATTGATGCTGATAAAAATGAAGAAATTACTATTACCACGGCCATTAAAGAAAAGCCAAAGAAAATAAAAATTGGTTCCCAGAAAAAATAAAATGGAATTTTCAAAGAAAGACAAAATAGTATTCCTAAAAGATAAAATCCTCCATCAGTCTGCCGGAGGCTTTGTTTTTTACAAATCATTTAAAGGCGAGCTTTATGTGGCGCTTTTAAAAAACGAAAAAGGAAAGTTTATGATCCCCAAGGGCCATATTCAAAAAGGGGAAAATTCAGAAACTGCCGCTCTAAGAGAGCTAAGGGAGGAATTAGGCATAAAAACCAGTTTAAAAATTATTGGATTTGCTGGCCAAAGCCGTTATAAATATAAAGATTATGAAGACGACAAAACCCATTTCAAAAAAGTGAATCTTTTTGTTTTGTCTGCTCGAAAAATGGCCACCCTTTTTCCACAAAAAGAAGAGGGATTTATTGATGCCAAATGGTTGAAAATAGAAGATGCGGTTCGCAAGCTGGCTTTTGATAAAAAATTATTATTAAAAGCCGCGGATATTTATAACGAATATTATAATCCTAAATCAAAACCAGCAGAAATAACCCAAATTAAATCTTAAAAAAGTTTAATAAATTCAAGCCAAAAAGCTTTGGCTTGTTTTTTTATTGAAAATAATAGGGTATAATATAAAAGCAATTTAAAAAATAATTAATTTAATTTTTAAAAAAATGGAAATAGCGATTAAAAGAATCTTGGGAATTGCTCTGATTGTTTTTGGTTTAGCGATATTTTTTTGGAGTATTTCCGAATCATATTATTATTTTAGCGCGCAAAAAGAGTTCCCTCCTGTTTTTGTCCAGCCCCAGACCTCAGCTTCTGCCACTCCTTCGGCCTCGAGCGGAACCTTACAAGATCAGATGAATGCTTTGATTGGCAATCAGATTAATGAAAAAATAAAGGAAATGCTTCCTGCCAATACTATTACCGATCTCTTAAATGCTTCAATTTGGATTGCTTTTGCCACTTTTTTGGTTTATGCCGGGGCCAGGGCCGTGGGAATGGGTCGGGATTTTCTTAATGATGCCAGCAAGCAAGCTCGTGAAGAAAAAAATAATATTTAATTATTTTTAATGATTTTGATTTTGTTAAATTGTTTATTTTGAAAAAAGCCAATCTCGTGGTATAAATAAGCCAGCGCTGTTTGTTGATAAATTTTCAGCACTCGGCTTTAACAATTAAAAGAGGTGACAAGACTTTGGAAATGCCTTTTGTTTTCGGCTCGGAAAAAGATTTGCGAATCAATCTTCCTAAAAAACATAAAGGCGCTTGCCTTTTTGCCACTGAATCGAGTTTATACCTATTGCGGTATTCTCGCTGGGGGTATTCGCTTAATCATTATGCCCGGATCCCAGAAGCAACCAATGCTTTTGAAGCAGAGTATGGAAAAATGAACAAACACAAGCAAGAGCTTTGTTTTTTTGGTCCTAACCAAAAAAAAACAATCAAACTTGGCCCATTAACTAATATTTTTCGTAATGCTTCGCTGGGGTTTTGCGATAGCCCTAATTGTCCGACAGTAGTTGACCATATTTGTGAGACTAAATATGGCCAGGCTTTTCACGTTAGGCAAGTTGAAGCAGAAGAATATCAAGTTGCCGAGTATCTTCTTACTCAGTTTCCCAAAATTTGCCCAGTAGATAAATTTATCCCTGGCCAAGCCAGGCTTGGCAATTATGGACGAGTTTTCAAATATCAATGGATTGCTCGAGAGGCTAGGATAAAAAATAAAAAAATCAATTCAGAAACAAAAAAATATTTGATTATTTATCAAAAAGGCAAAAAACCCTTGGTTGAAATCGGGCCCCTCTTGTCTTGTCGCTTTGATCAATTTGATTTTAAAAAAATTGATCAAAATCAAATCCTTCTTAATGATTTTTATTAAATCAAAATCAAAAAAGAACAGAGCTTATCTTCGGATAAGTTTCTTTTTCTAATATTGACAATATTATTAAATATGTCATAATTATTTTAGCGCTAAAAGTATTTAACAAAAAATGTTATTTGCTTTAGCAAATTAACAAGGTGATTACTTTGATCAAAAAAGAAATTCTTACCAAGCCCGGGTTTATTAGGATTACAACCCAGGGCGTTATCTGTTGGTTTTCTTATTTCCGAACAAGGCTTTCTGATGAAAATGGAAACCACGTTATGGTTGTCTGCGGAGAAGTGCCAGACAAGCCAAGGGCAAAGCCTTTCGAACAAATCAAAGAAGCTGGAGGATACTTGATTGTGTCTAATTTCCAGGAAGAGGCAATTAATTATGGAAAAATAATTGATCGTTTTGATCTCTCTGGAAGAGAGACCTTAATCAATTGTATTTACTTCACTTCTGGACATTCAATGATTCGCGTCATTGAAAAGCCAGATGGAAAGTTTCTGGTTGAGAATTGGGGAAAGATTCCTCGCAATCCAGATTTTTTTCAGGGGACTGGAATTTCTAAAATTAGAGGCCAAACAATTATTATTTATAATGGCCTCGAGCAGAAGGAATTCGGCCCGTTTGGGTCTGGAATTTTCTGCAATAGTATCATAATGTTGTCTGGACAGACAACATTGCCAATAAAAATATAGGGGTTTTGCTAAAATAGCGCCCCGTTTTTTTATTTTTCAATCAAATATCCTGAAAATTATCCGCAAATTTTCACGGTTGACTTTTGTCTGTATATTTCCTATAATATGCCTATAATTATTGCTTATAATTTTTGCGTTTTTATGAAGGAGGGGTTGGTAAAACTAACAAATGCGTTATATAAAGTAACGGGTCTTTTTCCCGCCAAAGAACCGCTAAAATTTGCCATTCGGAAAGAGGCTTTAGATGTGCTCTTTTTTTATATTGTTTCGGAAAAGCAGACCACTTCTTCTCAACGATTGCAAAAAGAATCTTCTTTAAAAAAGTCTTTAGAGTGTTTGGGATTATTAAAAACATACTTTGAAATTGCCAAACAGCAAAAATGGGTAGATGCTCGAAATTTTTTAGTAATGGAAAAAGAATATTTATTTATCGAAGAAGTTCTTGCCCATGATTTATCTAAAATTACTAATATTCATCAGCAAGAAGAGCAGGCAAAAGCCGTAGAAGAATCATTAAAAAAAGAAATAATTCAAGAGTTAAAAGACCAGGTAAAAATCGAATTGAATTCTCTACCAAAACAAGAAACAAAAAAACAAGAAGGCCTTAATCATTTAGAACAATTAGGTCAAGCAAAAGAACAAAAATCGCAAACTTTTGATTTGGAAAAGCCTTCTGGTGAAATAGATTATGAAAAGTTAACCAGTATTCAATTAAAGCTTTTAGAGCTTTTGCAAGGCAATGGACAATTAAGGCCAAATGAAATCAATAAGCACTTTCCAAATCTTACCTCTCGCTCTATTCGTCGAGAGCTAAAAGGACTAAAAGAAAGGCGCATTATTGGAACAATCGGCACTGGCCGGTCTGTTAGCTATAAAATCAATTTAGAGATTTAATTATTAGATGGATTTTATTCCGTAGGCCTTTAAACAGGGCTTAGGGATGATTATTATGCAAGAGCAACCTCAAAAATTTAAAGAACAATTTTTTTCTCAGATATACGATGAGCACATAAACAAGATTTATCGCTTTGTTTTTTTCAAGGTGGAATCGGATTTAATCGCCCAAGATATTACTTCTGAAACCTTTACTCGTTTATGGAAACAGATTTATCTAAATAAGGAAATCAATAATCCTTCGGCTTTTTTATACAAGGCAGCAAAAAATTTGGTTATTGATTATTATCGGGCCAAAGAAAAAAAGCCAGATAATTTGGGCGAAGCAGCTATTTTAATAAAAGATGAAAAACAAAATCTTGCGGAGCAAGCAATGATTGATAGCGATATGATTCAAGTTCAAAAAGCTTTGGCGCAATTAAGCGATGAGCATCGTCAGGCTGTTTCTGCCTATTACATCGAACAACTGCCAATTAGCGACGTGGCCAAGGGCCTAGGCAAGTCTGCCGGAGCCACTCGGGTGATTATTAGCCGAGGAATGAAACAGCTTCGCCAAATTTTAGAAGCCTAATTTTTAGAAAATAAAGCCGTCCCTTAGGGGCGGTTTTTTAATTCTAAAAAATAATCAGCAAATTTAATAAAGAAAATATCAATATTTTAAAAATAAAATAAGATTGACTTTTTTAGAAAAAATATTTAATCTGATTAAGGAGCTCTTTCAAATGAAGAACATAAGAAGAGAGATGATTTTTCCGCCCATTGCCAAAATTTTTGACAAATGGGATCGTGGAATTTATTTGTACAGCCCAGTTGAAGAATCAATCAAAAGAATTCAAAAGGGAAAACATTTTGGCAAAAAAACTTTAAAACTTTTAAGCCAATGTACAATTTGCCCAGTGGGGAATAGTTCTTGCTGTCATTCTTTTGAAATTGTTATTCATGGCTTTCATCCCCAGCTTCCAACTGAAACAAAAAAAATCAGAATCTGCCCTTATGGTTGCACCAAAGAAAATTGTCTTCTCAATAAATAGCTTTTGCTATTTTTTTTGTTGGCTTGTTTTTAAATTATTGATTTATGGTATGATAAAGGAGTAGGAATAATTAACAATAAATTAATATTACTATGGGGCAAAATTCACAAAAAAATCCATACACTAATCGCACCAATTTTGTTTCTGTGGGTTTTAATGTTTGTGGTCGAGCGTTTAATAAAGTTTTCCGTGGATGTAAAAATTCTGGAAAATTCTTTTTAAGAAAATCAAAAGAATATAATCAAAGATTTATAAAATTTGTTGCCAAGGATTGGAAATCAAATTCTTCAAGCGAAAAGAAACAAAACAAACAAGAAGATTAAGAATGTTTGGGAGCTCCCTCACATAAACTTCTGGTGAAGTTTTGTTCGGGTCCCGGCTCGCCGCCGTCGCGACTCCGCCTTTGATTGAGTACAATCAAACCCCCAAACATGAGTTCGAAAAGAATAAGATCAAAAGACAAAAAAAGAAAACAAAAAAGAAAGAGATTTAATGTTTGGGAGCTTAGCTCCCAAACATGGGTTCAATTGATTTGATTAAGAGGTTGGTTTGTTTATGAAAACATTAAGCTAATCTGTTGGGCAATTAATATAATTTAGCAAATAATTAAGATACTCAATTAGCTATTTTAGCAAATAATTAGGCTAATTTGCTGGAAATTTATGTGGACATAAAAAATGTCCACTAATGTCCACTAAAATGTCCACATAATTTATGTGGACATTTTGATTTTAGACATATTTCTATTACTCCTGTTGATTGTTGCTTTTATTTATAAATTAGTATATAAAACATAGGATTTATTAATTTAATAATTTTTGAAAGTAACAATTTTTTAATATATTTATGTGGACATAGAAAATGTTCACTAATGTCCACTAAAATTAATTCTTTAAAATAGCCAAAAAGCCCGTAAAATCAACAAAAATAGTGTAATAAAACCTTGATTTTTACGTCTAATATTAAAGAGGGGAACAGGCAAATTGCTTGCCTCGAAAATCTATGATCGACGAATTCAACTTAATTAAAAAATTACAAAAATTTCAATCAGTAAAACCCAGCCAAGAATGGGTTGATTTTAATAAGTCTCAGATTATAGCCAAAGAATTTGAAAAAACAAAACAAGCATCTTTTCAAGAAATTATTTTTTCCATCAAAAGCCTTGTTTCTGTCCCGCGATTAGCTTCTATATATACAGCTGTTGCTTTGGTTGTTTTTAGCGGATTTGGAATTGTAATTGCTTCTAAAAATGCTGTTCCAGGCGATGCTTTGTATGCTGTAAAACAAACAGAAGAAAAAATTAGAATGGCAATGACTATTTCTCCGGAACAAAAAACCGCAGCACAAATGGTTCAAGTTTCTGCCAGACTAGATGAGCTTGACATTGTTTCCAAACAAGCGGATAATCAAGAAAAAAAAATAGTAGCCTTGGAAGAAACAAAAAAAGCAGTTGTTAGGGCCACCAAAGAAATTGCCAGTCTTTCTCAAAGCGAGCAAGCCAGCTTGATTAGCGCTTTGGCAAGCAAGATTCAAGAAGTTGAAAAAACTGCCAATGCTGTTATAATGGAAAAAGATAATCCAAGCTTTGAATCAATTTATAAATTTTTAGCAGAAAGTGAAATCAAAGAATTTGAGGCTAATGAAAAAAATCTAACCGAAAAACAAATAAGTCTTCTTACCCAAGCAAAGGAGCTTTTTGATGTTAATAAATACAGCGAAGCATTGGATCTGCTTTATCAGATTCAGCCAAACAATAATATCGAAGAGCAAGACGATTCTTTGGAAACAGAATAATTGACAATTTAATAAATCAAAATTTTTTACAACTGTTTAGCTTTCATTTTTTTAAAAAAAACGAACGCTCATCATTTGTGAAAGAGGTGATTAAGTAAAATATTTTGCAATTCAATTTCCAATGAGGTTCAACCAGTGGAATTATTTCGATTATTGGTCCACTGGTTGAGCTTTCAGAGGAAAGAGAAAAAGCAAAAGAAAGTCATTTGACTGTATTGTTCTTTCTTGCCTTCTGTTTTGTTTGGTCTGGTATTTTTCCGGAATCAAACAAAGCAGAGAGGCAAGAATTAAATAATATGGCCCTATGGTCGACAAATGACTATATAAAAAAATTTAAAATATAAAAAAACGCAAAAAAATGAGTACAAAAAAATTCACAATAATTGCAAGTGTTTTATTTGCTTTATCTGTGGTAGTTACCCCGGCTTTTGCGGCTTGTGACATCCAACATTTGGATGAATGCGATAACGCTGGTTTATTACAGCTAATCGCTGGTTTAGGTGGTAGCACAACTCCAACTACTCCAACTACAACCCCAACCGGAACTATTACTGGTATTCCTGCTGGATTCCAATTCACCCAAACATTGAAACAGGGATCAACAGGCACAGAAGTAAAATACTTACAAATCTTTTTAAATTCTGACCCAGCTACTGCTGTTGGCAATGCTGGCAACGAAACATCTTATTTCGGCTCAATGACAAAAGCCGCTGTAAACAAGTTCCAAACAAAATATGCTGCAGACATCTTAACTCCATTGGGCTTAACAGCTCCAACTGGAAACTGGGCTTCTGCAACAAGAGCAAAAGCTAACGCTATTTTAGCTGCTGGTGGCACAACACCATCAACTGGTCTTCCTGCTGGTTGCACATCAACCTCTGGTTTTAGTCCAGTAACTGGTGAGCCATGCTCAAGCGGTTCAGGCGTAATTCTTCCTACTGGTTGCACATCAACCTCTGGCTATAGTCCAATAACTGGTCAGCCATGTTCAGGTGGTACAGTAATCACTGGAGGATTTTCTGCTCGATTAGCTTCTGATAATCCAGCTGCTACAACTTTTGTTCAAGGTCAAGCTTCTGCTGAATTAGCTCGCTACACTTTCAGCAATTCAACTAGCGCTGACGTTGTTGTTACTGGTGTTGAATTAACCAGAATCGGTATTTCTGCTGATGCTACTTTAGCAAATGTATATTTGTTTGATGGCACAACTAGATTAACCGATGCTGCCACTGTTTCTGGTGGAAAAGCTACTTTCAATGCTACTACTGGAATCTTTACCGTTCCTGCTAACTCTAGCAAAACAATCATTGTAAAATCTGACTTGGCCGCTGCTTCAAATGGTCAGACAATCGGTGTTTCTTTGTCTGGTGTTACTTCTAATGGAACTTTGAATGCAACCTTACCAATTGCTGGCAACATCAATAATATTGCTGCTGCTAACTTGGCTACAGTTAACCTCGGAGGAGTTTTACCAGCTAACACTACAACTGACCCAGTTGCTGGAGTTAGAGTTTGGGAAGCTACTTTCACTGTTAACAACCGAGACGTTCAATTTACAAAATTAGCTCTAAAACAAATCAATTCAATTGATCGAGCTGATCTTAGTAACTTTAAATTATTGGTTGATGGCGTAGAAGTAGCTACAGTTGCTTCTTTAGATGCTAATAACTATGTTACTTTTGTTTTTGACAAAAAATTAACAACAGGCGCTAGAAACGTAAAAGTTTTAGCTGATGTTAACGGTGGTTCTTCAAGAGTAATTCAAATGTCTTTGAGGAACAAAGCCGATATTGATGTTAAAGACACTGAATACGGAGTTTATGTTGCTGTTACTCCTGCTGCTCTTACAGCCGGTACCCTTACTGTAAATCAAGGAGTTTTCACAATCACTAACAACAACTCTGCTTTGCCAATTACAATTGCTAACAGCGCTTCCAATGTTTTAATTGGAAAGTGGACATTTAAAGCAACTGGTGAAGCAGTAAAAGTTGAAACCTTAACCACTGGATTTAATTATAACGATGCCGATAATGATAATGGTGGTGTTGGTGGTGTTGGAGGTACTGCTACTTTAAGAAATGGAAAATTAATGATTAATGGTTCTCAAGCTGGCAGCACTGCTACTTTAGCTATGGCTGGCACTGCTTACACTATTAATTACACTTTCCAACCAGGGGTTGAAACCACGGTAGAATTGTATGCTGATATTTTTGACAACGATGGGGGAGCAGTAGGAATTGAAGCTAATGATACAATCCAAGCCAAATTAGTTAATGTAGCTTCTAATGCTACTAAACAAGTATCATTAGGAACCATGGATGTTCCAACTGTTGCTCAAGCTGGTAACTCTGTTTTAAGTCTTTTAACAGTGGCTACAGGCACTGCTACAATAAACCCTACATCTACATATACTTCTCCTCAAAATACTGTTATTCCACAACCAACTGCTAAAAAAATTGGCTCTTGGACAGTTACTGCTGGAACATCTGAAGACATCAATGTTAACAATCTTGGCTTTGCCATAGCTTCTGTAACTGATGACAGCTTTGAAGTTGGTGATATGTATGATATGTATACTGTTTACAAAATTGGAAGTGCTGATGCTGTAACAACTTCAGTTACACCTACTCCAGTTACTCCAGCCAACTTCCCAGTAAGCTTTACTTTGGGTAAAACTCAAACCGTTACTATTGATTTATATGCTAAATTATCAGACAACGGTTTGAATGCTGCTGCTGGCGCCGAAGCTATTACTGCTGGTGATTCAGTTCGTGCTACCTTGACTGTCACTGGTACTGGTTCTCAATCAGGCGTAGCTGCTAACTTTGCTGGTACTACCGTAGGTCAAACTATTGTTTACCAACCTGCTGCCTTGAATATAACAAGAGATGCTTCTACTCCAGTTTCTACTTTAGTATCTGCTAACCAAAGCGTTAAAACAGCTTCTTACAAATTTGAAGCTCAGAACGACACCTACACCTTGGTTAGACTACAGTTTGATATTGGCGATGTAACTAACGTTACTTCAGTTAATTTAAAACAAGGATCAACAATCCTTCAAACACAACCAGCTTCTGCTAATGTTATCTTCACAGGATTCTCTCCAGCTCTTACTGTTGAACCAGGAACTCCAAAAGTTCTTGACGTAGAATTAGTCTTAGGTTCTGTTGGTGCTGGTGCTGGTACTTCTGGTGCTAACATTGCTGTTGACTTTGCTGGTGCTGCTTCTTTAGTCAGACCATCTTCAACAGGCCAAGTTGGTGCTCCTGGTGATGCTGCTGCTGGTAACGCTATTTATGTTCAAAAATCTTACCCAACCATCACTGGTATTGCTTTAGATACTAATGGTGAAAAATTGGTTGCTGGAGACAGAACTTTGTTGAAATTCAAAGTTAGCTCAAATGGCGACGCAATTGCTTGGAACAAGCTTATCATTGGCGTAACCAAGACTGCTGCAAACACAATTGCTGACGGTGCTCGCTTAATAGACTCAGCCACTCAAGCAGTTGTTGCTACTTTAGCTGCCGGAGACAGTGATTGTGAAGGAGCTGCTGCTACTTGTACAATGACAGTTCTTCTTGCTGGTGGTGCTGAAGAGCAAATCAGTGGAGAAAAGACTTATGAATTAAAAGGTACAGTTGGTGGAACATTAGCTCTAAACAGCTACATTGCTCCTCAAATTAGTAACACTGCTGTAGCAAAAGCTACAAATACAAACGCTATTATTACTGGCGTTGGTACAAACAGCTTTGTTTGGTCTGATATGTCAGCCCAAGCACACGATGTTGCTACTACAGCTGACTGGACTAACGAATTCTTAGTTAAGACATTCCCAGTTTCTCAAACCTTAACAGTTAAATAATTTTAATTGTTAATTGAAAAACTGATCTTAAAAATTGAAAAATTTTTAACATCAATGTTTTGCTAAAAGTCAAGAAAGCCGCCCCGAAAGGGGCGGTTTTTCTTTTCTTTTTTATTTTTCCTTTTTTTTCTTTTCTTTCCCTTTCCTTTTTTTGTTTTAGTTTTTTCCCTTTCCTTTTTTTCTTCTCTTTTTTTATTTCATTTTTTATTTTCTTCTTTTCTTTATCTTTTGATCTTATCTTTATTTCAGAGGCCCATGTTTGGGAGCTAAGCTCCCAAACATCAAATCCCTTTTCTTTTTTATTTCATTTTTTATTTTTCCTTTTGATCCCATTTTTTAGGGCCCATGTTTGGGTGCTAAGCTCCTAAACACGAACAGAGAACCCATGTTTGGGAGCTAGGCTCCCAAACATCAACTATCGCACAAACCACGAACAGAGAACCCATGTTTGGGGGTTTGATTGTAACCAATCAAAGGCGGAGCCGCGACGGCGGCGAGCCGGGACCCGAACAAAACTTCACCAGAAGTTTATGTGAGGGAGCTCCCAAACACAACCCCAAGGAAACTTTTTGATGATTTTTTTCGTATTAATATATAATTTGCCTTTTTGCTAAACTATGCTAAAATTTAAAGCACAAAATAATTTGATATGAAGAATATTTTCAAAAAACAATTTTTAATTATTTTTTTCTCTCTGTTTTTTTTACCATTATTTGCCCAGGCAGATAATGTTGGCCAACAGCAAGTTTTTAATGTTGAGCCAAGCTATGCTGAATCAAAAAAAACCCAAATCAGCGCTACTTTAGTCAGGGCTTATGATTCTATTTATTTTTATATCGATACTGATTGGCTAAACACAAAAACAGAAAAAGAAAAAGAATCTCTTTATTCTGCTTTAAATAATTTAGGAAAAGAATTTGATTCTAATATTTATCCTCAGCTTACTTATGCTTTTGGCAGTGAGCCCTCTCCCGGAGTTGATCGAGATTCAAAAATCACTGCTTTGCTTTATCCAATGAAAGAAAGCGCGCGCGGATATGTTCGAAGCGTTGATTTGTATGAAAAGTTTATCAACCCTTTAAGCAATCAACGAGAAATGGTTTATCTTAATTTAGATAATCTAACCAATCCCTTGATGAAATCTTTTTTAGCGCACGAATTTGTTCATTTAATCACTTTTAATCAAAAAAACTTAATTAATAATGTTAGCGAAAGCGTTTGGTTAAACGAGGGCAGGTCTGAATACGCGCCTACTTTGCTTGGCTATAATAACGAATCCCAGGGAAGTTATTTAAATAATCGGATAAAAACTTTTGTTAATAATTCTGCTGATTCTTTGCTGGAATGGGGCAATGAATCTGCTGATTATGGGGTGGTTAGTTTGTTTGTTCATTATTTAGTTGATCAATATGGATTATCAGTTTTAACTGATTCTTTAAAATCAAAAAAAGTAGGGCAGGCGAGCATTGAAGAAGCTTTATTAAAAAATGGATTTCAGGATACGTTTAACGATGCTTATACTAATTTTTTAATCGCGGTTTATTTAAACAATTGTTCTGTTTCTTCTAAATATTGTTTTAAAGATAAAAATTTAACTGATTTTCAAGTTTTGCCATATAATAATTTTTTGCCTTTTGCTGAAGAAATCAATCTTAGTCTTGGCCAGAATTTAAGCAGTTATTCTGCTCATTGGCAAAAGTTCAGCGGCGGAACCGGCAACTTGAAAATAATTTTTAAAAATCAATCAAATACTGATTTCGTTGTGCCATATATTTTAAAATATGCAGATGGAAAGATAGAGGTTAAATTTTTTTCCATTGACAAGGGAACTAAAGCCGGAGAAATAATTGTGCCAAATATTAATCAAAATATTTTGTCTATTGTTTTAATTCCTTCAGTTCAAACTATTGGAAATCTTGGTTCTGTTTATGGTTATTTTATTTCTGCTAATACTTATTCTGGAAGTAATCCTAACGACAATCCAAATCAAGACGAGCCTAAAATTTCTTTGCCTTTTGTAATCGAAAAACCATTATCTCAAATGAATCGGGAAGAATTATTAACTGTTTTGTTGCGCCTGCTTGTTTATCTATTAATACAAGGGAAGTCATTAACATTATAAAAAATCAAAAATCAGCCCATTGGGCTGGTTTTTTGTTTGACAGAAAAGGGTTTACATAATATAAAAGACAATGTTTGTTTTTTGTTCTTTACAAATCAGGACGAATTAAAATGAAAGAAATTAAAACAACCCTTGAATTAAGAAACATTAAGGGGATTGAGGATCAGGAAGTAAAAGAAATTACAATTTCTGTTTCTATGCCTTTTCTTGATGATAGTTTTATTTTCAAGAATGTTTCTATTGCGATCGAAATTTTGGCCTTGATCCTTTTCAAGATTTTGATTTCAATGCCAAAGAACAATAAAGCGTCTTATGAAAAATTAAGAATGCTAAACGAGGGGATTGTAGAAATTAGCGAAGCGATAGACAAAAAAAGGGAATAGTTTTTTGAAAAAGTCTGGCAGTGTTTACTGCTTTTGGGCGGACTATAAACTGCCCATTTTTTATTTCCGAATTTCCAAAATTTTTGGTTTTTTGGTATAATATTTTTAATATTAAAAATAATTAAAAAAATAATGAAATTAAAAAAATTATTATCTTTTACTTTAATCGAGCTTTTGGTTGTGATTGCGATTGTGGGAATTCTCACGGGCTTTATTATCGCTTCTTTGAATAGTGGCACTGAAGCAGCCAAAGACGCAAAAAGAAAATATGATATTGGTGGCTTAGAACGAGCTCTTTTAATTTACGGAGCACAAAACGAAAATGATTATCCAAACACAGACACTTATCCTTGTACTATTGGTGGAGGAACAACTCCATGTACTAATTTAGCCACTGATCTTTTGCCGTATTTAACTAGCTTGCCAAGAGATCCAAACAACGGCTACTATATTTATTCTTATTCTGATTCACCAGAACCTAATTTTACCTTAACCACTACTTTAAGTGATTCCAGCACCTACGAATACAATTCCATTTCTGGATTTACAACAATCAATTTTTCAAGCACTTGTGCAGCAGCGACCAATACTGAAGTTCAGTGTTCTCCGATAACCATTAATTCAACTGAAGAGGCTTGTCGTTGCACTTATCTTAGCGGAACAGGAACAACTACTTGGACTGTTCCAAACAACATAACTACTGTTGAGGTTCTTCTTGTTGGTGGAGGGGCAGGAGGTGGCGTGACAGATCGAGAAGGTGGTGGTGGAGGGGCAGGAGGACTATTAACTGGTACGATAAGCTCTCTCCCAGCTTCTTTTACAATAACTGTTGGCAAGGGTGGAGCAAGTAAGACGCCTGGTTCAAATTCTGTTTTAGTTGGAAGCACAACATTCACTGCAGTGGGCGGAGGAGACGGAGGATCTCCTTATGGCCAGGTTCCTGTGGGCGCAGGCTATAATGGTGCGCCTGGTGGTTCTGGTGGCGGTGGTGGACACGCTGGTACTGGCGGGGCAACAACTCAAACATCACAATCTCCATTAACAGGGTATGGATATGCTGGGGGTAGCGGAAGAAATGCTAGTCCATATACGGGTGGCGGCGGCGGTGGCGCTGGTGGAATAGGGGGAACGGCTACAACAATTGGGGGAACTGGTGGCACTGGTTTTCAGTCATCTATTACAGGAACATCTCTTTATTATGCTGGTGGTGGCGGAGGAGGGGCGCAAACTGGTACTGGAGGAGCAGGAGGATCATCTATTGGTGGCACTGGAGGGGCTAATTCTGTAGGATATAATGCTGTTGCTGATACTGGTTCTGGCGGCGGTGGTGGTGGATGCAATGCTTGTGCTGGTGGTGCTGGTAGTTCTGGCATAGTTATTTTGCGTTATACTCATCCTTAAAAAATATTATTAAATTAAGAGTGTTTAGTTGTTTAATATCTAAACACTCTTTTTTATTTATTTTTTAAAATAAGGCTTGAGAAAAGAAAAAGGGAATGTTTGGGAGCTAAGCTCCCAAACATGGGCCCAGTTCTTCTTATAATAAAACACAAAAAAAGAAAAAGAGACAAAGAATGTTTGGGGGTTTGATTGTACTCAATCAAAGGCGGAGCCGCGACGGCGGCGAGCCGGGACCCGAACAAAACTTCACCAGAAGTTTATGCGAGGGAGCTCCCAAACATTGTTCACATTTGACAGAAAAAATCATTGCGATAAAATAATCTTAAAATAATAATTAGTTAAAATTTAAGTTCTTTTAAATTTTTGCTATTCATTTTTAGTATAGATTATTTATGGAAAAAGTTTTGAAGCGGATAGAAGAATATTTTCTTTTTGTTGTCTTAACAAAATTTTATTTTTCAGTTTTGCGACGAGAAGGATATTTCTTTTCGTTCAGTCGGATTATTCTTTGCCGTCGCTGTTAAATTTATTTTTTCACTCTCCTTTTTAGGGGAGTTTTTGTTTACCCAAAATAAGCAAAATGTTTGGGAGCTAAGCTCCCAAACATAATAATAAATAATAAATAATTAAAATTAATTTATCTATGCGCAATATTCAATTTGATACCGGAGAATTTTATCATCTTTATAATCGGGGAGTGGAAAAACGTGATATTTTTTTAGAAAATATCGATTATATCCGTTTTATTCACGACATATATGAATTTAACGATGATAATTTTGTGGCAGCTTCAAATGTTCGTTTAGCTTGTCGTAGCCCAAAGGGGGCAACAGAAAAATCAATTGAATTGATATTTTTGGAAAATAAAAATAAAAAGCCCCGCAAGTTATTAGTGGAAATAATGGCTTTTTGTCTAATGCCTAATCATTATCATTTTGTTTTAAGGCAAAGAATGGATGGAGGAATAGTAAAATTTATGCATAAACTGGGAACAGGATATACGAATTATTTTAATTTAAAAAATGATCGGACGGGGTCTTTATTTCAGGGACCTTTTAAGGCCAAGCATATCGATCAGCAGAATTATTTTGATTATTTGTTATTTTATTTGCATTTTAATCCTTTAGATTTAATTGGTGAAGATTGGCGAGAAAAAGGAAAAAAAGATTATCAAAAATATGAAGATTTTTTAAACAATTATCGCTGGTCAAGCCATTTGGACTATTCTGGACAGTCTAATTTCCCCTCCGTGATTAGCAGAGACTTTTATTTAGATTTATTAAAAGGGGAATCAGGGTATAAAAATCAGATCAAGGATTGGATAAAAGTAATTCCTAGAAGAATAAATTCTGACGATAATCAGCTTTTTATTGAAAAAGATTAAATTAAAACATATTTAGGATTCTTCTTGCTTTATGAAAAGCTCGAAAGAAATAAGTTTTGATGTTTGGATCTTCCTTGAATAAGCTTTTGGTGAATCCGCCTCCGCCAGTTGGCGGATGGCGGATTGTTCCGGGTCTCGGCTTGGCACCTCCGCCAGCTGGTGGAGGTGGCTCCATCTTTGATTGAGCATGATCAAACCCCCGAACAGGGGTGATTAGTTCTTTTAAAAATAAATATTAAAAAATTGTTCTTTTATTTTTATAGTTCTTTTATTTATTTTATTGCCCAAACTAAGGGTATTGATAATATTTTGCTTATTTAAAAATTAAAAAATCATGTTTGGGAGCTTAGCTCCCAAACATGGGTAACAAGTATCGCAAGACGATATGGTTTTTGCGTTTTAAAAAATTAATTAAAATTAAATTTTAATCAAAAAAAATGAACAAAAAAATAAAAATAATAATCGGTTTAGCATTATTGCTGATTGTTGGATTGGTTTTTGGTATAGTTTGGAAAAACAACCAAGAGTTAAGCGAGGCTCAGCCGGAATATGCTTGTTTTGAAGATTTTATTAAACAAGAAATTGATGGCCAGATTTTTTATGAAAATTCGAAAGCAAAGATAAAATTTATGGTCCCTTTTCAATGGACAGTAATCAAAAGCCAAATGGCCAGCATTGCCTTGGTTAGTCCTGATTTTGCGGATTTTAAAGAAACAAACCAAGAGAAAGCATTTATCCCTAAAACTGGATGTTGGATTGGGATAAGCGTTAAAAATTGTCAAATTGATGACAGTGATTACGCAATAATAAAAGATCGTTTAGATCATCAAAATTTAATCAGCGAATTAAACAGGGCAGACGATTCTTATGCGATTTTTAATCTTAATGGAAAATCAATGATTCAAAGAGAGTTTTTAATAAAAAACAGTGATAATGCTGGTAAAAATATTTCTTTGAAATTAGCAGAACAAAATAAAGTTTATTTAATCGAAACTTATTTATTCGGTCAAAACAAAGAAGAATGCCAACAATCATTTGATGAATTTTTAAATACCGTAGAGATAAAATAAAATGAACATTAAAAATTTAATTATTAAGTCAGGGCTAGCGATAATGCTTTTGTTATTTTTTATTTTGCCAGGCATTATTTTAGCGGAAACCCTTGACTATCAAAAATTTTCTGAAATAGAAACAAAAAATATTCTGCGTTTGCTTCCGCAAGAGCTATCAGACAGTTGGATAAACTATTCGGTCGACGGATTAGCTGATCCGCAAAAAAAGACAGTCCTGTCTTTTATCAAAACTGTAACTACTTTTGATCTTTGGAATTATATTTTTGGAGATTTGCCTGTTGAAGCAGCTGTGGTTCTTTCTAAAGAGGTGGCGACCGTTGCTGGAATTTTAAATGCTGAAAATCCAATTGGCGGAATTATTGGATTTGTTGAAGATGAAACCGTTAAAGGCGCGGTAAAATATGCTATTGATTATCTTTTTCAAAATCAAATGAAAGTTTCTTTTGGAGCCATGAAAGTTGCCTATAATACAAACGAGAAAAAAGTAAACACGGAACTACAATATATAATGGTTTATAAACCAAAAGATAAAGATAGGGGAGAATTAATAATCAGAATTTATTCGCCTCAAGAAATTGATCCCCCTCTTAGCCATGGGTCAACAGGATTGGCTGTGGGATTTATTAATGATTTACCAGATGGTCAAAAAATCCCAGCTTTTATTGTGGAAATAAGAGGAGAAATAAAAACAACAGGATTTCTTTTTGATCGACAATGGGTCGATTCTCCGACCATAGATTTATCTTTTCCGAAAAAAGTTCCTGATTATAAATTAAGGCCGAAATCATGGCAGGATAAATATATTAATGAGCCGGTTCAAAAAACAGTTAAAAATATTACTTCTGCTTTGAGTGTATTTTTTCCTTCTGCCGGAAAGATTGTTGATTATATCCCTTATAGCGAAGAAGAAAAACAGAATACCAGAGGCATTAATTTAGAAATCAGTCGAATGTCCGAAAACCAAAACAAATTTTTTTCTTCAGCTATTAATGATGAAAAAATTAGCAAAACTACAAAAAATATACCAGATAATAAAAATAAACTGGCGAAAGAAGATAACAACAAAGTTGACTTGAAAGAGAAAAACAATTCTCTTTCCGAAGAAGAAAAGAGGCAGGCCTTATTAAAAATTTTAAAAGAAATATTACAAAGGAGATTAGCTGAAGATGAAGAAAAGAATAAGAAGGATGTTTTTGAAGAGGAAGAAATAATTCTTGATTGTTCACTAAATACTAATGCAATTCCAAAACAAGGAGAAATTGTAATTAATGAGGTGGCTTGGATGGGAAGCAAAAAAAGCAGTAGCGACGAATGGATTGAATTGCGCAATCTTTCTAACAAAGAAATAAGTCTGGCCGGCTGGAGGCTAATAAATGAGAACAAAAAGATAAATATTGTTTTTGATAATGATCATATCGTGCCCTCGGCAGGATATTTTTTATTAGAAAGAACTGATGATAATTCAGTTCCAGACAAAGAAGCTGATTTGATTTATAGCGGAGCTTTGTCTAATACCAACGAAGCAATTTATCTTTTTGATGAAAAATGTGAATTAAAAGATATTGTTAGGGCCCAATCTGTTTGGCCGGCTGGAGATAGTGCCACCAGAAGAACAATGGAGCGCAGTTTAAATGATTCTATTTGGTATACTTTTGGTGGAAGCGAAGCTGAAATTATGGGTACGCCCAAAGAACCAAATAGTAATATAAACTGGTCCAAACCTGTGGAAAATAGCGGATCAGGAGGAACTAGTGGCGGAAGCAGTTCTAATTCGGGAAGTGGGAGTAACAATAATCAAAACAATGAAACAACTGAAACAGTTTTTTGTGCGCAAACAAGTTTAGGTCAGGCCGTCCAAAGCCCAATTATTATTAATGAAGTGGCTTGGATGGGAAGCAGTCTGAGCAGTAGCGACGAATGGATTGAATTAAAAAATATCAGTTCGGAAATTGTTAGCCTTAATGGGTGGCAATTATTGGATAAAGACGGGCAGATAAAAATATCATTTGATTCAAACGATTCAATCTTGCCTAATAGTTATTATTTATTAGAAAGAACTGATGATAATAGCGCGCCTAATATAACTGCAAACAAGATATATACAGGTTCATTGGGAGACACCAATGAGTCTTTGCGTTTATTCAATTCTTCTTGTGTTTTGATTGATGAGGTTGCGGCAACTAGTAATTGGCCGGCTGGAGATAAAACTGCTAAAAAATCAATGGAAAGAAATATTGATTTTATGGGTTGGCATAATTATTCTGAAATTATAGCAGAAGAAATAAGTGGATTATTTGCTACGCCTCAAAAAGAAAATAGTTCAATAGCCGATGTTTTGGAAGAGGAAGAAGAGGAGGAAGAGGAAGAAGAGGAGGAAGAGGAAAAAGAGGAAGAAGAGGAAGAAGAGGAAGAAGAGGAAGAAGAGGAAGAAGAGGAGGAAGAGGAAGAAGAGGAGGAAGAGGAAGAAGAGGAGGAAGAGGAAGAAGAGGAGGAAGAGGAAAATATTTCCAATCAAGTTATTTCTAGCTTATTAGCAACAGCAAAAGAGGGGGTTAAAAATTCTCTAATTTTGTCTTGGCAATCTTTAAGCTTGGCTGATGATTATGAAATATATTATGCTCTTAATAATCCGATTTTAGAAACTGATTTACATAAGATTGATGACTATAAAAGCGTGGCAATAGAAGAGCCTGACGAAAACGGAAAAATCCAAGCAGAAATACAAGATCTTTATTGGGACAGTAATTATTATTTTGCTGTCAAAGGAAAAGACGAAAACAATAATTATTCTCTTCTTAGTGATATTGTTCAATTTGTTATAACAAAAGCAGAGCATCAAAAACCTTTTGCTTTTGGAGACTTTGGTAATTCTGGAAAAATAAATTTTAATGGTCCAGAGAGTACTACTGATTTAAGTGGTCAGGATTTTATTTTTGGAACAAACGGAAACAATAGTGATGAGTTTTTGTATTATCCTCCGGCAATTGACGAAAACGGATCAATAATTTTTAAAGGAAAAATAGATAATCAGCAAGGGATTTATTCTTTTGATAAATTGGGAAACCAAAAATGGTTTTTTCCCGCCATTGTTGGAGAAGCTCCACCGATTTTAGGACCAGACGGCAGTATTTATCAAATCGATAATGGATTTTTATATGCCTTAAGTCCAAGCGGAAAATTAAAATGGAAGCAAGGAATGAATTTAATTTATAATCAATTTCCAGCTTTATCTTCGGAGGGAAATTTATATATTTTAGCTGAAGAAAATTCTTCGCTTTGTTTTATAAAAATTATAGACAATCGAGACGGAACCGCAACTAAGCAGGTTGTTTATGATTTTTCTGAATTTTTAAACAATCAAGCCGTGTTGGGAAGTTCAGAAATAATTTTTGATGCTCAAAATAATTCTTATTTTTCAATTAATGACACCTTGTTTGGATTTAATGCCCAAGGACAGAAAATAATTGAAAAAAAGATAGAAATTGTTTTTGAGCAAGATTATCTTGTTAATGGTACTGAATCTAATCAATTAAAAGAAATTCGTTTAATCAACAACAAAATTTTAATTAATTCTTTTTATGGTTATTGTGGCTTAGAGACTAATGGTTGTATTAATTTATTGCTTGCTTTTGATTTAAACAATTTTGATTCTCCTCTTTGGACTAAAAAAGGAGGCGGGTTTATTGGTCTTGGCAACAACGAAGCGTATTACAAAGAAAGAATTCCTACCTGGACAGGATCTTATCTTGCTTTATATGCTCTTGATTTGGAAACAGGCCAAGATTGTTGGACGAAAAGTCTTTCTAGCTCAGATCTCTCTTATTTTTTAATTGATAATCAAAATAGGATTTATTTTAGTCAAGGAAGTCATATTTTTGGTTTTGATCCAAGTCAAATAATAGATTCTTCTTTTGATGGCGGAAAGATATTTTCAGCAAACGGAATATATAGTGGAAATACTTATCCCTTGGCTATCGGCAATCAGGTTCTGTATTTTCCAACTGGCGCAAAAATATTAAATATTTCCTATTAAATTATTTATAGGATTTTTAGGTGACAGATTTTTCTTGTTTGTTTATTAAAACAAAAAAAGAATAAAAGAAGGGGAATGTTTGGGGGGTTGGTTGTACTCAATCAAAGGCGGAGCCACTCCGCCAGCTGGCGGAGGTGGCGAGCCGGGACCTGAGCAAAACTTTACCAAAAGTTTATGCGAGGGAGTTCCCAAACATTCCCTAGGGCAAAGAATAGTCTAGGGCTATGTTTAATTGTGTTTAATTAAGTCCTAGGCGTTGATTAACACAGCTCAGACCCATGTTTGGGAGCTTTGGGAGCTAAGCTCCTAAACATGAAGAGGGAAAACAAGATTTGAAAATTCGCAATCCGCCAAGCGGAGACGGATTTATTAAAAATTAGCGAAAAGTTTTTAAAATAAACCGTGACTATTGACAAATTCCCAAAATGGGAATATCATTTATTTATGAGGATTATTTCAATCAAAACTATTAAAGATTTTTGGGAGAATAAGAAATATAAAGACTCAGAGCAGGCACTGAAATCCTGGTATCACGAAGTAAAAAAAGAAAAATGGAACTCGCCTCACGACATAAAGAAAAAATATAAAAGCGCAAGCATTTTAAATGATAGAAGAGTAGTTTTCAATATCAAGGGCAATCAATACCGATTAATAGTAATAATAAATTATATTTTGGAAATAGTATTTATCAGATTTATTGGAACGCACGAGGAATATAATAAAATAAATGCAAATAAAATATGAAAATTCAATTAATTAAAAATAAAAAAGATTACGAAAAAGTCCTAAAAACAGTTGAAGCATTATGGGAAGCCAAGCCAAATTCAAAACAAAGCGATGAATTGGATGTTTTAATTACTTTGATTGAAAAATACGAAAATGATAATTTTCCTATTGATTTTCCAGATCCCATTGAAGCGATAAAATTTAGAATGGAACAATTAGGGATAAAACAAAAAGATTTGGCCAAAATTATTGGAGCCAACAGGGTTTCTGAAATTTTAAATCAAAAAAGACCATTATCAATTAATATGATAAAAATTTTACGTAAAGAACTAAAGATTCCAGCAGATTGCTTAATTGGAAATATTTAACAAGTTTTAATTATTTTTTAAATCGCCCCAAGAGGCGATTTTTAAATTTTTATTTTCGATTAAAATTAATAGGAGAATGTTTGGGGGGTTGGTTGTACTCAATCAAAGGCGGAGCCACTCCGCCAGCTGGCGGAGGTGGCGAGCCGGGACCCGAACAAAACTTCACCAGAAGTTTATGTGAGGGAGCTCCCAAACATTATTCACATTTGACAGGAACAAGGAAATATGATTTTAATAAATTGTTCTTTCAGTTTTAAAGAACCACAGCTTTAAAGCCTTAAAAGAAAAAAGAAAGGTGATTTAAATTTATTACCAAGACCTAAATCCATGGGTCGCTCCGTTATACGGAGCAGGCCTTATTGCCAGCTTGGCTATTTTCGGGGGTCTGGGCTATTTCATGTATGGAGGCCTAGGCGGAACCTTTGCCATTATTTTGGTAATGTTCTTTTACGGACTAACCGGATTGCTGGGATTTATTCCTTATATCGGATTCTTGGTTCAAGCCGTGGTTTCGTATTTTTTTGTTTGGCCATGGGTGAGCGGATTTACCCATATTACTGGAACATGGCTGACCACCTTGATTCTTGCACTTTGTATCATTGGGGGAATGGTTAATACCTATTTGATGACCCCGAAATATTTAGGATATTAAAACAGGAATTGCTTAAAATAGGCAATTCTTTTTTATGTTGACAGTTTTTTGATTTTGTTTTAATCTTGAAAATGGCCATTTTGAAAAAATGTTCTTTTACAACTTGGCAAACTAATTCAAAGGAGGGCAAAGATGTTTTATGTGATCGAGGCACGCGTAGTCAAAAAAAATATTTTTGACACACCTGAAAAGACAGCGAGAAAAATAACAACTCCCAGTAATATCAGAATTTTTGATTCAGCCTTGATTATGGTTGAATCAGATCACCGGCCAACTTTGCACGAGGTAAAAGAAAAAATTCGCAAGAATGATTTTGTTCTTTGCGGTCGGCCAAATTGGCTGGAAAAGAATTTTCAAATCGTCCGTATCGGAACCAAAATCGAACAAATTAATCATTGTCCGTTTATGAGAATAGTAACGGAAAAAAACTTGATTGGTTGCGGAGAGCCTCTTCCCAAAACACTTGACTGTATGGAAAAAATCGGTTGCACGGCTGAAAAATGTGTTTTGAAAAGTGGAAATGCACCCAACGAAAAATGTTTTGATTTGTTAAAAGAAAACAGCGAAATCATACCCCCCTGGTTTTTAAACAGCCAAGAAAAAAAAAGACAAAGAACCTGACCCGATTTATTTTTTATTCGGGTTTTTGTTTTTTTTAATCAGATTGACTTTTATTTTTGTTTATTTTAAGATAATGAAGTCATTGCACCTTGAATATAAGCGATGGCAGGAGAAAAAAATTGAAAGACAAAATGATTGTCCGAACATACGAAATCCCGATCAGGGTTTTTGATAAGGGATCAGAGAAAGAATTGCCAGCAAAGGTTATCCAAGACGCTATCAGCGCTGAGGATGCTATTCGGGCCTTTCAGCAAAACTTTAAAAATGACTCTGTGACGGTAAAGTTTGATTTGAGCAAACCAATCCTGGAAATTCCTCCCTGTCCTTTGGCTTCAAAACATAAACAAAGGCCCATGCACTGCGGCTATGACCCCAAGAATCCTCAGATGTTGAAGGATCTTAGGAGTGGAAAAGCTCATTTCAATTGCCCCTTACTGGGCCATGCAAACGATCGCCGTTGTGCTATTAATTCGGCGCATTGGAAGATTGTTCGGTATGATCTGCCGGAAAGGATAATCAGGGTAGATGGTCAAAAATTTTCTTTGATCAAATGCCATTAATAGGAGATAAAATCTCCTTTTTTGATTAAAATTTTTTAAAAGTTTCTTTATTTTTGAGGAGAAAAATGCTATAAAATCAATTAAGCAGATTATGATTGATTTTAAAATTGATTTTCAAAAAATAATTAATTTTCTCTTTTGCGCTTTTTTCTTGGCTTTGCCGGTTTTTTATATTCCCAAAGTCGGAACTTCTTATATTTTTAATCAAAAATTACTGGTGATTGCTTTTTTGTTTTTGGTTTTTGTTTTTGGAATTTTAAAAATTACAAGAGCGAAAAAATTTAATATTAAATGGAGTTCGGCTTTGCTTGGCCTGGCGGGATTTTTTATTTTCTCCCTTTTTTCTTTTTTGTTTGGAAAAAATATTGTTTGGGAGTCTTGGCCGATTTTTATTCAAACTTTTTTCCAATCTTTTTTGGGCAAACCAAACAGTATTGATTCATTTTTTATGATTTTTGTTTATTGTTGTTTGGCTTTTATGACCGGGGGGCTTTTTCGATTTAATTGGAATATTTTAAAAATCTTAAAAAGTTTTACAGTCGGCGCCACGTTTTTAGCAACAATTTTTCTTATTAGCATTTTTACAAATTTTAAAAATGATTTTTTTGTTCCCATTGAAAGCTTTTCTTTAGTCTTTGCTTTGGGCTTGGCTGTTTTAATGGCGATTATCTCTAGAAGCCAAGAAATGCCTAGCAACAAGCTGAAAATCATTTTTCCAATATTTTCTTTTGTTGTTTTGGTTTTGAGTATTTTGGTTATTGGAGACAAGCTTTCCTGGTTTTTGGTTTTTTTATCAGGATTTTTAATTTTTTGGAGACAAGCGATAGAAAAAGACTTTTCTTTCAAAAATTTAAAAGTTGCTATTTTTTTGGCAATTGCAGGTATTTCTTTTCTTTTGTTTTTTATTCCCGACATTATTAATTATGATTTTCAGCTTGGATATGAACAATCTATTGCTTATGGATCAGCCATTGAAATTACTCAAAAAACTTTAACGGAATCTTTTAAGAATTTTGTTTTCGGATCCGGGCCAGCCACTTATCTTTATGAGTATTCGCTTTATAAGGGAAGCGACTTGGGTTATTCTTCTTTGGTTTTTAATCAGAGTCCGATTGCTTTTCTTACCTTGCTTGGTTCTTTGGGTGCTGGCGCAATTATTTGCTTGGTTTATATTTGGTTGATTTTTTTAAGGCAAGGATTTTTATTTTTATTGAAAAATCCAGAAAAAGAAAAACAGCAAACTCAAAATGAATTAAAAACAATTATTTTTCCAATAATAATTTGTTTGTTGGTGGTGATGTTTTTATACAAAATGACAATTGTGCCAATGGCGTTATTGTTTTTTCTTATTGGGGCGTGGATTAGTCTTGAAGAAAAAAATGAATTAGAAATAAATTTTGAAAAAAAATATTTGCCAGCAAAAATAACTTTTATTTGTTTTTTTGGATTAATGATTGTTGGTTCTTTTTTCTTTTTCCGTCAGTATCTGGCAGAATCTTTTTATCAATTAGGCGTGCGAAATTATAATTTTCAAAAAGATATTGATTTTTCGCTAGACAAAGGATTAAAGGCTATCCCTTTGTTTGGGTCAGGAGATTATTATGTCGGCGTTTCGCAATTATATATTTTAAAGGCTAGCGAGATTTTTAATCAAGACGATGAGGCCGGTTCTTTAAGCGAGCAAGAGCAGGATCAAGTAAGAAACCTGGCTTCTCAAGCTGAAGCTATGGCAAAAACAGCAACAAACATAGAGCCATTGAATTTTAATAATTGGTATAATTTGGGATTGATTTATGAGAATACCAGCTTTTTGATTAAGGATGAAAATAAACAAGCCCTAAATGCTTATGCCATGGCAGAAAAATTAGCCCCTTATAATACTGATATTTATTTGGCTGAGGGTCGGCTTTGTGAAAAGCAAGGGCGAAATAAAGAAGCAACTGAATATTATGAAAAAGCTTTAAATCTTGATCCAGGATTAGAGGGGTTAGAAGAAAAAATAGAATCTTTAAAAAAATTATTAAATTAATTTATGTTAGAATTTTTTAAAGAATTAAAACAAAAGCTTCCTGGCCTAGAAAAAAATATTAGCTTGAAAGAATATTCCACCTTTCGAATCGGAGGAATGGCAAAATATTTTTTGATTGCAAAGAATGAGGCTGACTTAAAAATAGCAATTCAAACTGCTCTGGATTTTAAAATAGATTTTTTGATTTTAGGGGGCGGAAGCAATACCTTAATTAATAGTCAAGGATTTAATGGTTTGGTTATAATTTATAAAAACAATCCAAAACCAGAAGATTTTTTTCCAATTAAATCCAAGGGCGAATATTTTGTAGAAGCCATGGCTGATTGGCCTTTGGCTTTTTTGGTAAACCAAACAATCGAGACCGGGTTATCAGGAATGGAATGGGGAATAGGTATTCCTGGAACAGTGGGCGGTGCTATCAATGGCAATGCCGGAGCACACAAAACAAGTATTGGCGAATCAATTGAAGGGGTGCAGATTTTAGAAATAAAAAATAATATTGGAGTGGAAAAATTTTTTTCAAATAAAGAATGTAAATTTAACTATCGTTCCAGTATTTTTAAGGAAAATAAAAATTTAATAATTTTATCCGCGAAAATAAAACTAAAAAGACAAAACTCGCAAGAACTAAGAGAAAAAGCTTTAGAGAATTTAGCGAAAAGAAAAAATCACCCCAAGGGATTTTCACTGGGTTCTGTTTTTAAAAACTACGAAGGCCCAGTTGATTTTGAAATTTTAAAAAAATACCCGGAATTAGATTTGTTCCCAGAAAAAATAATTCCCGCTGGGTATTTAATTGATCAATGTTTTCTTCGGGGAAAAGAAATTAATGAAGCGATTATCAGCAACGAGCACGCTAATTTTATTTTAAACAAAAATAATGCCAGCTCAAACGATGTTTTGGGATTGATTGCTTTAGCAAAAAGGGAGGTAAAGAAAAAATTTAAAATAAATTTGGAAGAGGAGATAAAAATTATTTAATTTTTTTAAAAAACAGAGCACTGCCTCTGATTTTTTTTGAAAAAAATATTTTTTGGAAAAAAAAATAAAAAAAATTTCCATTTTTTCCAAAAAAAATTTGTTAACATATTGACAAATATTTTAAATATAAGAAAATGAATATAGAGAAAATATTTTTTTAAAAAATATTTATAAAAATATTTTTCCAAATTAATTTTTATAAAAAATAAAATAATTTTTTAAAAAAAATATTCAGTCACCTTTAAAAGGTCGAGTTATAAGAACTAATGTTTTTAAAAAAATGCCAGCAAAAAAGAAACCAGCTAAAAAGGCTGTAAAAAAAGTTGCAAAGAAACCAGTAAAAAAGGCCGTAAAAAAAGTTGCAAAGAAACCAGCTAAAAAAGCTGCAAAAAAGAAAAAATAATTTTCTCTAAAAACAGCCCTGAATTCAGGGTTGTTTTTTTGTTTTGGCTATGGTATTATTGGCTTAGATTATGGAAATAATAATCAAAACAAAAGACTTAAAATTAACTTCGGGTTTAGAGGCATTTATTAATCAAAAAATTACAAGGTTAAAAAAGCTTTTGCCCGAGAATTCTTTAAGAAAAATAGAGATAGAACTTGGCTTGGTTACTCTTCGCAAACAAAAGGGCGATATTTATAGCGCCAAGATAATGGTTTTAGAGCCTAGAGGAAAATTATTAAGGGCCTATGCCGAAGAAGAAACAATTAAAACCGCTATTGTTAAGGCCAGGGAAGATATTCAAGCCCAGCTCACAAAATTTAAAGAAAGATTGGAATCAGAAAGAAAAAAACAAATAAAAACAAAACAAAAAGAAATCTAAGATTTTCGGCAGGCGATAGGACTCTGATTTCCATCGCCTGTTTTAATAATAGTGCTTATGTCTATTTTAAATAGTATCTTCGGAAACGCAAATGAGAAATATGCTAAAAACGTTACTCCGATTGTCGAAAAAATAAATTCTTTGGAAAAAGATTTTGAAAATCTTTCTGCCGAAGAATTAAAAAATAAAACTAATGAATTTAAGGATCGTTTAAAAAAGGGGGAGACTTTGGATGATCTTTTGCCCGAAGCGTTTGCCGCTGTTAGAGAGGCAGCGCGAAGAAATTTAAATCAAAGACATTTTGATTGTCAACTAATTGGAGGAATCGTGCTTCACCAAGGAAAGATTGCGGAAATGAAAACCGGAGAAGGAAAAACCTTAACCGCTACTTTAGCAATGTATTTAAATGCTTTGGAGGGCAAGGGGGCGCATTTGGTAACAGTAAACGATTATTTAAGCCGAAGAGATTCTGTTTGGATGGGACAGATTTATAATGCTCTTGGATTGACAACAGCTTGTGTTAATCACGAACAATCTTTTTTATATGATCCGGATTATAAAAAACCAGGGGAAGATGAAGATAAAAAAAGAGATGACTTAGGCGGATTTAAAGTGGTAGAAAATTTTTTGCGCCCCATTTCCAGGCGCGAAGCTTATAGGGCTGATATTACTTATGGCACAAATAATGAGTTTGGTTTTGATTATTTAAAAGATAATATGGTTTATCGTTTAGAAGACAAAGCTCAACGTGATTTTCATTTTGTTATTGTTGACGAAGTAGATTCTATTTTAATCGATGAAGCGCGAACACCTTTGATTATTTCCGCTCCTGATACGGAAAGTTCTCATTGGTATGCGGAATTTGCCAGAATTATCCCACGTTTGAACAAAGAAACTGATTATGAAGTAGATGAAAAATTAAAAGCTGTAACTTTAACCGAAGAAGGAATTAATCAGATTGAAAAAATATTAAATGCTGGAAATATTTATAACGAAAGAGGAATCCAATATTTACACCATTTAGAGCAAGCCTTAAAAGCGGAAATTATTTTTAAATTAGATAAGGATTATGTGGTGAGAAACGGGGAAGTGGTGATTGTAGATACTTTTACCGGAAGATTAATGCCTGGCCGAAGATGGTCTGGCGGACTACATCAAGCTATTGAAGCGAAAGAGGGGGTGGAAATAAAGCCAGAATCAATTACTTTGGCTTCGGTTACTTTTCAAAATTATTTTCGAATGTATAAGAAATTGGCTGGTATGACTGGAACTGCGGAAACTTCGGCTGAAGAATTTGATAAAGTTTATCATTTGGATACGATTGTTATTCCTACCAACAAGCCAGTAATCAGAAAAGACCTTCCAGATAGAATTTATAAAAATGAAATTGGAAAATTCAAGGCTGTAGTTGAAGAAATAAAATTAAGACACGCTACGGGTCAACCCATTTTGGTGGGAACCACTAGTATTAATAAAAATGAATATTTAAGTGCGTTATTGAGTCGAGAGGGCGTTCCTCACAATATTTTGAATGCAAAAAATCATGAGCAAGAAGGATCGATTATTGCCCAGGCTGGAGCTTTTAATGCTGTGACCATTGCCACAAATATGGCTGGCCGAGGAGTGGATATTGCTTTGGGCGGAAATCCTTGTTTGCCCGAAGAAAAAGAAAAAATAAGATCTTTGGGAGGATTGCATATTATTGGCACTGAAAGGCATGAAGCGCGCCGAATTGATAATCAGCTTCGGGGAAGAGGGGGCAGGCAAGGGGATCCCGGAACAACGCAATTTTTTGTTTCTTTAGAAGATGATATTATTAGAATTTTTGGCGGAGACAGAATCAAAGATTTGATGGAAAAATTTAATATGCCCGAAGATTTGCCGATTGAAAACAGCTTTATCAGCAAAAGTATTGAATCAGCTCAATCAAAAATAGAGGGCGCACATTTTGATTCTCGAAAAAGAACCTTGGAGTATGATGATGTTTTAAATAAACATCGAGAAGTGATTTATAAAAAAAGAGTAGAAATTATTAATGGTTCCGAGCAAGGGCTGTTAAAGCAGGATATTTTGAAAAAAATTGAAAATTTTGGGTTTAGCCAAAGTGATTACGAAAAAAAAGAAGCAGAACTGGGAATAGAAAATATGAGGGAAGTAGAAAAAGTTTTTGCTTTGCGAATTTTGGATATGCTTTGGACAGAGCATTTAGAAAATATGGATTCTTTGCGTGATTCGGTAAATTTGCGAGCCTATGGCCAAAGGGATCCTTTAATTGAATACAAAAAAGAAGCTCATATTTTATTTGACTCTTTGCTTGTTAATTTTGAAAATTTATTAGTGAATAATATAATGAAAGCTGGGCCAGCAGTGGCAAAGAAACAAGAACAATCTCAAAATCAAGCCATGGTAGAAGAAAGAAAGGGCCAAGATTTGAAAACAGAAAAAAAAGAAATTGGACGAAACGATCCTTGCCCTTGTGGCAGCGGCAAGAAATATAAGAGATGTCACGGCAGATAAATCTATGAAAACTCTCAAATTTCGGCATCATTTAGCGGAAGAAATTATAGCAGGAAGGAAAACCGTTACTTGGAGATTGTTTGACGACAAAGATTTGAAAGTCGGTGATAAGGTGGAATTACTATATTGGGAAACGAAAGAAAAATTTGCTGATGCGGAAATTATAAACATTCGTGAAAAGAAGTTGGGGGAAATTGAGGAAAAAGATTTTGAAGGACACGAGAAATTTGAAAGCAAGGACAAAATGCTTGAAACGTACAGAAAATATTACGGAGATAAAGTTGATTGGAATGCTGTCGTCAAAATCATTGAATTCAAACTCCTGCGGATACAGGAATAAGGTCGAGCGCTGCTGTGGCGCTTGAAATTCCGTCACTCGCCCCAGATGCAAGCAAGCTTGCGCTTGTGGGCTCGCTAGGAATATTATAAGAAATGTTGCGGGAAATAATATGGAAAAAAACAAAAATACAACCTTAAAAGAATTTTATAATCAAAACGGGCATATATTAAGGGGTATTTTACTGGAAGCACAAAATAAAGATTGTGTGGTTTTAATGATGGGCGGATTTGAGCGATCCGGGACAACCGAAAAAAAATTTAAGACATTGGCTGATCGATTGGTTGATAGCGGAATTAGTTCTTTTCGTTTTGATGCTGCTGACTGTGGGCTTTCGGATGGAAATTTTTATAACGCAACGACCAAAAACCTAAGCCAGGATTTATTATCAGCACATGATTTTTTAATTAGCATCGGCTACAAAAAGATTGTTTTTGCTGTTCATAGCTTAGCTGCTTGTGCGCTTTCTTTATTAATAAATCAAATAAAGATCGAAAGGGCTGTTTTGATTGGACCAGCATTAAATCAAAAAGAATTGTTGCGTTTATGGTTTGCTCGAAAAAATAACCCAGGGATTAAAATTGACTGGAATGATTATAAAAATTATTTTCAAGAAAATGAATTTATCAATAGCTTGAATTTTGATTTAATAATGAAGTCTCATAGATTAAGTAAGGAATATGGCCAAGAAAATCAGAATCAAGATTATGGCAATTATTATTTACCGATTATTAATTCGATATTGCTTGTGCATGGCACCAGAGATGACAAGGTTCCATTTGAGAGTTTGAATATTAATTTTAGGAATAAAATATTAATTGAAAATGGTGATCATGATTTGGAGCAGCCGGAAATAATTGAGCAATGGATAGGCAGGGCAGTTGATTTTTTAAAAAATTAAAAATCAGATAACTTTTCAAGATTTTTAATAAATAAAAAAAGACCTGATAAAAGGAATTTATAATGTTTTTATAAATCCACAATTAATACAGGTCGGGCCCCACATTTCAGTGTTAGTCATGGGGCGTTCGCACTTTGGACAAATAAAGTCCATCATAGGCTTGCCAAAAGGGTGCTGAGCATCAAATTCTTGGCGAATTTTCCGCTGTTCTCTTACGGTTTCACTCGGAACAATGTGCATATAAACAATATAATCAAAAAATAAGATAATGTCAAAAAAAGAATTATTATCTCAAAAACAAAAAAGGCCAATAATCGTAGCCGTCTCTGGCGGTTTTGACCCTGTTCATATCGGGCACATCAGAATGTTCAAAGAAGCAAAATCTTTTGGTGATAAATTAATTGTAATTTTAAATAATGATAATTGGCTAAAAAAGAAAAAAGGATATGCATTTATGTCTCAAAAAGAAAGAAAGGAAATAATAGAAAATATCAAATGGGTAGATAAGGTAGTTATTACCAAACATAAAAAAAATCCTGAAGATATGAGCGTGGCTAAAGAATTGGCGGAATTAAAGCCTGATATATTTGCCAATGGCGGAGATCGAAAAAAGGGCAATACTCCCGAGGGGGGAATTTGTTTGAAATATGGGATTAAAATGGCTTTTAATGTGGGACATGGCGGAAAAGTGCAATCAAGCTCTTGGCTTTTGGAAAAATATAAAGACAAGTCTTCTTTAAATAAAAAGTAAAATAAATATTGACTTATCGGCATTTTAAGTTTATGCTGAAAACAAGCAATTATTAATCAAATTAATCTTAATTTATATCTTTTTCCATATTTTCTGGTCGGGCAGGCGGTATGTTGAATTGATAATAAGCGATCATGTCAAATAAGAAAACAACTATATTTTTTATTTTAATAATTATTCTTGCTCTTGGAGCCGGAATATTTTCTTACCCAGCTCCTTATAACCAGGCGATTGACGCAATTAATGGAAAGATTAAAACCAATCTGCCTCATTTAAACACTCCTGAATATAAACTTGGCCTTGATTTGAAAGGCGGAGTGCATTTGGAATATAAAGCTGATTTAAATAGTATTCCAGAAGACCAAAGAAAAGAAGTAATGAATGGTTTAAGAGATTTGATTGAAAGAAGAATTAACATTTTTGGAGTGGCGGAACCAATTATTCAGGTTTACGGAAGCGATCGTTTGGCTGTAGAATTGCCGGGCATGGAAAGTATTGACCAGGCCATAGAATGGATTGGCGAAACTCCTCTTTTGGAATTTTACGAAGAAAAAAGCGAAGAAGAATTAAAAAAAATCAATGATAAAAAACAAGAAATTAATAACCTTTTAGAGGCAAACAAAGACAAAACTCAAGAAGAAATAGACGTTTTAATTCAGCAAGTTCCTGATTGGATTTTAATTCTTGAATCAGAATACAAGCCTACAGAATTAACTGGCCGATATTTGCAAAAAGCTAATTTAGAATTTAATCAAACAACTGGCGCCCCTTTGGTGGAATTGCGATTTAGCGACGAAGGCGCAAAAGCTTTTGAAGAAGTAACCGGAAGAAACGTAAACAAAACCATTGCTATATTTTTAGATGGCCGATCAATTATTGATACCAATAATGATAATGAAATTGATGCTAGCGATTTGTATGCTCCTCGGGTAGATGAAAAAATCAGCGGAGGAACAGCAGTTATTTCTGGAATTACCAATGTTAATGAAGCAAAAACATTAGTCGCCAGATTAAATCAAGGAGCTTTGCCTGTACCTCTTGGCAGCCCAATTGTTCAAGAAAAAGTTGGCCCAACTTTAGGAGCCATGACCATGGGCAATGCCATTAATTCTGGAATTTGGAGCTTGATTTTAATCGCTATTTTTCTAATTATTGTTTACCGTTTTCCTGGGTTGTTAGCTTCTTTGGCTTTATTGCTTTATGTGGCGATTTTGTTTGTTTTAATTAAATTAATTCCTGTTACCTTAACTTTGGCTGGGATTGGAGGATTGATTCTTTCTTTGGGAATTGCAGTTGATGCCAATATTTTGATTTTTAGCCGAATAAGAGAAGAACTAAAACAAGGAAAAGATTTAATATCTGCAATTGAACAAGGAATGTTAAGGGCCTGGCCATCGATTCGAGATGGGCATTTTACTACCGTGGTTGTTGCTTTGATTCTTTTCTTTTTGGGAACCAGCTTTATCAAAGGGTTTGCCTTTACTTTAACCCTAGGTATCTTTTTAAGTTTATTTTCCGCCGTAATAGTAACGCATATTTTCTTGTTAACATTTGCGAGAACAATAATTGGAAAAATTAAATGGCTTTGGTCATAAAAATACTTGTATGAACTTTAATTTTACAAAATATTCAAAAATATATTATACGATTTCAATTGTTATTATTCTTGCCAGTTTGGCCTGTATTTTTAGCTTTGGAATAAAATTAGGAATGGATTTTGAGGGGGGGAGTTTGGTTTCAATCCAATATTCTGAAAGTCGCCCTGCAATATCTGAAATAAATAATTCTTTGAAAGAAATAGAAGGATTTCAAGATGCAGAGATTCAGCCAATCGGAGACAAAGGAATAACCATCAAGGTAAGCAAAAAAGACATTAGCAGCGCTTCTTATTCCGAAGTTTTAAAAGCCTTAGGAAAAGATAATCAGATTGATGAACAATCAAGCAGTATTGAGACTATTAGTGCTTTAGTGGGAAGCGAGCTAAAAAATAAAACCATGATTGTGGTTGTTGTTGCGCTTTTGGCAATGCTTTTGTATATTGCCGTGGCATTTTTAAATGTTTCTAGGCCAATTAGTTCTTTTGGTTATGGAATCTCTTCAACCCTGATGCTTTTTCATGACATTATTATTCCTTTGGGCGTTTTAGCGGTTTTAGGAAAACTATACGGAGCTCAATTAACTATTCCAGTGGTAACAGCTTTATTAACTATTGTAGGGTATTGTATTAATAATACAGTGGTTGTTTTTGATAGAATTAGGGAAAACCTTTTAAGAACCAGAAATATGAGCTATGAAGAAGTGGTAAATAAATCATTAAACGAAACTTTTTCTCGCTGTATCAATACCTCTTTGGCGGTTTTATTGGCAATAGTTTCTTTGTATTATTTTTTTATCGGAGAAGAAAGTTTGAAATACTTTACTTTAACTATTGGAATTGGAGTATTGATCGGTATCTTTTCTTCAATATTTTTAGCTAGCCCATTATTGGTTTCTTGGTTGAAGCATAGGCAGAAAAAGTCTTCCCGATAGTCGCAATTGATTTTTTGATGCTTGACATATTGTTTTAAAAATGTTATTAATTTATTAATATCCAATATCTTATATTTTTATGGAATTAGATTATAAAACAATTACGCAAAATATCTTAAAACAAATGCCGGAAAGGACAAAAAATGTTCTTTCACGGAGATTTTCTTTAGGCAAAAAAACTGAAGGAGAGACCCTAGAGGCCATTGGCAAAAGTTATAAAATTACCAGAGAAAGGGTAAGGCAGATTGAAGCTGACGGCATAAAAAGGGCAAAAAAAATAATTCAAATTCAGCCTATTAAATCAAAATTTGAGGCTGTTAAAGATTATTTCGAAAAAAAGATTAAAGAAAACGGAGGGCTAAAAAAAGAAGCATCTTTATTGGCTGAACTTGGATCAGCAGAAGATAAAAACTATATAATGTTTTTATTGGCTTTGGATTTTGATTTACAAAAAATCAAAGAGGATCAATCTTTTTTTGCTTTTTATTTTCTTGATAAAAATTTGGCTGATTTTGCAAAAAAAGAAGCAACTAGATTTGTGAAAAAATTTGAAAATGGAAAAGAGCCAGATAGTTTAGATAATCTTTTCGCAGAATTTGAAAAAGAAAACGAAGAAGGAAAATTATGTTCATCAAAGAAATCTTTTTCTGCAATTTTAGAAATTTCAAAAAATATTTTTATTTCTATCGAAGGAGATAAAATTGGTTTAAAATCATGTCCGGAAATAAATCCTCGCACGGTTAAAGACAAAGTAGTTGTTATTTTAAAGAAAAATAAAAAACCTCTTCATTTTAAGGAAATTACAGAGCTTATTTTTAAACTAAATAAGCAAATGGAAGAAAAAGAAAACCGCGGTTATAAATTACATCCTCAAACTGTTCACAATGAACTAATCCGCAACAATGATTTTGTTTTGGTTGGCCGAGGTTTTTATGCCCTAAAGGATTGGGGCTATTACCCTGGTCGAGTAAAAGATATAATTCAAAACGTATTAAAAGCTTCTGAGTGTTCTTTATCCAAAGAAGAAATAATCAATCAAGTAAAAAAGCAAAGAATTGTTAAAGATTCGACAATTTTTTTAAGCTTGCAAAATAAAAATCATTTTCAAAAAGACGGTGAGGGAAAATACAAAATTAGAGAAGTTTAATTCTAATGCCTGCAGACCAATTAATAATCCAAGCTCTTCAAACAATAAGCTCTGTCCAGGAAACTTCGTCTCCTTTTGTTTTGCTCGCTAAAAATTTATTTTTTGCTTTTTGGTGGATCCCTTTGCCTTTTATTTTTTACCCGCTTTTACGCTGGGCTTTTGTTTTTTATATGGAAACAACTTATGCTGTTTCCAAAAAAAAAGTTATTCTTGAAGTAAAAATTCCAGAACAAGTAATCAAGCCCTTGCGATCAATGGAAAACTTTTTTAATTCTTTTTGGACCTCTTATGATCCACCCAGCGATTGGCGTACTACTTTTTTTGAGGGAAAAGTGATTATGGGCACTTCTTTTGAAATGGTTAGCATTGAAGGCACTCCCCATTTTTTTATTCGAACTGTTGAGGGGGCAAGAAAATTATTAGAAGCTACGCTTTATGCGCAATATCCTCAAATAGAGCTTTTTGAAGTTCCAGATTATGTAGCTACTATCCCTCAAGACCTTCCCAATAAAGATTGGGATATGTGGGGGTGTGATTTTATGCCCCTAAAGCCTGATATTTATCCAATAAGAACTTATTCTGATTTTTGGGAAGAAAGGCCCGATGTTCCAGACGAAGAAAAAAGATTAGACCCCTTATCAAGCCTTTTGGAATTATTTTCAAAAATGGGAAAAGGAGAATATATTTGGTTTCAAATCAATGCCAAACCTATTAGTGTTGAAGAAAATGATTTTGTTAGTCGAGGAAAAAAAGAGGTTGATCGGCTTTTGAAAAGAGGGGAATCTTCTTCTACTCAAGGGGGACCAGAATCAATGTTAACCGAGTTTATCAAAACTTTTATTAATTTTTTCTTGGGATTATTAGGGCCAAGAAAAGATGAAGAAAAAAAACAAGAAATATTTCCCGGAGCAATGCTTTTGTCTCCTGGAGAAAAAGATGTTATTGCCGCAATTGAAAGAAAAATTTCTAAAACTTGCTATGCGTGCAATCTTCGTTTTATTTATCTGGCCAGAAAAGATGTTTTTAATCCAGCCATGAAAGCTTTTGGGCCTAGCTTTACCGCTCAATTTGGCACGCAAAATACCAATGGACTAAAGCCTTGGAAATTAACAATTACCAAAATTCAATCTCCTGATTATTTTAAAGAAAGCAGATTGTTTATTAAAAAAAGAAATATGTTTTTACGTTATCGAGAAAGAGATCCAGCTCCAGGAGGGACTTTTATTTTAAATACTGAAGAATTGGCAACCATATTTCACTTTCCAGGGCATGAAGTGGCGCAATCTCCGGCCTTGGGCAGAATTGAAGTTAAGAAAGTGGCTCCACCGATTTCTTTACCAGTGGAAGAATAATTTTTTAACAAATTTTAAAAATAATGGAATCCGAACATAACAAACAAATTACTTTTTTTGGCACTACCACTTTTCGAAGCGAGCAAAAAAGGTTTGGAATTAAAACAGACGATAAGCGTCGCCATATTTATATCATTGGAAAGACGGGAATGGGAAAAACCGAACTGCTAAAAAATATGATTGTTCAAGATATCCGTCGAGGAAACGGGGTTGGATTTATTGATCCTCATGGTGAAGCAGCGGAAGAAATTTTGGATTTTATTCCCAAAGAAAGAATTAATGATGTTGTTTATTTCAACCCAGCTGATTTAGATAATCCGATTGCTTTTAATATTATGGAAGACGTTGATCCGTCTTATCGCCATTTGATTGCCGGCGGTTTAATGGCTGTTTTTAAGAAAATTTGGCCTGATGTTTGGTCTTCACGAATGGAATACATTTTGAATAATACTATTTTGGCGCTTTTGGAAATTCCAGGCTCTACTTTGCTTGGAATAAATAGAATGCTTTCTGATGTTGAGTGGCGAGAAGAAATTGTTTCTAAGCTTCAAGACCCGGTTGTAAAAGCCTTTTGGACAAAAGAATTCGCTCGTTATACACAGCGCTATGAAGTAGAGGCTACCGCAGCGATTCAAAATAAAATTGGGCAGTTTACTTCCGTGCCTATTATTAGAAATATTATCGGCCAGCAACATTCCACGATTGATATGCGAAAGATTATGGACAGTAAGAAGATTTTAATTATGAATCTTTCTAAGGGTAGGGTTGGGGAAGAATCTTCTCGTCTTTTAGGAGCACTGCTGATTACTAAACTTCAGCTGGCAGCAATGTCTAGAGTTGATATTCCAGAACCTCAAAGAAATGATTTTATTCTATATATCGATGAATTTCAAAACTTTTCCACTGATTCTTTTGCTACTATTTTATCCGAAGCAAGAAAATACCGACTTTCCCTTATTTTAGCTCATCAATATATTACGCAAATGGAGGAAAATGTTCGAGATGCAGTATTTGGAAACGTGGGGACAATGGTTTCTTTTCGAGTTGGAGCTGATGACGCGGAATTTTTAGAGCGAGAATTTTCCCCTGAATTTTTAATGCAAGATTTAGTTAATCTGCCAAAACAGAATATTTTTGTAAAATTGGCAATTGATGGAATTACCTCTCGGCCTTTTTCTGCCGAAACATTACCCCCGGTTGCACATTTAGATATTTCTGTTCGCGAAGAAATAATTCAAGCTTCAAGAAATGCTTATGGAACAGACAGAAAAACCGTGGAAGAAAAAATTGCCATTAATACCCAACCAGATGTTCTCGGAGAGAAGAAATCAAAACCTGTTTCTTATCGCGAACCAATGGAACTATATGATGCTGAATGTTCTAGCTGTGGCCGAAAAATGAAAGTGCCCTTTAAGCCCGATCCAAATCGGCCGGCTTATTGCAAGGCTTGTTTAAAAAAAATAACCAGCAACAAAGAAGAAAATTCTTTGCCTCAAGAGAAGCCAATTATTCGGGACAAATCAATCAGTTTAGAAAAAACAGCGAAAAGTTTTGTTCCAGCTGAGAAAAAAAGAATGCCTTTACCTAAAAAAGAAAATTTTGAAAATAAAGATTTAAAACCAAAAAAAGAAATTGATTTTATAGGATTAAAAGATATTTTAAAGCAAGCCAAAGAAACTTCTGAAGAAAATAAAAAATCAAACCAAGGGCTCCAAAAACTTGAAAAAGGAAAAATTACTCCAGGCGAAACTATTACTTTTGAATAAAACAATATTAAAAAAAAGTAAATAAAAAATGTTCGGGAGCCTTAAAAAATCATGTTTGGGAGCTTAGCTCCCAAACATTTTTTATTCTACTTTTTCTTTTCTGGTTTTTTTGCTAAAATAAAGATAGTTATTAATAATAATATTATTAAGCCATGCTTAATTTAAGGAATCTTGACGTTAAAAATAAAAAAGTTTTAGTAAGATGTGATTTTAATGTTCCTTTGGATAAAAACGGACAGATTTCCGATGATTTTAGAATAAAAAAAACAGTTCCAACAATCAAGTATTTGCAAAACCAAGCAGAAACTATTATCTTAATGAGCCATTTAGGAGACCCCGAAGGAATTGATCCAAAATTTTCTTTTGCCCCCTTGGTTAGCAGAATTTCTGAAATTATCGGTGCCCCGATTATTTTTTTATCTGAAGCTCCGGGGCCGAAGTTAAAAAAAATGATCGAGGCGATTAAACAGCCTGGGGCAATAGTTTTGTTAGAAAATTTAAGATTTAATTCTGGAGAAAAAGAAAATAATCCAAAATTTGTAGAAAGTTTAGCCAGTTTGGGCGATATTTTTGTGCAAGAGGGTTTTGGCGTTTGTCATCGTGCCCATGCTTCTACTTATGGGCTTCCGCAATTATTGCCCAATTGCGCTGGATTTTTGTTAGAACAAGAATTGAATGTTTTTGATAAAGCAATGAATAATCCAGCCCGGCCATTTTTAGCTATTATCGGTGGAGTAAAAATTTCTACGAAAACAAAATTAATTCAAAAACTCTTAGAAAAGGCAGATAATATTTTAATTGGCGGAAAAATAGCTAATTCGATTTTAACAGTTAAGGGTCTTTGCATTAAAGAAAAATGGAGCCGCGAAGAAGATCTTTTGATGGCAGTTATCGATACTGTAGACTTAACCAGCCCAAAACTTCATTTGCCGGTTGACGGATTAATGGCTTTAGCTGATTTAAGCGAAAATTATTTACGTTTAGGAGCAGTGGGCACTGTCCGAAAAGAAGAAAATATTTTTGATATTGGGCCAGAAACAATAGAAAAATTTAAAGAAATTATTAAAGAAGCAAAAACAATTATTTGGAATGGGCCTTTGGGCTATTATGAAAATAGCTATTTTCAACAAGGAACAAAAGAAATTTTAAAAGCCATTATCGAAAGCCAGGCTTATAGTATTATTGGCGGGGGAGATACAGTGGATATTATTCATCAAATGAAAATGGAAGATAATTTTGATTATATTTCTACAGGCGGAGGGGCAATGCTTGATTACATCTCTGGAGAAGAATTACCAGGGATAAAAGTTTTAAAAAACAGACTTTGAATATGAAAATAAAGAATATCGAACAAGCCGCGGAAAGGATAAAATCAGCGGTTTTAGAAGGAGAACAAATTATTATTTTTGCTGATTCGGATATGGACGGAGTATCATCGGCAGTTATTTTAAAAGAAACAATTGATAATTTAATTTCTTCTTTAAATCATCAGGACAAAGAAAAATATCCGCTTGTTCCAGCCTTTTTTCCTGATCGAAAGAATGAAGGATATGGTCTAAACGAAAAAGCTTTGGAATTTATTAAAAATAAATTTAATCCCCAAGCAAAAGAAAAAGCTGGCTTATTGATTACTTTGGACTGCGGAATTACTAATTTTGAAGAAGTAAAAAATGCCAGACAATCAGGATTTGAGGTGATTATTATCGACCACCACACTCCGGTTTCTGGACAATTGCCAGAAGCTGATTTAATTGTAGACCCAAAACAGCCGGGGGATGATTTTTTATTCAAAGAATATTGCAATGCTGGCCTAGTTTTTAAATTAGCCGAAGAAATATTAAAAGAAAAAATGTCTCGCATGCTTCGAGAAGTTTTATTGGAATTAACTGCTTTGGCCACAATTGCGGATATGATGATCGAGGAAGATGAAAATAGAGATTTTATTTTTGAAGGATTGGCGAATATTGAAAAAAGCAATCGGCCCTCGCTTCGAGCCCTAATAGAAATTTTGGGAATGAAAAACTTTCCTTCCAAAAGGGACTTGGTTTCCAAATTAAACGGAATTCTTAATTCTTCAAAAATGGAAAACCACGTTATGCTAGTTTATGCTTATTTGATTGAGTCTGATTTTGAAAAAGCGAAAAAAATGGCTAAAGAATTTATTGCAGAGCATGAAAATAGGCAAAGAGAAATAGTTTCTTTAACTGATAATTTAAAATATATAATCGGAGAAGATAATTTATTGCCAATTATTTTTCAAGGATCTTCGCAATACAATATCGAATTTTTGGGAGCAGTGGCATCCCGTTTAACCAATTATTATAATAAGCCGGTTTTTCTTTATCAAAAATATAATGATTTTAGCCGAGGAACGGTGCGTTTACCCAAGGGATTAAATGCAGTAAAAGCCATGGAATCTTGTAAAGAGTTATTAAAAACTTTTGGCGGGCACCCGGCAGCAGCTGGGTTTACCGTGAATAATCAAAACTTGGAATTATTTCGAGACGCTTTGTTTAAATATTTTCATAATTTAAATTTGGAATAAAAAAAAAGAGACCCTTAGTCACAATCCTTTTGATTGTCCGAGCATTGCTCGGGGGTCTAGACTTGTTTAGAAGACTATTAGGCAGGGAAATATTGGATTTCCCATTTTTGTTCTTTGGTTGGCAATTTTCAGGATTGCCTGTTTATTGCCACCCTTGTATACATCTTCTTCTTCTTTTGTCAAAGAACGGTGTGTGTCTTCTTCAGACTGGTTTCTTTCTTGCGGAGTATGGTCACACATAAGGCAACCACATAATGGACATATACTCATCTTTTTCCTCCTAATAAATATATCATAGAATATAATAAGAAATATGTCAATAGCTATAACTGGGGACAAAAAAGAGCATTTTAGCTCTTTTTAAAATCAGCACATTCTCCATTAATTAAATAATCTTCAGCATCAATGAATGGTAGTTTTTGAAGATCTTTTTTTGATGGTTTCTTTTCTTTTCCCAAAGCACTAGCAATTTCTTGCAAGGCTTGTTCAAGTTCTGGTGTTGTTGCCATAGCGTTCCTCCAAAAGTTGCTATTCTTGATATAGATTATTTCAACCAATAAGTCAAATATTTATTCCATATTATTAATTTATTTGATATAATAATTTTATAATTTAATTTTAAATTTTATGAAAATAATTGTTTATACCGATGGTGGAGCCAGAGGCAATCCCGGCCCAGCAGGAATTGGAGTTGTTGTTTGCAATGAAAAAGGAATGGTGATGAAAAAATATGGGGAATTTTTGGGCGATAATATGACCAACAATGAAGCAGAATATAATGCAGTTATTTTTGCTTTAAAAAAATTAAAATTATTATTAGGCAAAGAAAAAACCAAACAAGCAGAAGTGGAAATCAAGGCTGATTCGGAATTAATGGTAAAACAAATGAATGGAATTTATAAGCTAAGCGAAAAAAGAATTCAAGAATTTTTTATTATTATTTGGAATTTAAAAACAGAATTTAAATCAGTTTTGTTTAAGCATATTCCTAGAGAACAAAACAAAGAAGCTGATGCCATGGTTAATCAAGCTTTAGACGATGAATTAAAACAAAACTCAAAAGCATTATTTTAACTTTAAAATTATTAAAATAAATATTATAAAAATGAATAGATTTAAAGCTTTCACCTTAATTGAGCTTTTAGTCGTAATTGCAATTATTGGTATTTTATCTGGTTTTATTTTTGTTTCACTGTCTGGCGCTCTAGATGCAGCTCAAGACGCAACAAGAAAAGCAGATGTTGCTTCTATTGAAAAAGCCATTATGGTTTATAAAACCCTAGGCAACTCGTTATCAGATACGAGCGGATCTTGCGAGCTTATTCCCGATGGTTCTGGCTGTGATATTGTGAATGATCCTAATTTTCAGGATTATTTAAAAAATATTCCTACTGATCCAGATGGCAATACTTATTATACTTATTCTTCTGATGGTGTTGATTTTACTGTTGCTGCTAACTTATCAAACGGAAATTTTTATTATTACGATTCAACTACGGGTTTTAGCGAACAGCCGTCTGAGCCTCCAGAAATGCCAAATCTTTTTGCTGATTGGCACAAGGCTTGGATAAATATCAATAATCCGGGTTCAGAAATTGCTAATTATCAAGTTCGGGTTCCGGTAAACTTTGTTCCAGGAATTCAAAATGACTTTGGCGATATCCGCTTTGGCAGTAACGATGGATCAGTGGCTTATGATTATTGGATGGAATCAAAAATAGATGGCAGTTCGGCTGTTTTTTGGGTAAAAGTTCCGATTGTGCCAGCAGGAGAATCATATTTTTCAATATTTTATAATCATACCACTGGAACAATCGCAACCACTTCTAATGGCAATAATACATTTGAGTTTTTTGATGACTTCCTTGGAACATCATTAGATACCAATAAATGGACCACGGGAACTCTTGATGTTAGTGTTTCCGCGGGAAGCGCAATATTTACTGGAACAGCCAGTGTCCATAAAAGTAAGCATACTACTGTAACTTTTGGAACTAATTATGCGGTTCGGGCTAGATCAAAAAATTATAATATTACCACCGCTCGTTATTGTTATTTGGGCTTTGGCACCTATGAAACCAATCAAAATCATTCAGCGACTTATGATCAATATTTAAGCAATACCAGACTATATACAACAAATAACGGAGCAAGCACTTTAAACCCTAATAACCTTAGTGTTGATTTTGATTTTCATATTTGGGAAATAATCAGAAATGCATCTACTTCTGTTGTTTTATATAAAGACGCAGAAACTTCAAATAATACGACCAATATTTCTTCCTGGTCTCTTCCTGTTCAGGTGAATATTTATGGACAGGCCAATGTTGAAGTAGATTGGTTTCTTGTTAGAAAATATATTTCCAGCGAACCAACATATCAATCAATTACTTTCTTGGAATAAAAATTCAAATAAACAAAAACCATTCTTTTAAAGAATGGTTTTTGATGTATAAATTGCCTTCACGGACCCGTAAGCCGAATTCTGTTTTAGGCAGCCATCTATCTGGGACGCAAATTGCTTTGCGCCTCAAGCGAACTACTTTTCTTCTTTTGTTTTCACAAAAGAGTTTGTTCTTGCTTCTGGGTAAGAATTTAGCCGTTTCACCTTTATAATTTCTTATAAAGCTCTCCCCAAGGGGAGCCCGTGCTTTTCAGCTTGGGCGTCTCTGTTCGCATCTCTCTCTGCTCGCTAATTAACGAGCGAGGACGGGCGTTACCCGCTACCTTTTTAGACTTGCTTGCGCAAGAATAGAAGTTCGGACTTTCCTCCCAATTCGCTATTGCGAAAGGGCGACTGCTCGACCCATCAAGGCAAGAATTATAGTATAATCTTTCTTTGTTTTTGTCAATTAATATTTTATAATTTAAAAAGATTTTTGCCAAACCAAGAAAATTAGGATATTATTTAATATATGTCGTTAAAAGGGTTTTTTAATTCTGAGCAGAAAAATATCAAAATAGCTGCCTTGATAATGATGATAACGGTTTTTTTGAGCCGTTTTTTGGGCTTAATTCGGGATCGATTATTGGCTGGAACTTTTGGCGCTTCAATTGATTTGGATATTTATTATGCTGCTTTTCGTTTTCCAGACTTGATTTATAGTATTATTTTTGCTGGGGGAATAATCGTTGCTTTTTTGCCCATTTTTTCTGAATATCAAAAAAAAGATAAGCCGGAAGCTTGGAAAATATCCAATTATTTGCTTAATTTTTTTGGAATTGTTTATTTTGTTTTTTTTATTGTTTTTTTCTTTTTCAGCCCCGATTTTATCAATACTTTAATCGGAAAGTTTTCTTTTGAATATCAAGCCAAGGCAATTATTCTTACTCGGCTAATTTTTATTGCTGTTTTCTTTTTTGGACTTTCTTCGATTTTTTCTACGATTCTTAACTATTTTCAAAGGTTTTTAATTTATTCTTTGGCTCCAATCTTTTATAATTTAGGAATAATTTTAGGAACTGTATTTTTGTCTCCGTATTATGGAATATTCGGTCCTGGGATTGGGGTGGTGGCAGGCGCGATTATGCATTTTTTGATTCAAGTGCCTTCAGCAGTAAACTGTGGCTATCGTTACCAGCCGATTCTTAAATTAAACCATCCGGCTATTCGCGATTTTTTTCAATTGGTTGTTCCTCGGATAATTGCTTCTTCGTCTTCGCAAATTAATTTTTTGGTTGCTACTTTTATTGCTTCAGGGATTGGAATTGGAGCTATTTCGGTATTTAATTTGTCTTATAATTTAAGCTTTTTGCCAATCGGGATTTTAGGCGTTTCTTTTGCTACCGCTGTTTTTCCAGCGCTTTCGAAACTGTGGGTAGAAAATAATAAGACTGATTTTCATCTTCGATTTCGAGAATCATTTTTACAGGTTTTGTATTTAGCGTTTCCAGTTGGATTATTGGTTTTTATTTTAAGAAATCAAATTGTTCAGATTATTTATCAAACCGGAAAATTTGACGAAACAGCCGTAGCTATTACCGCAGCAGCTTTAGGGGTTTATGTTTTAAGCTTGGCCACTCAATGTTTGGTGCCAATACTTTTACGAGGGTTTTTTAGCATTAAAGATACAATCACGCCGACAATAATTGCAATTTTTTACATGGCTTTGAATATTTTTTTATTTTTTCCTTTTGTCGCCTTGTTTGGAGGCGGAAATGTTTTTTTATTTGATTTTTTTGGTCGAGAAATAATTTTAACTTTACCAGCCTGGATCAACGCTAATAATATTTTGGTTGTGATTATAAAACAAGTTTTTGATATTAATGGATTGGTTAATTTTCCTTTGCTAGGACTGGTTCTTGTGTTTAATTTATGCTCGATTTTAGAGTTTACGCTTTTGTTTATTTTTCTTTATAAAAAAATTGGAGATTTTGGGTTAAAACAAATCAGAGAATCTTTTTCAAAAATTTTTTTAGCCACGATTATTATGGGCTTGGCAGGATTTGGATCTTTGGCAATGGCTACGCGTTTATTTAAAAATGATTTTTGGGGTTCAATCTGGCAATTTGTTATTGTTTGTGTTATTTCTATGGGAGCGTATCTAGGCATTACTTTTATGATTAAATGCTCAGAAGCAGATTTTGTGAAAAAATATTTTCAGAAAATAAAATCAAAATTTATCAGCCAATCGATTAAAGAAAATAGCCAGTTGAAAAATTAAAATTATGAAGATTAGAAATTTTGTTATTATTAGCCATATTGATCACGGAAAGTCTACTTTGGCAGATCGGTTTTTGGAAATTACCGAAACCGTAAAAACAGGAAAAATGAGATCTCAATATTTGGATGGAATGGATTTAGAAAGGGAAAAAGGTATTACCATTAAAATGACTCCAGTGAAAATGCGCTGGATAGATAAAAAAACAAAAGAGCCGATAATGCTTAATTTAATCGATACCCCAGGGCATATTGATTTTAATTATGAAGTTTCTCGAAGTTTGGCTGCGGTGGAAGGGGCGATTTTATTAGTAGACGCTACCAAGGGAATTCAGGCACAGACTATTACTAATTTGGAATTGGCTCGACAGCAGGGGATTGTTATTATTCCGGTGGTAAATAAAATTGATTCTCCAGCTGCCCAAACCGAAGCAGTAAAAAAAGAAATTGCTGACTTTTTAAAAATTAATGAATCGGAAATAATGTCTATTTCTGCAAAAACAGGCGAAAATGTGGAAATGCTTTTAGAAAAAGTAATTGAAAAAGTTCCTCAGCCTAAAACCGAAACAGAAATGCCCTTAAGGGCTATGATTTTTGATTCAAAATATGACACTTTTTTGGGGGTAATTGCCTATGTGCGAATGGTAGAAGGAAAAATAAAACCAGGAGAAAAAATATTGTTGATTAATTCAAAAATTCAGGGAATTAGTAAAGAAATTGGAGTTTTTAATCCTGAGATGGAGCCGATTAATGAATTAAAAGCTGGAGAAATCGGATATATTGCTACAGGAATTAAAGAAACAGAAAAAATGGGAATTATCGGAGATACGATTACTGTTAATATTCCAGAAACAAAAATTGCGCCCTTGGCAGGGTATAAAGAGCCAGAGCAGAAAATTTTTGTTTCTATGTATCCTGAAGATCAAGATGATTTTGAACAATTAAAATTAGCCTTGGCAAAATTAAAATTAAACGATTCTGCACTTTTTTATCAACAGCAAAATTTTTATGTTTTTGGCCGAGGATTTTTATGCGGATTTTTGGGGACATTGCACACAGAAATAACAATGGAAAGATTAAGGCGTGAATTTGGGTTAGAAATAGTAATCGGCGCTCCGCAAGTAGCCTATAGGGCATATGACCAAAAAGGAGAAGAAATTATGATTTACAATCCTTTGAGCTGGTCTGATTCTTATAAAAATTTTTCCGAGCCGTGGGCAGAAGTAAAAATAATTATTGGCAAAGATTATCTTGGTCGGGTATTTGATTTTTTGTCTAATCTAGAAGGAAATCATCTTGATTCTTATCCTTTTGGAAACGATCGTTATTTACTGATTTATGAAATGCCCTTACGAGAAATTATTGGAAAATTTTATGAAAATCTTTTGAATATTACCCAAGGATTTGCCTCTTTAACCTATAAAGAGATAGAATACAGAGAGACAGACTTGGTAAAATTAGATATTTTAGTTGCCGGCAAGCCAGAAGAGGCCCTAAGTCGGATTTTACCCAAAAACAATGCTATTGCCGAAGCTAGAAAAATTGTTCAAAAATTAAAAGAACTTTTGCCACGAGAATCTTTTGCGGTGCCATTACAAGGGAAAATAGGAGGAAATATTGTTTGTCGAGAAACTTTAAGCGGTTTCCGAAAAGATGTTTTAGCTCCGCTTTATGGAGGAGATTATACACGCAAGAAAAAATTATTGGAAAAACAGAAAAAAGGAAAAGAAAAAATGAAAGCAAAAGGGGAGGTAAGAATTCCTCCCGAAGTATTTTTGAAAGTATTTGGTTCCTAATTTTAATAAATACCCATTCCTGGAACAATCAAAGCGAAAATCATGGCCAAAGCTACTAAGCTTACCAGGATTACCCAAATGATTCGGAATAATTTTTTTGACTTTTTCATATAAAATATTAACTTTATTTTTTTAAATGGTAGCAAAAAAATCAAAAAAAAGAAAGGCCCCAAGAAAGCATAATTTGGCAACCACGATATTCTGGCTATTCGGATGCGCCTTTTTGCTTGTTTATCTTTCTTATTCTAATTTTAGAATTTTTTTTGAGCAATATGAAAATAATAAAAACTTAATTCAGCTGAACAAAGCAGCGGATTTATTACAATCCCAAAAAACAAAACTAAGCGCGGAATTAAATGTAACTGGAAGCGAAGAATATGTAGAAAAAGTAGCTCGAGAAGAGTTTGGATATAAAAAAGAAGGCGAACAAGTAGTAGTTATTAAAAAAGAAGAAAATAAATCTTTAGGAGAAACCAATCAAACTAATAATTTGCAATTTTTTGAAAATATCAAAAAATGGATTGTTGGTTTGTTTGAATAATTATAAAACTTGCCAGAGTAGCTTAACGGCAAAGCAATTCTTTCGTAAAGAAGAGACTGCGAGTTCGATTCTCGCCTCTGGCTCAATAAAAAAAAGAGAATCGAAGGCGGAGCTGCGACGGTAGCGAGCCCGTACCGGAGCGCAGCATCACCAGATGCTGACGCGTAGGCGATTCTCGCCTCTGGCTCAATAAAAAAAAGAGAATCGAACGCACAGCCTAACTGTGTTTTTAGTTTTTGACTAAGTGGAATTGTGTTTAAAAAATTAAGCAAATGATTTTTTGTTTTATTGACAAGGCGATTCAATAAGATAAAATAAAAGCAAGGATTTTAAAGATTTTGATTGACAATCTTTAAATAATTAAAAATGAAAAATAATAATAAAAAAAATAAAGATTGGGCGCCCTGCAGTTTTACAGTAGAGGGAATTAATAAATGCAAAAAGCTTTTATTAGAAGAAAATTTTAAAAAGAAAATATCTTTATTGCAGGTTGAGAATATGCCAGTTGCCTGTATTATTTGGGATTCTGATTTTCGAGTAATGACTTGGAATCCAGCAGCAACAAAGATTTTTGGATATAAAGCCAAAGAGATAATTGGTGAAAAGGCTTTTGATTTAATTTTGGACAAAAAAGAAAAAGATAAGATTAGAAATATTCAAATAATTCTTTTGCAAGGTAAGAAAATTACAAAAGACATTAGAAGCAATAAAACTAAAAATGGAAAAAATATAATTTGTGAATGGTTTGATTCTCCATTAAAAGATTCTGATGGGCAGGTTATTGGAATATTATCAATGGCTCAAGATATCACTGAAAGTAAATATTTGGAAGAAAAATACAAAACCATTAATCAAGAGCTTTCAAAGCAAATAAAAAATCTTAAAGAATCAAAAGAAAATACCACCCAAGCATTAAAAGGGCTTTCGGTTAGCGTTGAAAGAATAAAAAAAACAGAAAGAAACCTAAGCGATATCATTGATTTTCTTCCTGATGCTACTTTTGCCCTGGATAAAGAAAAAAAAGTTATTATTTGGAATAAAGCAATCGAAAGAATGACTGACATTAAAGCTGAGGATATGATCGGCAAAGGCAACCATGAATTTTCTATTCCTTTTTATGGCAAGAGAAGATCTATCTTAATGGATCTTGTTTGGAGTAAAGAGCAGAAAATTATAAAAAAATATCCAAAAATAATCAAAGAAAATGGATGTTTAAGCACTGAAGTTTTTTGTAATGCTTTGTATGGGGGACGAGGAGCATATGTTTATGCCAAAGTCTCTCCGCTTCATGATGAAAAAGGCAGAATCATTGGAGCAATTGAATCGGTTCGAGATATTACCGAGCGTAAATTAGCTGAAGATATTGTTAAGGCCCAAGCCTTAAAAATAAGCAAGGCGATCGCTAAAGACGAAGCAATTTTACAATCAATTGGAGATGGATTAATTGTTGTTGACGAAGAGGGAAAAATATTAAAAACAAATCTTGCTTTTGAAGAATTAACTAATCGAAAGGCCGAAGAAGTAATTGGGCATAATTTTATTAAAGCAGTCCCCAGAGAAAACGAAAAAGGAGAGCTTTTATCTTCTGAAAATGAACTTATTAAATCAATTTTAAAAAATAAAATTATTAAAAATAATTTGAAAGAAAAAGAAGAGATTGCCCCTTTTATTTGGAATTATATTCGCAAAGATGGAACAAAATTTCCAGGGTCTTCAATTATTAATCCAATTTTTTTAGATGAAAAAGTAATTGGGGCGGTAGAAGTTTTTCGAGATATAACCAAAGAAAAACAACTTGATTTGGCAAAAACAGAATTTCTTTCTTTAGCCTCTCACCAACTAAGAACCCCTTTGTCGGGCACGAAATGGACATTAGAATTATTTTTAGAGGACAAAAATCTTTCTTCAACCCATAAAGACCGTTTGATTAATCTTTATAACTCCAATGAAAGATTGATTAATTTAGTTAACATGCTTTTAAATGTGGCAAAAATAGAAACAGGAAAATGGCCGGTTGATAAAAAAATGATTGATATCTCCGAAATTATCAAAAAATCATGTAAACAAATTGAGCCAAATTTAAATCAAAGAAACCAGAAAATAAAGCTATTAATTAAAACCGAAATAAAAAAAACAAAAATAGATCCTTTGCTTTTTGAAGAAGCTTTTTCTAATATTTTAAGCAATTCAATAAATTATGGCCCCAAAAATTCAATTATTGATATTGCGATTAATAGTCAAGAAAATTATTATCTTATTTCGGTTCATAATTCTGGGCCAGCTATTCCCAAGAAAGATCAAGAAAAAATATTTAAAAAATTTGAACGGGGGGTAGCGGCTCAAGATCAAAAAACATCTGGAAGTGGATTAGGCCTTTTCTTTTCTAAAAATGCTATTGAAATAAATAAGGGAAAAATTTGGTTTGAATCAAGTCCAGGTAAGGGCACTACTTTTTATTTTACTGTTCCAAAATAATAATAAATAAAAAAATATGAAAATATTAATTATCGAAGATGAGTCTATGATGAGAAATTCTTTAGCGGAAAAATTTGCCAATGAAGGGTTTGATGTGAGTATTGGCATAGATGGAGAAGATGGGCTAAGAAAAGCTTTGCAAATCCATCCAGATATTATTCTTTTAGATATTTTAATGCCCAAAATGGATGGCTTGATGATGTTAAAAAAATTGCGCCAAGATTCTTGGGGGGCTCACGTAAAAGTGATTATTCTTTCTAATGTTAGCGATGTAGAAAAAATTGCCGAAGCCATGACCATGGGCTGGGGAGGACAATTTACATATTTAGTAAAAACAGACCATACTCTAGAAAGCGTTGTGAAAGAAGTAAAAGATCAATTGAAAAAAAATGACTAAAAATATGAAAATTCTTATTGTTGAAGATGAAGAAATTTTAAAAAAAGTTCTTCAAGAAAAATTAGAAAGCGAAAATTTTACAATTAAAATTGCAACTGATGGGGAAATGGCCATGTCTTTAGCAAAAGAATTTAAACCAGACCTTATTTTGCTTGATATTATTTTGTCAAAAAAAGACGGAATCCAAGTTTTACAAGAATTAAAGGCAAATAATTTATTATCGAAAATTCCAGTAATTATGGTTTCTAATTTAGGAGATGAAGAAGTTATTAAAAGAGCAATGAAGTTAGGCGCAATAGATTATTTAATTAAAACTCAGCACTCTCTTGATGATGTGGCAGATAAAGTAAAAGAATATTTTCAAAAATTAAAATAAAAAATCCGATTCTTGATTCGGATTTTTTTATTTGCTATAATCTGGTTATGAACGAAGCGGAAAAAAAATTAGAAACACTTCAAAATCAAGTCCTCTTTTTAGAGGACTGTCTTTGACTTAAAAGAAAAAAAACAAAAGCAGGCAATTCTTAAAAAACAAACTGAAGCGTCGGAATTTTGGAATAATCAAAACGAGGCAGTAAAAACATCCCAAGAATTAGCCGAGCTTGATGAAGAAATTAATTTTTTTGAACAAACAAAAAAAGAAATAAAAGATCTGAAAGAGTTTTTAGAAATAGAAGAACCAAATTTAATGAAAGAATTATCTTTTCGTTTGGATGTTTTAGAAAAAAAGATAAAAAACAAAGAGTTTCAAATTAGTTTTAGCGGAAAATATGATCAAGGCAACGCCATTCTTTCTGTTTATTCCGGGGCCGGTGGGCAGGATGCAGAAGATTGGACAGCTATGCTTTTAAGAATGTATCAAAAATATTGCGAACGAAAAGAGTTTAAAACAATAATGATTGACCAATCTTTTGGAGAAGAGGGCGGAGGCGAAGCTAAGCAGGGAATAAAATCAGCAACCATAGAAATAAAAGGAAAATATGCTTACGGATTTTTAAAAAAAGAAACTGGAGTTCATCGTTTGGTACGCATATCTCCTTTTTCTGCTCAGAAATTAAGACACACCTCTTTTGCCTTGGTTGAAGTTTTACCTGATTTGGCGGATAATAATGAAGTGGAAATTAAGCCCGAAGATTTAAAAATTGATTTTTATAAATCATCAGGTCCGGGAGGGCAGTATGTAAATAAAAGAGAATCAGCCGTTCGATTAACTCATTTACCAACTGGGCTAGTGGTAACCTGCCAATCAGAAAGGCTTCAAGGAAAAAACAAAGACAAGGCAATGGGAATCTTGGCCGGAAAAATTTATCAATACGAAGAAGAGCAAAAGCAAAAAGAAATCAAAGGCATAAAAGGAGATAAAATTAGTGCCAGTTGGGGAAACCAAATCAGGTCTTATGTTTTACATCCCTATAAATTAGTAAAAGATTTAAGAACCAACATAGAAAGCACTGACCCGAATAGTATTTTAAATGGAGATTTAGACGCTTTTATCGAAGCAGAAATCAAGCCGATTAAATAATTTAAAATTTAATTTTATGATTGAATTTGAAAAAGTAAGCAAGAATTATTCTCTTAATTTAGCCAAAGGCGCAAAGCCTGCCTTAAAAGATATTTCTTTTAAAATAAAAGACGGGGAATTTGTAATCCTTTGTGGCCGTTCTGGTGCTGGAAAAACCACTATTTTAAAATTGATTTCTTGTGAAGAAAAACCTACCAGTGGCCGAGTTTTGTTTGATAAAAAAGATTTATCAATGGTAAAAAAAAGCGAAGCTTATTTGATTAGGCAAAAAGTAGGATTTATTTTTCAGGATTTCAAGCTTTTATCTTACAAAACTGTTTTTGAAAATATTTCTTATGCTTTAGAGACTCTTGATTATAACGAAAAAAAAATAAAAGACGAAGTAATGCAAGTAATCGAACTGGTTGGTTTAGAAAACAGAATCGCTTGTTTTCCAAATGAATTATCCGGAGGGGAACAACAGCGAGTTTCAATCGCTCGGGCCCTGATTCACAGACCAGAAGTTATCTTGGCTGATGAACCAACCGGCAATCTTGATCCGTATAATACCAGAGATATTATTAAAATACTTTTAAAGATTAATGAAGCTGGATCAACAGTAATTCTTTCAACTCACGACAAAGAAGTGGTTAATTCTTTAAAGAAAAGAGTAATTACTTTAAAAGACGGAGCAATTGTCCGCGACGAAGAAGAAGGGGTTTATTTTTTATAATTAATTTTATTGGCCATATTTTCAAATGGCAAAAAAAGAAATGGCAAAAAAAACATCTATCGTTAAATTGTTTAAAAACGGGTGGAGCTATTTATGGCGCCAGGGATTTTTATCTTTTGCGACTGCATTAGTTATTTTTATTTCCGTGGTTTTGGGCACAGTGCTGATAATCGGTAATGGCGGGATTGGATTTATGACCGATAAAATAAAAGATAAAATGGACATTTCGATTTATTTTAATGATCAAGTTTCTCGAGATAAAATTTTAGAAATAAGAGAAGAAGTAATAAAATTGCCAGAAGTAAAAAAAGCAGATTATGTTTCTTCGGAAGAAGCTCAAGAAATTTTTAGCAAAGAGCATCAAGATGATAGCTATGCTCAAACCCTGGAAGCTATTGGCGCTAATCCTTTTTTACAAGCTTTGACTATTCAAGCCAAAGATCCTTTGGATTACAAAATTATTTCCGAATATTTTAAAAAAGAAGAATTTAAAGATATTGTTTATGAGGTAGATGACTATCAAAGAGCTTTTGCTATCGAAAGGCTTAATGATTTAGCCAAAGGAATGAATAGGATGGGATTAGCCTTAACTTTGTTTTTGGGTTTGATTGCTTTGGTTGTTACTTATAATACTTCTCGTTTAAGCATTTATTCCCAGAAAGAAGAAATAGAAATTATGCATTTGGTTGGAGCGAAAAACAGCTTAGTGCGAGGGCCTTTTTTGGTGCAGGGATTTTTATGCGGATTATCAGCCGCTCTTTTATCTTTTGTTTTATTTTTAACAAGCTTGTTTATTCTTCAATCTTCGTTTCAGAATTTTTTTATGGGTTTTAATCCTTTTCAATTTTTCCTTTCTAATATTTTATTTATTTTTTTGGCGCAAATTATCATTGGAGCGGGTCTGGGCTTGCTTTCCAGTTATTTTGCTGTTAGAAGATATCTTAAGGATTAATTATTCTTTTTTGTTTAGCGCCGAGAATAAAATCTGGCGCTTATTTTGCGGGATCGTCTAATGGTAGGACTACGGACTCTGAATCCGTCAATCTTGGTTCGAATCCAAGTCCCGCAGCATTCATAATGAAAAGACCTATAAAATAGGTCTTTTCATTATGACTAACTCTACGAGTTCTTGGATTCGAAGGGTTTTTGTGACGACAAAAACCCGGGCCTGAAAAAACTTTAGTAAAAGTTTTTGAAGGCGAATCCAAGCTCTTGGAGGATTTGGACGCGTAGGTGCTCCGCCAGCTGGCGGAGGCGCTGAGTAGGGCCAATGCGGTTTTAGCAGAAACAGACAACTTGGGCGAATCCTATACTTTGAGCCTTTTGATTAAGCACAATCAAACCTTCAAACATTTTCAAATCAATATCTTCTATTTTAGGCCCATGTTTGGAAGCTTAGCTCCCAAACATGAGTTTAAAGCATATTTCATTTGTCTTGTCTTTTCTCATTTTCAAGATTAATATATTTTGATATAATGTTTTTAATAAACAAAAAACATTTTAATTATTAACAAATGAATTCTAAAAAGCTTATTGCTTTTACTTTAATCGAGCTCTTGGTCGTGATTGCCATCGTGGGTATCTTATCTGGCTTTGTTTTAGTTTTTTTGAACTCGGCCACTGATTCTGCTAATGACGCTCGTCGGAAATCAGACTTATCCCAGATTGTCAAAGCTTTGTTAGTCTATAATACCTCCAATCCTACTTATCCCATTGAAACCTGCAGCATTGGTTCAACTTGTTCAGCCACCGTAAACAATGCTTTAGGCCAAGCATCAGGGATTACTGGCCCAAACAACACTTATTACACCTATTCTTCAACTGATGGAACTAGTTTTACTGTTTCCACAACATTATCTAATACCAATACTTATTTATATAATCCAGAAGAAGGATTTGTTGAAGATCAAGTAATTGAATATATAAGCACCTGTATATCCGAAGGAGGATTAATTTGCACAGAAACAACTGATGGTTCATATATTATTTATAGCTTTACTTATTCTTCTATACCTGGTTCTTTGATGTGGACAGTTCCATCAGGCGTTTCATCTTTAGAATATTTAGTTGTTGGCGGAGGAGGCGGAGGCGGGGCTCGTCATGGCGGCGGAGGAGGCGCGGGCGGACTTTTAACAGCTACAGATTATTCGGTTGTTGGTGGCACTGAACATACTATTACTGTTGGAGCAGGTGGAGCAGGTGATGCAAATACTAGCTCTGCTTGTCATCGAGGCGGCAATGGGGGAAATTCTGTTTTTGGTGCCATTACTGCTATCGGTGGCGGTGCTGGTGGCGGAGGAGATACTTGTGCTGGGGCTAATGGTGGATCTGGCGGAGGTGCGGCTGATAGGTTTCCTGCTGCCGGGGGTACTGGCACATCTGGGCAAGGACATAATGGAGGAACAACTCCAGCGCAATTTTATGGATCTGGCGGAGGCGGTGCTGGAGAAGCCGGACACGTTAGTTTAGCGCAAGGCACGGTTGCTCCAGGAGGAGATGGAATTGAATCAAGTATTATTGGTATTGCAACTTATTATGCTGGCGGAGGCGGAGCAGGAATGGCTGACGGTCTTGGTGGGCTTGGCGGTGGCGGACGAGGACATATGTCTACGGCAAAAGGAGAAAATGGTGTAAATGGGCTTGGCGGTGGCGGAGGAGGTACTGATGAAAACCTTAGTCTTCCAGGAGGAGATGGAGGATCAGGAGTTGTGATTATTCGTTTCCTTCATCCTTAAGTCAAAATTTTAATTTAAATATTCAAAGAATGTTTGGGAGCTAAGCTTCCAAACATTTTTTAACTTGATTTTAAACCCTTTTTAGGGTATTTTTTTAATAAATAAAATGATATAATATTTCTTATTCATGAAATATGAAACAGTAAACCGGCCCTGGGGTTGGTATAAGATTTTAGAAAAAAAAGAAAAACTTTGGATAAAAATAATCTTTGTAAACAAAGGCGCTCGTTTAAGTTTGCAAAGCCATGAAAATCGATCAGAAGTTTGGTTTGTTTTAAAAGGAAAAATTGAAACTGTAGTTGGAAACAAAAACGAAGTTTTTGGTATTGGCGGAATTGTTAAAATTGGCAAACAAGAAAAGCATCGTTTGGCTGGTCTAAAAAATTCTTATGTTTTAGAAATTGCTTTTGGCCGACCCAGAGAAAGGGATATTATTCGCTATGAAGATGATTATGGCCGAGCTTGATTATGAAAAAAAAAGACAAAAAAACAATTATTGTGGGATTAAGCGGGGGAATAGACTCTGCGGTTTCGGCTGCTATTTTAAAACAGCAAGGATATAATATAATCGGCGTTACTCTTCAAATAGGCAACAAGAAAACTCATAAGCTTGCCCAAAATGCATGTTTTGGAGCAAAAGAAAAAGAAAATATTTATTTAGCCAAAAAAATAGCGAAAAAATTAGGCATTAAGCATAAAGTTTTTGACTTATCAAGCGAATTTGAAGAATATGTTTTAAAATATTTTCGAAAAGAATATTTGGCTGGACGCACACCCAACCCTTGCGTGGTTTGCAATCAAAAAATAAAATTTGGATATTTATTTGATAAAATTTTAAAATCAGGAATCAATTTTGATTATTTTGCTACCGGACATTATGCTCAGATTAAATATGATTTGAAACAGAAAAGATATTTAATGTATCGAGGTAAAGACGAAAAAAAAGACCAATCTTATTTTCTTTATCGTTTAAGCCAGGCCCAATTGAAAAAAATTATATTTCCCTTAGGGGATTACACCAAACAAGAAGTGAAAAAATTAGCCGAAAAATTAGGCTTGCAAGAATTTGTTTCAAAAAAAGAAAGCCAGGATTTTGTTAGACAAGAAAATTATGGAAAAATTATCGGCAAAAAAGGATTAAAGCCTGGAGAAATAATAAACTTAGAAGGAAAAATTATTGGACAGCATCAGGGCTTGGCTAATTTTACTATTGGTCAGCGCAAGGGTTTGAATATTGGAGGATTAAAAAAACCATACTATGTTGCTTTTCTAGACGTTTCTCGTAATCAAGTAATAATTGGGAGAAAAGAGCAAATTTTTTCCCAAGAATTTGAGATTGAAAAATCAAAATGGATTAGCTTTAAAGAATTAAAGAAAGCCATTAAAGCTAAGGTAAAAATAAGGTCAGGCTCAGATTTTTTTGATTGCGAAATCAGGCCATTAAAGAAAATATTTAAAATCAAGCTCTCTCGACCGGCTTTTGCCGTTACTGCCGGCCAATCAGCTGTTTTTTATCGAAAAAATGAAGTTTTAGGAGGTGGAATTATTAAAAAATAAAAAATTGGCAGTTTTCTTGTTTTTGGGATATAATAATTTTAAACAATATGGATTGTATTTTTTGCAAAATAATCAACAAAGAGATTCCATGCTTTAAGGTGTATGAGGATGATTTTGTGTTAGCTTTTTTAGATATCAATCCAGTTGCCCCGGGTCACACATTAATAATTCCCAAAAAGCACTTTGAAAATATTTTTGAAAACCAAGAAGAATATTTAAAAAGAATAATTTTAGTTGCCCAAAAAATTTCTCAGAAAATAAAAAAAGAAGGTATTGGCGAGGGAGTAAACCTATATCAAGCAAATGGATCAACCGCCGAGCAAGTAGTACCTCATTTTCATTTGCACGTTATTCCTCGAAATTCAGGAGATGCTATTGATTTTAATGGTCAAGGGATGAGGCCGATCAGCAAACCTTCTAATCAAGATTTTAAGGAAATGAAAAATAAGATTTGTTTAAAATAATTTTGTTTAATAATTTATTTGAAAATGAAAAAGAAAAATTTAAAATCAAAATCAAAAAAAAAGGTAAAGACCTCGTTGTTAAATAAAAAAAAATCTGTTTTGAAAAAGCCAATAAAAAAATCAGCTGGTTTTAAAAAAACAAAATTAAAAAAATCAAAAACAACCAAAAAATCAACAATTAAAAAATCAAAAGTTTTTGATGATAATTTTGATAGTGCCAAAAAAATAAGGGTAAGAATTATTGGTATTGGCGGGGGCGGAAGCAATATTGTTGCTGAACTAAGCAGAAAATTAAAAGATTTTTCTTCTCAAAAAATAGATTTTTTAGCCGTTAATACAGACAATCAAGCGCTTAACTCATTGGCCAAAAATATTAAAACTTTTTCTTTTGGCCAAAAATTAACCAGAGGATTAGGCACGGGTCGGGATGTGGAATTGGGAGAACGAGCCGCCAGAGAAGACTATGAAAAAATAAAAAATTTATTAGCAGAAGACCGTGACCTATATATTGTTATTTCTTCTTTAGGCGGAGGTACCGGCACTGGATCTTCACCGGTTTTTTCCAAAGTAATCAATGATTTAGGCATTCCGGTGATGGGAATATTTACCTTGCCTTTTGTTTTTGAAGGCAAGAAAAAAATGGACGATTCTTTGAAATCTTTGGAAAAAATGAAAGAATACTTTAACGCCTATATGGTTCTGCCCAATGAAAAAATATTTGGCTTGGCCAAAGAAGAAATATCTTTTACTGATTCTTTAAATCTTTTAAACAGTCATTTAGCTAATTCTTTGGACGGGCTTTTGCGAGCAATTTATTCTCCTGGGCTGATTAATATTGATTGGGCTGATATCAAAACTATTTTAGAGGGCAAAAAAAAGTCAGCTTATTTAAATATAGCCAAAAGCAAGGCAAGCCAGAATACAGATGAATTCATTAAAACAATTTTTAAAAATCCAATTTTAGATTCTCAATTTAACAATGCGGAAAGCGTGATGTTTAATGTTGAGGGATCAAAAGATCTTTCTTTGCAGGTTTTGGCCCAAATTAGCGAAAAAATAAACGAATTATCTCCTAACGCAAAAATAATTTTTGGGATTAATCAAAATCCAAAAATGAAAAATGAAATTAAAGTAACTATTTTAGCTACAATTAATCAAGAAAAAAACGAAAAAAGCGCTTTAGATAATCGAGAGAAAAAGAAATTAAAAAATCAAAAATTGATTCAGATTAAAAAAGAAATTTTGAAAAAATCAACAAAACAAGAAGACCAGCCCCAGACAAACAAAAAGCCTATTGAAATTATTAAGAAACAGGATATAAATAAGAAACAAGAGCAAGAAGAAGAAAAAGAAGGGGATATTAGAAGAAATGCGCTAGAAGCCAAAGAAGCAGAGCGTCAAGCGATCGAGAAAGAAGAAGAAGATGAGAAGATTTTTGAAATTCCTGCTTTTTTGAGAAAAGATAATAAAAAATAAAATTTATGAAAAACGAAGTTAAAAAAGCTATTTTTCCTATAGCCGGATTAGCTACCAGGTTTTTGCCAATCTCTAAAGCAGTTTTCAAAGAGCTGATTCCTTTAGTTGATAAGCCTTTGGTGCATTATAATGCCGAAGAAGCTTATTTATCTGGGATTGAAAAGATTCAGTTTATTACTAGGCCGGGGCAAAAAGAAGTGCTAAATTATTTTAAGAAAGACGAGGCTTTAGAAAAAAGATTGGAAGCAAATAATAAAATAGAAGAATTAAAAGCTTTAAAAGAATTAGAACAAGTTTTTGGAAAAATAAATTTTTCTACTGCTTTGCAAAGAATCCCTCATGGAAATGCTGATGCTATTTATAAGGCAAAAGATTTTGTAAAAAATGATGCTTGTGCGGTTAGTTTTTGCGATGATATTATTGATTCAGATATTCCGGCTTTGGCACAAATGATTGAAGTTTTTAAAACTTGCCAACGGCCGATTATGGCCCTAAAAGCTTTGCCTGATGAAAAATTATCAAAATACGGAGTTGTAGAAGTAGAAAAAGTAGCCAATAGTTTTTATAAAATTAAAAAAATGGTGCAAAAGCCAAAGCCTGGACAAGCACCTTCAAATCTAGCATTTGTTGGCCGGCTGATTTTAACTCCCGATGTTTTTGAGTATTTAGGCGAACACAAATCAATGATGAAAGATGATTATTGTATCGGCCAAGTTTTGGGAAAAATGGCTGAAGAAGGAAAGCCTTTTTATGGATATGAAATAAAAGGGGATTGGTTGGAATGTGGAAACAAATCTCTTTGGCTGGAATCTTTTATGACCTTGGTTTTAAAGCATTCGGAATATGGAGAACAAGCTAGAAAATTTTTAAAGCAAAACAATAAATGATTTACGATGTTGCTATTTTAGGCGCTGGTCCAGCAGGATTAACAGCTGGGATTTATACAGCCAGACAAGGAATGTCTGTAATTTTAATTACTAAAAATTTAGGCGGGCAAATGACGCAAAAAGCAGTGGCGATTGAAAATTATCCTGGATTTGAAAATATCTCTGGCCTTGACTTGATTCAAAAAATGGAATCTCAGGTTCAATTTTTAAAGATCCCGATAAAAAACGAAGAATTTGTTAGTTTGGAAAAAAATAATGATATTTTTAAAATTATTTTAAAAAACGAAGAAATAATTGAATCTCGTTCGATAATTTTAGCCTCTGGATCTCAACCAAGAAATTTAAACGTGCCTGGAGAAAAAGAATTTATCGGACGCGGGGTAAGTTATTGCACCACTTGCGACGGGCCATTATTTCAAAATAAAGACATTGCGATTATTGGGGGTGGAAACGCTGGGTTTGAAGCAGGGATTTTTATGAGCACCTATGCAAACAATATTTATATTTTAGAATATAATCATCAATTTGGAGCAGATAAAGAAAATCAAAAAAAAGCATCTGCTTTGGAAAAAATAAAATTAATAACCTCGGCTGAATTAAAAGAAATAAAAGGGGATAATTTTGTAAGAGAAATTGTTTATTTCGACAAAAAAGAAAATCAAGAAAAAGTTTTACCAGTGAGCGGAGTTTTTGTTCAGGCCGGTTGGCAACCCGCTTCTTCTTTTGTTAATAATTGGGTAGAATTAAACGAAAGAAAAGAAATTATAATTAATCACAAAACAATGACCACAAAAACCCCGGGAATTTTTGCTGCCGGAGATGTAACCGATGGTTTTGTAAAACAAATAGTTTGTGCTGCCGGAGATGGAGCCAAAGCAGCAATTAGTGCTTATAAATATTTGCAATCAAATTAAAATGGAAAACGCTATTATTAAATCAATAATTGCTCGTGAAATACTGGATTCTCGAGGTAATCCGACCGTTGAAGTGGAATGTGCTACAAAAACAGGAATTTTTGTAAGTAGTGTTCCTTCTGGGGCTTCTACTGGAGAAAGAGAGGCGTTGGAATTAAGAGACGGTGGAGAAAGATTTGGCGGAAAAGGAGTTTTAAAAGCAATTAAAAATATTAATGAAATTATTGCTCCAAAACTAATCGGCTTAAATGCTGTTGAACAGAGAAGAATTGATGAGATAATGATTGAGCTTGATGGTACGCCGAATAAAAATAATCTTGGCGCTAATGCCATTTTGCCGGTTTCAATGGCTGTTTGCCGGGCTGGAGCTGGATTTCGAAATTTACCCCTTTATCGGCATATTGCTGATGCTGCCCAAAATAGAAACTCTCTTTTTTTACCCAAAGGATTTTTCAATATTTTAAATGGAGGGGCTCATGCTGGCACACAATTGGATTTTCAGGAGTTTATGATTGTTCCTAATAGTTCTAGCTTTGTTGAAAATCTTCAAATGGCTTCCGAAACTTATTACAAATTAAAAAAAATATTATTAGAAAAATATTCTTCTTCGGCTATTAATGTGGGTGATGAGGGTGGTTTTGCTCCAGCCATTGATTATCCGGATGTTGCCTTGAATTTGATTAAAGAAGCAATCAAAAGAGCTAATTATTTTGAAAAAATAAATATCAACTTAGATGTTGCGGCCTCGCAGTTTTATGAAGAGAAGACAGGAAAATACAAAACAAAGATGGGAATTATGGATTCGGAAGACTTGATTGAATATTATGAAAATCTTCTTAATAATTATCCTATTATTGGAATTGAAGATCCTTTTAGTGAAAACGATTGGTTTGGATTTGTTGAAATTGTTAAAAAACTGGGAAAAAGAATAATGATTATCGGAGATGATCTTTTGGTAAGTAATGTGCAATATATTAAAGACGCGATTAAAAAAAATGCTTGCAATGCTGTGCTTTTAAAACCAAACCAAATCGGAACAGTGACTGAATTGATAGATTCTGCCAAGACTGCTAAAAACAATGGCTGGCAGATTATTGTTTCTCATCGTTCTGGAGAAACCATTGATGATTTTATCGCTGATTTGGCTGTAGGAATTGGAGCAGATGGTATAAAATCCGGAGCTCCGGCCAGAGGAGAAAGACTAAGCAAATATAATCGTTTACTAAAAATAGAATCAGAATTATTTTAATAAATAATAAAGATAATAAAAAAATATGTTTAAATTTTTTAAAGAGTTTAAAGAGTTTGCCATCAAGGGAAATATTATTGATTTGGCGGTGGCGGTTATCATTGGTGGAGCCTTTGGAAAAATAATTTCTTCATTAGTGGCAGATGTTATTATGCCTTTGGCTACTTTGTTTACCGGGGGATCAAGTTTTAATGACTTGAAAATAGTTTTACGTCAACCCTTAATCGAAGGTGAAAATATTTTGAGAACAGCCGTGGTTATGAATATTGGAACCTTTATTCAAAACATTGTTGATTTCTTAATTATTGCTGTTTCAATTTTCTTAATGATTAAAGTAATCACTAAATTAAAAGAGCAAGTTGTGAAAGAAGAAAAAATCGAAGAAAAACCAGCGCCTGATTCTAAGGAAGTCCAATTGCTTGCCGAAATAAGGGATTTATTAAAAAAATAATAAAATACAAAAGATAAAATGAAAATCAGATTATTCACTACGCCTATTTGTCCTTATTGCCAAACTTTAAAAAGATTCTTAGAAGAAAAAGGCATTGAATTTCAAGTGGTTAATGTTTTGGAAGACAAAGAAGCTCAAGAAGAAATGATTTCTAAAACAAACCAGGTAACGGTTCCGGTTTTGGATATTGACGGAGACTTTATCGTAGGATTTGACCGAAAAAAAATAATCGAAAAGCTTGGAATAGAAGATTAAAAAATGTTGACAATTATTGAAAATAGTATATACCTTTAAATAGGTATTTAAAATGCTGCCTATAATTAGTTTAGTAATTGCCGCGGTTTGTTTGATTTTCGCAATAATATTTATTGGAGGATTTGCTCTTCTTGGGCTATTCTATTTACATTACCGATTAGAAAATTGGTATAATCAATGGAAAGGCGAAAGTCAAAAAAAAGCTGAGTAAGAAGAAAAAAATAAGAGGCCATTAAGCCTCTTTTCGATTTAAATTATTGCCTAAATAAAAGTTTAATAGTAAAATTAAATAAAATAAAAATAATTTTAATCTTTATGTCAAAAAAAATAGCCATCAATGGTTTTGGTCGAATCGGACGAACAGTTCTAAAAATAATAATGAATGAATTAGAGGATTTGGAAGTTGTAGCAATTAACGATTTAACTGATTCAAAAACTTTGGCCCATCTTTTTAAATATGATACGGTTTACGGGATTTATGGCGGAGAAGTTGATTTTGACAAAGAGAATCTTATTATTGACAAGAAAAAAATAAAACTTATTTCTGAAAAAGATCCAATAAATTTGCCTTGGAAAAAAATGAAAATCGATCTTGTTTTAGAATGTACGGGTTTATTTACCGATCAAGAAGGAGCTTCAAAGCATTTAAAAGCAGGAGCAAAAAAAGTGATTATTTCTGCTCCAGCCAAATCAGAAGACATCCCTTCTTTTGTTTTAGGAATAAATGAAGATAAGTATAAAGGAGAGCCTATTATTGATACGGGATCGTGCACAACCAATTGTTTGGCGCCAATCGTAAAAGTATTGGAAGATGAGATTGGAATTGAAAATGGTTTTATGACCACGGTTCATTCTTATACCAATGATCAGCGAGTCTTGGATTTGCCTCATAAGGATTTGCGTCGAGCCAGAACTGCAGCTGCTAATATTATTCCTACGACAACCGGAGCAGCGAAAGCAATTAGCAAAGTTATTCCATCGGTAAAAGGCAAGTTAAATGGTATGGCTATTAGAGTTCCCACGCCAATAGTTTCATTGATCGATTTAGTTTGTGAATTAAAAAGAGAGACTAGTGTGGAGGAAATTAATAATTTATTTAAGAAAAAAGCTGATTCGGGAAGATTTTCCGGAATTTTGGGAGCGACTGAAGAATTGCTTGTTTCGTCAGACTATATTGGAAATTATTTTTCTTCGGTTGTTGATTTGCCATCTACTATGGTAAATAAAAATATGGTCAAAATAATGGCTTGGTATGATAATGAATGGGGATATTCTACCCGTTTAGCAGAAATGGCAAATTTTATTGTTAATAAATAATTAAGAAATATTTATGAAATCTAAAAAGCTTTTTGCCTTTACCTTAATCGAGCTCTTGGTCGTGATTGCAATCGTGGGTATCTTATCTGGTTTTGTTTTAGTTTCTTTGAATTCTGCTACTAATTCTGCCAATGACGCACGTCGGAAATCAGACTTGTCTCAAATTGTCAAAGCTTTGTTAGTCTATAACACCTCCAATCCTACTTATCCCATTGAAACCTGCAGCATTGGTTCAACTTGTTCAGCCACCGTAAACAATGCTTTAGGCCAAGCATCAGGAATTACTGGCCCAAACAACACTTATTACACCTATTCTTCAATCGATGGAACTAGTTTTACTGTTTCCACGATTATGTCTGATACTGATATCTATTCCTATGACTCTGAAACAGGGTATAGCAAATCACCAGCTGAACCAGGATTGCCAGGTTATGCTAAAAGACAGCCAATTACTATCAATTCTGCTTCTGCTTTAACAGATTATCAAGTTAAGCTAACTATTACCTATGATTCTGATATGCAACCTGATTTTGATGATCTTCGCTTCACTTCGGCTGACGGCACCACGGAACTTAGTTATTGGCTAGAATCAAAAACAGATTCCACTACTGCCATTGTCTGGGTAAAGGTCCCTAGCTTGGTTTCTGGCGACAACACCCTTTATATGTATTATGCCAATGCTTCTGCCACCACGGCTTCGAATGGGGATAACACGTTTGAGTTTTTTGATGATTTCCTTGGAAGTTCGTTAGATATTGCAAAATGGATAGTAGCGGGCTCTCCAACAGTTTCTGATTCAGTGGTTTCTATAACAGCAAATGAAAATAATTACAAAACAATTATTTCTCAAAACAGTTTTGGAACAGGAACATCTATTAGATCGCGAATAAAATCCGGTCATTACATCTCTAATGGAGAGCAGTATGAGCGTTATTATACGTTATTTCAGAATGGTACAAATTATATCCATACAATATTTACTCATTCTTTGTCGACGTGGCAAGGAAAATATACTCAAAGTAATGGGACAGACAATGCAACGCCTATTCAAGGATGGACAGCCAATACCTGGAAAATTATTGAAGGAAAGCGTTCGGATACAAGTATTACTTGGACAGTAAATGATTCTAATACAGTGGTGCATTCTGCTAATTATCCCACAACCTCAGGACAGTGTGGTGTTGGTGTTTATGGAATTGGAAATTATGCCACCATGTCAATGGATTGGGTTGTTGTTCGAAAATATGTTGCCACAGAACCAACCTCATCTTTTGGCACTGAACAAAATAATTAAAAAAATATATAAAATAATATTCAGGAAATCATGTTTAGGAGCTTAGCTTCTAAACATTTTTATTTTATATTATTTTAAATTAATGGGCTTGTTTTTTTAATTAATTTTTCTTTTTTTAAACATTCTGATATAATTAACACAATATGGAGATTTTAAGCTTTGAAGAAACAAAAAAAATATTGAAAAAATATAAAATTTCTTTTTGTCGCACAGAAATTTTTAATTCTCAAGAAAAAGCTTTGGCTTTTGCCGAAAAAATAGGATTTCCAGTTGTTTTAAAAATTCATTCTCGCACTATTTTTCATAAATCTGATATTGGCGGAGTAAAAATTGGAATTCAAAATTCAGAAGAATTTCATCAGGCCTGGAAGGAAATCAGCACGAATAGCCAATTAAAAAACATTGAAGGAATCCTGGTTCAAGAAATGGTTCAGGGAAGTGAGCTGGCTTTGGGAATGAAAAGAGATAATCAGTTTGGCCCGATTTTAATGTTTGGCTTGGGTGGAATTTTTATCGAGGTTTTAAAAGATGTTTCTTTTCGAATTGCGCCTATCGACAGAAAACAAGCCCTGGAAATGATTAAAGAAATAAAAGGTTACCGATTACTAGAAGGATATCGAGGCAAAAAGGGAGTGGATATAAAAAAAATAACCGACTTAATAATAAAAATTTCTAATTTAGCGATAAAAGAAAAAAATATTCTTTCTTTGGATTTCAATCCGATAATGGCAAATGATAAAAAGGTTTTAGTGGCTGATTTTCGTTTGATAATATGATTAATCAAAAATTTAAAAAACTTAATAAATTTTTTAATCCTAAAAGCATCGCTATTATTGGTGCTTCGGATGAGGCTAAAACCGTTGGCGTAGGTTTAGTTAAAAATATCGCTCTTTTTAAAGGAGATATTTTTTATGTAAACCCATATGATAAAAAAATAGCCAATAAAGAAAGTTTTGCTAAAATTACAGATATCAAAAAAAATATCGATTTGGTAATTATTGCAGTTCCAGCAAAAATAGTTTTAGAGATTATAAAAGATTGCTGTCAAAAAAAAGTAGGAAGTATTGTGGTTGTTTCTAGTGGGTTTGCAGAAAGTGGAGAGCAAGGCAAAAAAATTCAAGATAAAATATCAGCCTTAGTTTCTGAGGCCAAAATTCCATTAATCGGGCCAAATTGTTTAGGGATTATTTCTACTCAAAACAATTTAAACGCCTCTTTTGCTCCTCTTCATCCAAGTCCCGGGAACATTGCTTTTTTATCACAGTCTGGATCAATTGTTGATGCGGTTTTAGATAAATCAGCAGATGAGAATTTTGGATTTAGTAAAATTATTTCTTATGGCAACGAGGCTGATGTTTCTTTGGTTGATTTTCTAGAATACTTTGAAAAAGATAAACAAACCAAGGCTGTTGGAATTTATTTGGAAGCAATTAAAGACGGGCAAAAATTTATGGCAATTGCTAAAAAAGTTTCAAAAACAAAGCCTATTGTAGTTATCAAAGCGGGAAAAACAATTTCTGGGCAAAAAGCAGCCACAACCCATACTGGATCTTTATCAACTGATTATGAAATTTATAAAACAGCTTTTAAGCAAGCTGGAATTATCCAAGCCGAAAGCTTGCAGGATTTTTTTGATAAATTAAAAGCTTTATGTTTTCAGCCTCTTACTAATAATGGTTTTGGAATTATTACCAATGGCGGGGGCTTAGGTGTTTTAGCTACTGATTTTTGTGAAGATTTTGGAATAAATTTGCCCGAGATTTCCGCAAAATCAATTATTAGCCTTGAAAAAGATATTCGTTTAAAATTATTGCCAGCTAAAAAAAATCCGCTTGATTTAATGGGCGATGCTTTGCCAGAAAGATATGAAATTGCGGTAAAAACAATGTTGCAACAAGAAAATATTAAGGGCCTTTTAATAATGCAAGCGATTCAAATAATGACAGACCCAATGGAAAATGCTAAAATTATCGTTAAGCTTCAAAAACAATTTCCCTTTAAGCCGATTATTTCTTGTTTTGTTGGGAAAAAAATGGTTCAAGAGGCAATTGATTATTTAGAAAAAAATAAAATTCCAAATTATGATGATCCGAAAAGAGCCATTCAGGCAATTAGTAGTTTAATTATTAAAAAATAAAATGTTTGATAATTTTTTTCAAAAAGGAAATATTTTAATTGTTATTCTTGATATTATTTTTGTTATTGCTGTTGTGGTAATCGCCTTGATTTTAATGTCTTCGGCCAGCTAATATTTTAATTTTTATAAATATGTTTTCAAAATATTTTCAAAAAGGAAACAGTTTGATAATTATTTCGGATATTATGCTGATTTTAATGCTTTTAATTATTAGCTTAATAAGTATTTTTTGTTAAAAAACTTAAATTTATTTATGCAAAAAAAATCAAATGTTTTATGGTTTTCAGAAATAAGAAAAGGCGATGTTGATTATGTGGGAGGAAAAAATGCATCTTTAGGAGAAATGTATTCTCGTTTGTCTTCCAAGGGGGTAAACATTCCGAATGGATTTGTGGTAACAGCCGAGGGTTATCGTTATTATCTTCGCCACAATGGATTTGATAAAAAATTAGAAGCAATTTTTAAAAAGCTTGATCCTAAAAAATTAGCTAGCGTGCAAGCGGCCGGCAAGGCTGCCCGGACGCTTCTTTTAAGCGGAAAAATGCCAAAAGATTTAGAACAAGAAATTCTTAAGGCTTATAAAAAACTTTGCCAGGAATATGGCCCTAATACTGACGTGGCGGTAAGAAGCTCGGCCACGGCCGAAGATTTGCCCAGTGCTTCTTTTGCCGGCCAGCACGAAACCTATTTAAATGTTCGTGGAGAAAAACAGGTTTTACAGGCAATTTTAAAATCATATTCATCGCTTTTTACTGATCGGGCTATTTTTTACCGATACGAAAAAGGATTTCCGCAATTAGGGGTTTATTTAAGTAGTGGAATTATGAAAATGGTGAGAAGTGATTTAGGGTCATCGGGGATAATGTTTACCCTAGACACAGATAGTGGTTTTGACAAGGTTGTTTTAATCAGTTCTATTTATGGTATTGGAGAGATGATTGTTAAGGGGCATATTACACCAGACGAATTTTATGTTTTTAAGCCCACACTAAAAAAAGGATTTTCATCAATTTTTTTAAGAAATATGGGGCGCAAGGATCGTAAATATATTTATCAAACTGGTGGAAGCATTAAAGAAGTGCCAGTTGTCCAAAAAGATAGGGAAAGATTTTCTATTGACGATAAAGATATTTTAACTTTAGCAAAATGGGGCTGTATTATTGAAGAGCATTATGGCTTGCCCCAAGATATTGAATGGGCCAAAGATGGAAAAAGTGGAAAATTGTTTATTGTTCAATCTCGGCCAGAAACTGTTTATGCCGCGAAAACAGAAAAAGTTTACGAAGAATATATTCCAAAAGAAATTAGAAAACCAATTATCGAAGGAATTGCTATTGGCGAAAAAATTGGAACAGGAAAAGTAAAAATTATTACTGATATTAGAAAAATGAATGACTTTAAGCAGGGGGATATTTTGGTGACAAAAATGACTGATCCTGACTGGAATAATTTAATGGCCATGGCATCGGCAATTATTACAGACGAAGGGGGAAAAACCTGCCATTCTGCGATTATTTCTCGGGAATTGGGAGTGCCTTGTATTGTGGCAACAAAAAATGCTACCCAGAAATTAAAAAATGGAATGGAAATTACAGTTGATTGTTCTCAGGGAGGGAAAGGATATATTTATGACAAAAAAATAGACTTTGAAGTAAAAAAATATAATCTGGCAAAAATACCGGAATTAAAAGTGAAAATAATGGCTAATGTTGGCACGCCCGAAACAGCTTTTAAAAATTCTTTCTTGCCGGTATCAGGGGTGGGGCTGGCCAGGGAAGAATTTATTATCGCCGATAAGATAAAAATTCATCCTTTAGCGCTTTACCATTTTAATGAATTAAAAAAGAAAAATCAATTTTCCAAAGAAGAATTAAAAAAAATAGAAGATTCTTCTTATGGATATAAAGATAAAAAACAATACTATGTTTCCGAGCTGGCCGAAGGAATTTCTCAAATTGCTTGTGCTTTTTATCCAAGGCCGATTATTGTAAGATTTTCTGATTTTAAAACCAATGAGTATAAAAATTTAATCGGAGGAAGATTATTTGAAGGAGATGAGCCAAACCCAATGATTGGCTTTCGAGGAGCTTGCCGATATATTGATCTAAAATTTCAGCCTGCTTTTAAAATGGAATGCGAGGCCATTAAAAAAGCCAGGGAAGAATATGGCTTGGATAATATCGCAGTCATGGTTCCATTTTGTCGAACCCTGGAAGAAGGAAAAAAAGTTCGTCAATTAATTAAAGATTTCGGCCTTGATAAGCAAACCAAAGTGTATGTGATGTGCGAGATTCCTTCTAATGTTGTTTTGGCAGAAAAATTTCTTGATATTTTTGATGGAATGAGTATTGGTAGTAATGATTTAACCCAATTAATGCTTGGACTAGATAGAGACAATGGAGAGATTGCTTATGTGGGCAATGAAAAAAATGAAGCAGTAATTGAAATGATAAAAAAAGTAATTATTACTTGTAAGAAAAGAGGGAAATATTGTGGAATTTGTGGCCAGGCCCCATCTGATTATTTGGATTTTGCCGCTTTTTTAATGGAGCAGGGAATTGAAAGTATTTCTTTAAATCCAGATACTGTAATTAAAACAATTTTTAATTTATCAAAAATTAATCCGCATAAATAATAATTATAATTAATATGTTTGATATTGTTACGTTTGGTTCCGCGGCCATGGACATGGGAGTTTTGATTTCCAAAGTCAATATTAGAAAAGACGAAAAATCAATTGCTAAACAAGCATATTGTTTTAATCTGGGATCGAAGATAGATATCCCCGCTGTTTATTTTGGACTGGGCGGAGGAGGAATAAATACAGCCACTACTTTTAAAAAACAAGGATTTAAAACAGCTTATTGTGGAACGGTGGGCAATGATATTTTGGGCGAGCAGATTATAAATTATTTGAAAGATCAGAATATTAATTTTGATTTTGTAAAAAAAACAAAACTTAAACAAACCAATAATTCTGTAATTTTAGATAATCCCGAAAAAGATCGAACAATTTTAGTTTATCGCGGGGCTTCGGAATTATTGGCGAAAAAAGATTTTTTTTCAAAATTAAAAGCAAAATGGTTTTATCTGGGTCCTTTGTCGGGCAAACTAAGCAAGATGACCTCGGAAATAATTTCTTGTGCCAAAAAAAGCAAAGCAAAAATTGTTGCGAATTTTGGAAATTCTCAAATAAAATCAGACAAAAAAGAAATAAAATCATGGCTTTCTCAAATAGATGTTTTAATTTTAAATCAAGAAGAGGCGGCTTTGTTGACTGAAACTGATTATAATAAAGAAAAAGAAATAATTAAAAAATTATGCTTAATGCACTCTGAAATTAATATTGTAACCAAGGGGGCACAGGGCGTGATTGTTACAAAAAACAATAAAATCTATGAAGCCAAATCAAAGCCTTTTAAGGTAATAGATGAAACCGGGGCTGGCGATGCTTTTGGTTCTGGATTTGTTTCTGCATTAATGCGTAATCAAAGTATTGAAAATTGTATTCAGTTTGGATTGGTTAATTCTAAATACGCACTTAAAGAACAGGGGGCGGTTTCTGGGGTTTTGGCTAAAAAAGATAATTATTTAGTTGAAAAAGAAAACATTAAAGTAAGGGTTGAAAACTTGAATTAATCTAGTTAATAGCATAATGGTATATTTTTAAAATTAGGGTATAATTAATTTGCAAGAGATAATTAATTTAAATAAATAAAAATATGAAAGGATTTATTTCAAATATTGAAAAAGATACTTTGGAAAATAAAAATTTTCGCAAAGTTTTATATACCGGGAAAAACAGTCAGTTGGTTTTAATGTCTATTTCTCCCAAAGAAGAAATCGGTGAAGAGGTTCATACCTTAGATCAATTTTTTCGAATTGAATCGGGTACAGGCTTGGTAGTAATTGACGGTGTTTCTACGGAAATTTCCGATGGTTCAGCGATAATTGTTCCAGCTGGAGCTAACCATAACGTGATTAATATTTCTGATACTGATGATTTAAAACTTTACACTATTTATTCTCCACCAGAACACATAGACCAAAGAGTTCATGTTACCAAAGATGAGGCGATGGCAGACGTAGAAGACGAATTTGACGGCAAGACAACCGAATAAATTAATTAATAATTTGTTTTTTAAATCATGTTTGGGAGCTAAGCTCCCAAACATTTTTATTATTAATAATTTTTGATATTTTTGGTATAACATTTTAGTATTAAAAATAATTAGCATCAAACAACAAAGGGGTTGAAAAATAAGCAAAAATAGATATAATGATTATACGTGGAATCCCAAGCCTTAATACCTTACGGGCTTGAATAAATAGAGATAAAAAATATATATTATGATTAGTTTACAAGCAAAAACAAGACAAGGAAAAAAAATAGAAGACGGAAATATTCCAGCTATTTTATATGGACCAGGCATAGAAAACGTTATGGTTCAAGTAAATAAAAGAGAATTTGAAAAAGTTTATGATGTTGCCGAAGAAACTTTGATTACTTTAAATTTAGATGGTAAAGAATATTCAGTTTTGATTTACGACACCCAAGAAGATCCTTTAAATTCTGAATTTATCCACATTGATTTTTATCAGCCAAATCTTAAAGAAGAGGTTGAGACTGAAATCGAATTGGAAGTGGTTGGTGAAGCACCTGCAGTTAAAAATCTAGGCGGAACCTTGATTACTAACATAAAAGAGATTCATATCAAAGCTTTACCTAAAGACATTCCTAATTCAATTCAAATTGATGTGAGTGGATTAAATACTTTTGAAGATTATATCTTAATTAAAGATTTAAAAATTCCAGCTGGAGTAAAAGTTATGGATAAGCCAGAAGAAATAGTAATTCAAGTAACCGAGCCAGAAAATGTTGACGAAGAGCTTTCTAAACCAGTTGATGGAAAGATTCCAGAACCAGTAGTTGAAACTGGAGAAGCTAAAGAAGAAAAGAAAGAAGAAACAAAAGAATAAAACTTTTAACCCTTCGATGTTAACAAAATTTCTTTTAAAATTTTTAAATCAAAAGCTTTTTTTAAGCCTTTTAATAACAGGAATAATTTTTCCTGTTATTTTAGTTCAAGCTTATGACCCGGCTGTTATTTGTGAGTCTGGAGATTGGCAGAGCGAGTGTGATAACCTGAGTAAAGAAGAATGCCAAGCGCTTTGCAATCAATGCTTGGAATATTTTAACAATCAAGCAGCAAAAATTCAACAGGAATTAACCCAGACCGGAGCAGAGAAAAAAACTTTGCAAAATAAAATTGCTTCAATCAACGCCCAAATTAAAAATTTAGATTATCAAATTACTCAGTCACAGCTCTCTATTAAAAGTTTGGGTTTTCAAATTGGGGATACTGAGCAATCAATTACCAAAACTATTTCTGCCATTGATTTACAAAAACAAAAAATGGGGGAAATTCTTCGAGCGGTTCAAAAAGAGAACAAAAAATCATTCGTGGAAATTATTGTTACTAGTGAAAGTTTGGCTGATTTTTTCGATAAAATGATTTATTTTGAAATTTTGGACTCAAAAAACAACGAAGTTTTAAGTAATTATATGGAATTGCAGGGAAATTTAGAAACAAAAAAAACCAACTTAGAACAAGAAACAGAAGAATTGAAAAACATTGTTATTGTTCAAGGAATGCAAAAAGCCAGTAGCGCGGCTGTTAAGAAAGACCAAGAATATTATCTTGGTTTAACCGAGGCTCAATATCAAGCGCAATTAAAAGAAAAAGAAAACGTTGAGAAAAAAGCAGCGGAAATAAGCAAGCGATTGTTTGAATTAGTGGGAGAAAAAAGCGAGGGCATTGAATTTGGCGAAGCAGTAAAATTAGCGCAATACGCGGAAAGTGTTACAGGAGTGAGAGCAGCGTTTATTCTGGCGATTATTCATCAAGAATCTTTTAAGGATCAAAAGTTTGGAGGCAACGTAGGGCAATGTTATGTTACCAATTTTACTACCGGAAGCGGAACAGACCTAAAAGGAAATGCAAAAATTAGAGTTATGAGTCCAACGAGAGATATTCCTATATTTTTAAAAATTGTTCAAAAATTAGGGTTTGATCCCCAAAAAACATCTGTTTCTTGCTGGATTCCGATGTATTCAAAAGGATCGCCTTATGGCTGGGGTGGAGCAATGGGGCCAGCACAATTTATTCCTTCAACCTGGAACGCCTATGATGAAAAAATTTCAGCTGTAACAGGAAAACCAGCCAATCCGTGGTCTATTAATGATGCTTTTCTTGGCGCAGCTTTGTTATTAAAAGATAACGGAGCCTTGACTAATGAACGGACAGCTGCTTGCCGATATTATGCTGGTTCTTGCACTACAGCTGGCTCTAGTTATGCTAATAGCGTAATGAGAAAAGCAGCAGACTATCAAGAAGATTTAGATGTTTTAAAAGAAGCTGGGAAATAAAATAATTTTAAAAAAACAGGAGCTGATCCTGTTTTTTTGATATAAAAATGATAAGAAAAAACAGACTGATAAGTCTGTCTTAATGCGTTAGCCCGGAATTGAACCGGGGTCCCTTGCTTGTAAGCAAGAATTCTTCGCTTCTAAACTACCAACGCGTTTAAATTTGAACTGGACTTATCTTAAGGAAATAAATAAAATTTGTCAAATTAAAAACAAACATAATTTGTTTGTTTAAAAAATTAGGGAGTAAATCTTTCTAATGTCCAGGTCATTGATGTTTTGCCTTCGATTTTTTGCTCCAAAAGAACCAGTCCCTTGCCCTTGGCATACCACATATCTTCAGTAAATGATTTTCCTAGCTGTGACGGCTCTTCATCGGCTTCTACTTGTCTTAAGAAGTGCAAGCAAGCTGAGCCCTGGTATCCAGGTGCATTATAATCAATGCCCGTGAATAGAGTAGAATCAGAACTATCTCCGGCTCTTATTCCTGTTCCTGGTTCGCTGGCAAAGAAGACAATTCTTCTTGAATGGCCGTCTTCTTGGCCCCAGCCACCCCAAGAATTATATGGAGCACCCATTGAATGCGGAGAATAAGTGGTAACTAGATTTACCATAAAGCGGTCTTCAAATGGCACCCAGTATACTCCGGTGACATCATCATCGCCAAATATTTGAAGGCTGTCTTTTAGAATTTCCAATTCAACTCCTTTGGCTATTCTGAACGGGCCTTGCTCGGGAACTATTCCTTTGACGCGGAAAGACAGTTCGTGGGTTTTGTCATCATGGGCTTGATAATAAATCCCTCTAGTAGAATATACTAGTGCTTTTTCAGAATTTACTGGCCAAGAGGTTTCTTGGTAAAGCAGGGGATAATCTCCGTAAATTTGAACTTTATAATCCCATTGATTTCCAGCATCCATAGGGAAGTAATCCCTAGGATTTTCAGAAGGAGGTAGACCTGTATCAGAAAGGGATAGGCCAGTGTTTGTGTTTGGATCAGTAATGCAACCAGCCATAATGGTAAAGCACACCAAAATGACTGCAAAAGCCAAAATAAATGGCAATTTTTTGTCCATTTGCATGTCCTTGCCCTAATTTTGAAAAGGGCTGATTATGATTTAGCACTTTATTTTTTGAAAAGCAAGTTTTTTAAAATAAAAAAACAAGGAGGTTGTCCTTGTTTTTTAAAAAATAAGAGATTTTATTTTAAAGCTTCGCTTGTCTTATCAATCATTTTTTCTATTTTTCCATTCATCATTCCTTCAATGTCGTGCCAGTTTTTATTAATGCGGTGGTCAGTAACTCTATCTTGAGGAAAGTTATATGTTTTTATTTTTTCTTCTCGGCCAGCTGATCCTATTTGAGAACGCCTAGCGCCAATCACTTTATCCTCTAGCTCTTTTTGTTGTTTTTGCAATAATCGAGCAGCTAAGACAGACATGGCATTTTCTTTATTCTGTAAAAGGCTTCGTTCGGCGTGAGATTCTACTACTGTGCCAGTAGGGATATGAATAATTCTGATTGAAGTCATTCTTTTGTTTACGTATTGTCCGCCTGCGCCTCCAGCTTTGCAGGTTTCTTGGCGGATATCCTGGGGCCTGATATTTACTTCGGTTGATTTTGGTTTAGCCAAGACAGCAACCGTGGCAGTAGAAGTATGAACCCTTCCGGATTTTTCGGTTTTGGGAATTCGTTGCACCCGATGGACACCAGCCTCATTTTTTAATTTTTCATAAACACCCTGACCTTTTATTTCAAAAACAACCTCTTTAATTCCATTAATATCGGTTTGTTTTATATCAAAAGTATCCACTTGCCATCCTTGGTTTGAGGCATAGCGGGAATACATCCGATAAAGGTCATTAGCAAAAAGAGCCGCTTCTTCTCCTCCGACGCCAGCTCTTATTTCCATAATAACCGCATTTATCTTTTGATTTTCTTCAGACATAAATCAAATTAAAATACAAATTATTTTTCTTTTTTTGTTCGAATTTTTTTAACAGGAGTTTCCTTTTTTTTCGAAAGCCTTTCTTTAAATTTCTGTACTCGGCCGATTTTATCAGAGCTTCTTTCTTTGCCCGTATAAAAGGGATGGCAAGCAGAGCAAATTTCTACTTCCATATTTTCGATAGTAGAGCCGATTTCATAAACCGCACCGCAGGCACAATGAATTTTGGCTTTTTCAAAATATTTTGGATGAATTTCTTTTTTCATAAATGCTGATTATTTTTTAATAATTAAGGTATAGCAAAAAAAGCGCTTGAAATCAAGAGGGGAGAAAGAGAATTATTAAATCAATACTTAGAGATGAATCGGGGTTGCCTTTAATTTTTAATTGTGTTATATATTTAATTGCATCAAAGACTGATGTTTTAATTTGTTTAATAATAAAAAATAATAATAAAAAAGCCGGACTGTTCGGCAAATAAAAAAATGGAAGAAACAAAAACAGACGTAAAGACCAAATACGATCTTTCGATTGACGAAATGATCAAGGCCGGTCTTGGGTTTGGGCACGAAAAATCCAAACTTCATCCTAAAATGAAGCCATATATTGCTAAGCAAAAAGATAAGGTTTATTTAATCGATTTGGATGAAACCGTAAAAATGATGGAAAAAATTCTTGATTTAGTAGTCCAAAATAGGATTGCCGGAAAGAATATTCTTTTTGTAGGCACCAAAGTGGCAACTAGAAATTTAATCAAGCAGGTGGCTGAAGAAACAAAATCTCCTTATGTTAATCAAAGATGGATTGGTGGAACTTTTACCAATTTTAAAGAAATCAGAAAAAGAATTAATTATTTTAAAGATTTGGAAGCAAAAACAAAAGAAATTGATTTTGCAAAAAAATACGTTAAAAAGGAACGTTTAACCATGGCCAAAGAATTGGAAAGAATGGACCTTAAGTTTCATGGCATAAAAGATATGGAAGAATTGCCAGGATTAATGTTTGTAATGGATATCGAAAGAGATATTATTGCCATTGAAGAAGCCAGAAAAACAGGAGTAAAAATAATTGCTATTGCGGACACTAACGTAGATCCTACTTTAGTTGATTATCCTATTCCAGGAAATGATGATGCCTACACATCAGTTCAATATATTTTAGATAAAATTAGGCAAGTTTTAGTTAAAGAATAATAATTTTTAAATTTAAAACTATGGCAGATTTAGATTTGCTGAAAAAACTTCGCGAGGAAACTTTAATTTCTCTTGCGGAATGCAAAAAAGCTTTAGAAGAATCAAGCAATGATTTTGAGAAAGCAAAAGAAATTTTAAAAAAAAGGGGAGCGGCCGTTGCTTTAAAAAAAGCAGATCGCGAAGCAGGCGTGGGGATTGTTCACACCTATATTCATTCTAATAAAAAACTGGGAGTGATGATTCATCTTGCTTGTGAAACAGATTTTGTTTCTCGTTCCGAAGATTTTGAAAATTTGGCCCATGAAATATGTTTACAAATTGCTTCGATGAAACCTGTTTATGTAAAAGAAGATGAAATTTTAGAACAAGATTTGAAAGAAAAAACAGAAATTTTTACTGCTCAAGCTGCGGAAATGGGTAAAAGCGCAGAAATAACCGAAGGAATTGTAAAAGGCAAATTAGAGAAATTCAAGAAAGAAGCCTGTTTGATTTCTCAGCCTTGGATAAAAGATGATAGCAAGACAGTGAAAGACTTGATTAACGAATATATTGCGAAAGTTGGAGAAAATATTTTAGTCAAAAAATTCGTAATCTATGAATTTTGAAATATTGGCAGGATCGCTTTTGGTAATAAGTTTTTTATTCCTGGTTTGGCTTATTTTTAAAAAATCTTCGGAATTAAAAAATTTACCGCCCAAAGAAAACATTATTCCTGTTAAAAAAATAAAAGAAAAAATCAAGCAGAAAGCAACGATTTATTGGAAAGGGGGAGTTCCTAATTTTTATGATTTTTTGCAAAAAACCATTCTTAAAATGAGAGAGCTTTTTATTAAGGCTGATAACAAGGTATTAGATTTGCTTTTAAACCTAAAACAAAAAACTGATAAAAGCAAAACAGAATTTGATGATTACTGGAAAGATCTTAAATCAAATTTAAAAAATAAAGATCAAAAAATAGAAACAGAAAAAAATCAAGAATTAGAAGAAAAAAGAGAAGATCAAGAACAAGAAAAACTAGAAATAAAACAAGATAAAGAAAACAATACGCCGGCATAGCTCAGTGGTAGAGCAACTGTTTTGTAAACAGTAGGTCGGGGGTTCGAATCCGTCTGCCGGCTCCATTTGTATTTAAAGACCACCCGCAAGGGGTGGTCTTTAAATACAATAATAGAACCAACTAGACGGATTCGAAGCCGGAGGGCCGACGGGCCCGAGGCGGGCCTCAAAAAAATTTCAGTAGAAATTTATTTTGAGGCGAATCCGTCTGCCGGCTCTGAAATTTTTTCAGTAGAAAAAATTGAAGGGCGAATCCGTTTCTAATTTTTCGCTTTTGCGGGTTTTTGTTTTATAGCAGACAGAGAGATCTTTAAATAAAAATGTTTATAAAATTATTGACCAATTGTTTAAATTATGTTATTTTATAAAAAGTTCAGAGGTGATTAATTTGGAAAAAGGCGTAGTTGTTGATTTTAGCGGGTCTTTGGCAGAAGATGTTGCTAAAAAAGGGATTAAAAGGTGTTGCGAAAAATGCAATATTTCACCTGAGATGATTATTCCAATCATCAAAGATCCTTTTTTAGAAGATTATCTTTCTTCAGAAATCGTGGCAGATTGCCATCAGATTTTTAGAGAAGAAATCGAAAATGCCAAGCCCGATCCGAATGTGCTAAAGGCAATGCTTTATTGCCAAGATAAAAATTATAAAATTTTTATCTCGTCAAATGGTTTTGCTGACGCCATTGAAAAGGCATTGGAAAAATCGGAATTTTCCGATTTGATCGTTACCTTGGTTTTCGGCCGAGAAGATGGCATCAAAAAAGAGCATATTGAAAAAATCAGAAGGATTTATGATTTAGAAGAAATTATTATCTTTGGAGATGATCCGTCTGATTTTCAAAACACGGGTGATTTCAAGGTTGCCTTGAATCCCAGTGGAAAAAATCCCGAACGATTTTTAGGGGTAAATGTTGATAGAATTATCAACGTCCCGTTGACTATAGAAATAGTCAAAGAATTTGTTCGTTAGTGGGCCTGCAACAAGAAAAACTTGTTGCTTTTTTTATGGATTAATTTTTAATTTAAAGATAAGATAAGAATATAATAATATTTTTAAATAATATGAAAAAAATTTTAAACCTTTGTTTTTTAATAGAAAACGGAAAAATTCTTTTGGGAATGAAAAAAAGGGGCTGGGGCGAGGGACGTTGGAATGGGTTTGGAGGCAAGGTTGAGCAAGGAGAGACAATCGAAGAATCAGCGAAAAGAGAAATTTTGGAAGAATGTGGAATTATGGCCAAGATTCTTGAAGAAAAGGGGGTATTGGAATTTACTTATCTTGATACTGGAAAAATTATGGAAGTTCATATTTTTCAGATTTTGGAATATTCTGGAAAAATAGAAGAAACCGAAGAAATGAAACCTCAATGGTTTGAGATTATTGACATTCCTTTTCCCCAAATGTGGCCGGATGATTTGTATTGGCTTCCGTTATTTTTAAAAAATAAAAAATTCAAAGGCAAGTTTTTATTTAACGATATTAATACCATTAAAAGCCATGATCTTAGCGTAGAAAAATAAGCCCTGATTGGTATTAAAACAAAGGATTTCCAGGGTTGACAAATAATAAGTTCCAAGCTAATATTGTCTTTGTTCTAAGTAGCTTTTTGAAAACCAAATAGTTAAATTTATTTTAACAGCAATCATCATATTTTTTTAAGCAAATAGTTTTAGGAATATCTAAAATCTATCGTAAGTTTTTTAGAGTTGTTCCGCTATTCTTTTTTTGAATTGAATTTCTCAATTTAATTTTTATTGAGAGTTTGATCCTAGCTCAGGATGAACGCTGG
>Ga0265297_10000595_pt1 | contig 103938 bp, 124 predicted proteins | sample Munlanlwell13791_FD_192502 | JGI IMG/M metagenome (GOLD analysis project Ga0265297, IMG submission 192502) | Leachate microbial communities from a municipal landfill in Southern Ontario, Canada - Leachate well 137-91 | ecosystem: Engineered > Solid waste > Landfill > Unclassified | place...
ATGAAGAAGGCGAAGAATTGAAATACACGCTGGACAAGGCTGTTGTTAGCGGCAAAAAATTTGAGGAAGAGTGGTTTGAGTTTAATCGGGATACGTGGCTGATAAGGGAGATTATTAATTCAAATTCTGTTGTTGTATTGGATGGGAAAATTGCAATAAATCCATTTTCATATAATTTGGCAAAGGTGGTATTTTTATTAAAAGAGAGTTCAATAAATTTAGCCATGAATTTTGAGACAACAAATGGTGGGCTTGTTGCAATATCTAATATTGGAAAAATTTTTGGGTCAACAGAAAAAAATAGTTCTAACGATATTATTTTATATGCAATTTTAGATTGCATCTCGTCTTTCTATAGAGGATAAAAAATGCCAAATGATTTTGTGCCAGATGCTGGAGGGATGGGCAATTTAGCTCTTGCTACAAAAATAGGCGGTATAACAGAAGAAATGAATCTTCTAACAAAGATGATACCGTTAAAACAACTTTCAGATTTTAACGCAAGGATAGAATCTCTTGGTGTTAGTTGCGGCGCGTCATCACAAAAAATTAATATGCTTGCAATGTCAAATGAAAGACTTGGGAAGGCGATAAGAAATTATTCTAATGCAGAAATTTTAAATTTACAAAAAACGATTAATTCTTACACAACAACGCTAACCCTTAATTTGGCACAACAAGAAAAATATATTCAACATTTATCAAAGGCTTTTCCTCATGCAGCCGATGAAGCGAATAGGGCTATTTTACAATTAAAAAAAACAATTCCAACATTAAACACTGATTTTGAAAGCCTGTCAATTAGTAGCAAACATTTTTGGGAAATATTATCTCGTGATGGCTCAGAAAGTTTGAAAATATATGTAAAATCTTTTGAGGGTGCGTCAAAGGCAACAGACGACCTACAAACAAAGTTTAATACATTTCAAAGTAATTTATCAAAAAATCTTCTTGGTGCCCAAAGCAACTTAGAAGCGTTTGGGAAGAAGTTTTTAGACCTTTTTAATAAAATTTCGGAAATACCAATATTGGGCGGACTAGGAACAACTGCACTTTCTGGTATTGCTACTTATAGTGTGGCCAGCAGATTAAAAGATTTTTTGCTTCCCGGAACAAAAAAGACAGATGCCGGTACAATAAAAAAGGACTTAACAACAGTTAATGCCGTAAACAAGTCTACTGTGTCTATTGAAAAATTACGACAATCTATTGATAAAAATAGAATATCTATTGATAAAAATACTAAAGAAACCATTAATAGAGATATATACAAAAAGACCTATGGTGGCGGCGGTGGGGATATTGATGCTGGCAAAACTGGTGGAATATCTAAAAGAAGCGTAGCTTATGGGGCTATTTTTGCAGGGGCGGACATTATAGCCACTTTAGCTAGAATAAAAAATATTGAACAAAACACTGCCCTTACAGCAAAAGAAGCCAAGGCCGAAAAAACAAAGGCAATTGGAGGTGGTATTGGCGGCACAATTGGCGCTGGCATTGGCATGATGTGGGGACCAGTTGGGTCTGCAATTGGACTTACTGTTGGAGAGGTGGCAGGAAATTTTATTGCAGATATGTTTATTGATAAAACGGATGACTGGGGAGAAAAACAGGGCAGAGAATTTAAGAAAAAAGTTGGTGATATAGTTTTTAAGGCACAAACTTTAAGCCCAGACGATATAAAAAAATTAGTACAAAAAGCACAAACATCAAATAGTGCAGCCGGTGGAACAAAGGCACTAATTGATAATATCACAAAACAATTAAAGCCACTTGATGAAGAAATAGGTAAAGTCAGAGGCATGAGAACAGGGCTTGAGTCCCAACTTAAAAATGAGACAAACGAAAAGGAAAGGGCCAAACTAAAAGAAAGAATAAATGCATTAACTAGAATAGAGGTTGCCGCAATAAACAAACAAATTGATCTATATAATATATTGGAACAACATGTTAAACGTCTCACTGAATTAAATGAACACTCTTCCCGAGTTTCTAAAGAAAAATTTGAGTTTGAAGAAAAATATACTGGCACATTATCATTTAGCGGGAGACAACAATTATTGCAACAAGAGGCAGACTCACAAAATGAAATATTGGATACACTAAAAAAACAAAAAGATGTTATAGACGAATCCATTAAAAAAGAAAAAAACAATATTCCAACATATGAAGCCACTGTTAAGCAAGAAGGCGAAAGGTTAGCATTAACTGATAAAGTTATATATGCACGAAAAAAAGATTTGGCCGTTTACAGAAAGATTGTTGAGCTGGCAAAATCTGGTAATTTAGACGCCGCAAAAGTCTTAAAATCTGAATGGTTACAGGGCAACACAGAAGCAACTTATATCAAAAGAGTAGAAGAGGCAGAGACTAGCCGAGCAGAAATCCAAGGTAGAATAGTTGATGCATCCGGCAAGATAGCTGATTTTCATGATAAATCATTGGCACAGCAAAAAAAAGAATTAGAAATACTAGAAAAAGAAAGCGCATTAAATGAAATAATAATAAAACAAAGAATGAGCGGCATTGATTTTCAATCTCGAATGGTAGGAAAGTCTCAAGAATATCTTGATATTCAAAAACAAATAGCCGAAAAACAATATCAACCGGCTGAAAAAATAGTGTCTTATGCAAAACAATCTGTAGAATTGGCAAAAATTGAATATTCTCTTGCCGTTAAAAAAGCCGAAGAGGCAAGAAAGTTGCACGAAGAAGGAAAAATGTCATCTGAAAAATTGGCTGATTTTGAGATTGCATCAGAAAAGGCAAAATTAAATCTTGTTCAAAAACAGCACTATATTCGCCAAACATGGCAACAGCAATTTACACAATTTGCGTTTGGCCAAACAAGCGGTACATCTACTATTGGTGGCTCTAGCAATATGTCAATGGTTGATATTTATGGCAGGGCAACAACAAAACGTGGTGATACCGGAATGATTGAAAACAGAAAAACCGGGCTTGGCACATATGAAGAAGTTATGAGATCCATGTATGGCGTAGAAGATAATAGACTTGCAATAGAAAGGGAAATAAATAATCATATTAAAGATGTTGCTGAAAATACTGGCACTCTTATTGATATTTTAAATAATCCAGATAGAAGAAAAAACGGGTTTGCTTCTGGCGGCTATACTGGAATAGGCGAAAAAAATGAACCGGCTGGTATAGTTCATAAAGGCGAGTATGTAGTTAATGCCAAGGCAACTTCAAAATTTCGTAGTTTACTTGATAAAATTAATGACGGCGAATCTGTCTTTGGGAATAGCGAACAAGACAAAGAGTATTTAGAAAATCTTGCAGATAAAATGCTTAGATTGCCCGGATACAGAAGAGGAGAAACTTCAGAATATTCAGAAAGATTAGCCGACAAAAAATTAAGGCTTTCTGGATTTAAAAGCACTGACAAAAAGAATCTTGCCATTGAAGACCTTATGCTTGGGGCACCAAACAAAGGCTATGCCGATGGCGGATATGTTGATACAGAAAAAATGGATGCAGAGCAAAAAGAAAAAGAAAAAGCATTCAAAGAAAAATCATCGGGGTGGCAAAAAACAGATGAGCAAATAAATGCGGAATCGCAAGAAAGAAAAGACCTTGTAAAAAATTTAAATGAGGCGGCAGAAAAAAGAAAAAAAGAGTTTGCAGAAAAATCGAAAAGCTGGACAACCGATCCGACAAAATTTACAAAAGAACAAGCTGAATGGCAAAAAAAACAAGAGGCCAACTTTGATAGAAAAGACAAGCTTATCGGTGCCGATGCACCATTCAGGGCTGGCCGTGGGGGAAGATTAACTAGGCAAGTATTTTATGATAAATCGAGAGAGGTTGGGCCCGGCACAACTGAGCTTGGCTATGAAGAATCATATACTCCAATGAAAGAAAAAAGAAAATATGTCCACGGATACGGAAATGTAACGCCATCTGAAAAAGCAAAAATTGATGCGAAAGGAAGAGAAAAACAAGCAGCGGCACAGCGTGAACACGTTAAACAGGGCGGCACTTTATCCCCAGAGACGGGCTTGCCAATGCCAAAACCATCACAAGAAGAATTTTCGCAAAAAGAAGATAAAAGAAAAGCAAAAGAAGCAAAAGAAGCAAATGAAAAAAATTTAAGAGAAAACTCTAAAAAATTACGGCGCGAAAGAGAAGAGCATTATAAGAAAGAGCAAAAAGTAGAAACACAAAAAGAAAATGAAGATGTATATATACCGTCTGCGCAAGAGGAGGCAGAAAAAGCTTTTCAGGACTCTATGAAGTCGGCACGAGAAAAACAAAAAACTCGTGATGATGCAAAAATTAAAAGAGATGAAGAAAAATTTGAAAGAATGAACAAGGTACCAAGATATGTTCCATCACAACAACGATATGCACCAGCATTGCCACAAGATCATTTTAAGAGCATTGCGGCAATGTCACCAATTACAAGGCTTGGAAACATTGGCGGCAATGTTGTTACGGTGGTAATAAAACTTGATAATTCCATGAATTTACAAACACAACTTGAGGGAATTGCGCAAACTCAAGCATATAAAATTATGCAGGCGTAACCAATGGCAAACGATACTAGGACAAGTTTTTCGCCATCTGATGGAGCAGGACATCCGGTATTTTCTTCGGATGGCTGTGTTCATGTTGTAAGAACAGAGTGGGGAACCAGCTTGGACAATAGTACAATATCATCTAACGACAAAATAATTAATGATTATACATCCCTAAACATTATCGCCCCTACAGCCACAGAGGAAGAAATCACTTTGGCTGGCGGATATTCTATATTGTCGATATTTAGAGGACAGCCAAACAGCAAATTAAATTCATATAATGGGCCGATGTACTATATAGTAAATGGAAATTTATATCATTTTCAATGGTGTATGTATCCTAAAATATCATACAATGCCGAATCGGATAGGTTTGTGTTATTATGTTACGCAAATTTAATTGCCGGAACAGATATTCTACAATTAGCAGACAGCCCTCTATATGGCACATTTTCAACTTCAGGAACAAACTATAAAGAAGAGGTAAGAAGTGAAGTTGAAAAACCGTCCACATCTGGAGGGGCCACGGCATATAAACCCACCTGTCCGATTAAAGGGTTGGATACAGATGGCGATATAGAGCTAAAGGATACGATAGATGCGGCGGACGAAACTGAAACGGTTAAGCCGGTAACCGTGGCATTATTGTATTCATTGGGACAATTTGTTTCGTATTCAGAATCATCTGGCGAATCTGGAATGCTCCCAATTTTTACCCCGCCAGTAATTATAGATGTAATTCACACGGACAAGGCTATGGTTGACTTTCATTACAGCCCGAGACCAACAAATGCTGGTGGTGGCGGCGGCGGCGGCGGAGAAACAACGGCACAACAATGTAGAATTCCTTATTATGTTGCATAAGGACTGATATGCCAGAACAAAGACCTAGAAATATAGCAAATTTAAAAGTCGTGCTTGGCGGAAATGTGTCGGTATGCGAATGGCCGTCCGTTAGCGTTAAAGATTTATATCGACAAATTTTTAATCAAAGCGCGAAATATGAATCCTACGAATCGGCAAAAGCAAATGGATTGTGGTATTTCGAAGATACTCTTGCCGTACTCGATAACTGGGTTATTTTAAAATATGATGCCCAGCCATTTCTTAGCTCTTCATTAACGTCTAATCCTTCTGGATTTCCAGACGCAAAAGATTGTATAACGATTAATACAACAAACATCTCTGGATACTCTTCAAATACGTATTCTCTGGCAAAAAATCAGCCGTGGAGTGTCGATCTTAATATTTTGCCAATGGATAGTCAAAATACGAAGAAAGTACAATCGCTTATCGTAAAAGATGGAGATAAAGTTCAGAAGGCAGAAACTGCACAGGCCATTGTAGATCATTTTGGATTAGATGGAATATTTACCACAATATTGAAAGACACCGATGTAACGTCTCCTAAAATTGTTTTTAACGTGGGCCAATATTATTATGTGTTTGATAGAAATTCTGCAAATCTTTTGATCTACAAAACAGTAGAGGGAATCGAACTTATAAAAACAATTTATACTGGATACTCCTTAAAATCTGGTGGGAAAAACCAATCTACCGATTCCACTACGCCAAAAAATAACAGACTTTATACGCTAATGTTTTACCCGCTTAGTACAAAGCTATATATTGGCTGTGGCTCAATCGATCCTTGGAAGGCCGGGAATGATTATGTATCATTCAGCGGATATGTCAATATCCCGGCGGGAAATTTAGGCGTAACAGTATATGGGGCTACGGCGGCATTTACTGTAAATAAATTAATTCATGAGGAATCGGGAAGATTTTCGAGGCCGAATGTAGAGGTCAACAACCCCGGCGGAGCCACATTTAAAACTGCTTTATTAGGACAAAAATCAAACAAGGCATTAACACAATTGTCAAGCGTTACATCTACCCGAAGCGTTACACTTGAATACCCCACTGGTTCAAGCGAAACATTTAATGATAACTTTAAATATCTCAATAAAAAAGTGTCCTACATATTTTCTCCAATAAGAGGGGGTGGCAAAAGAAGTAAAATTGCTTGGAGCTATGACGTAACACTAAACAGTACGGACGATAGATACTATAGCCCAACAATCTGTAGATCGGAATTATATATATCTCCATACATTAATTCTGTTGGACAAAGAAGCAGAGACGTTAGCACGTATGTACTAAATGCATCTGTAACATTAACGGGCGAGCAGTCTAGCGCAACTGTTGTACTAACCAATAGAGATATGGCTACAGAAAATCTTTCAACAAGCGTATTTGATGACGAATATTTGATTTGGGGAATTAGACCAATACAAATCAATGCATCGTATGATTCTACTGAACTAAATAATGATGCCAAGAGCTTGGTATTTAAAGGCTATACTAATGGCGAGCCGAAGATGGAGAAAACGAAGGACACGGCGACCATTACATTAACATGTTTTGACGCGAGCCAAAGAGCAAGAGAAACATATGGAATTAATCTGCCAATTTATGATGGATGGTGTCATTTGGCGGTTATGCGGAATTTAATGCAAGAAGCTGGATACACATCGGCAGATAGCACAATTTTACCGGTAGAGCCAAATCAATCTTGTTATGATGGACATGTAACATATTTGCCTGATGAACGATGGCATTTTCTTATGCCATTTCATATCGGAGAAAATCCCGGATATATGTTTTCAATGGGAACACCGATTTGGGATTGCATGAACACAATCAAAGGAATTTCGAATTGGTATTTATATGGTCGCTATGATGGCAAACTTGTTTACGCCCCACCATACAAATTATTTCAATCGTATGGCAATCGTTTTAAAGAGGTGCCTACGATTGTTGGAAACTTTGATGAAATACGTAGAAACCTGAGAATGGACGTAAGCTTTTCTAATTTTAGAAATGCCGTATATAGGTCGGGTGTCGTCGTACAGGCGTATGATAAATACAATGTTGATACACAGCCGGTCATTACGATCATGAAACAAAAGGGCTGGCCAAATAGCATTGTCTCAACAAGAACATTTGTCCCTTGGCTACGGTGGGACGCCTCACACGATCCATCTATGAACGATACAGCTACGATAAAAAGGGCGGCAATAGCGGCGGCAAAATTAAATAGTCGCGAGAGGAGAAATGTAAGCTTTGCCTGTTGGGGCAAAAGAGTTTTCCCATATGAGATTATAAAGATAGAAGAAAATGTAAAGGCCGAAACATTTGTGAATTTAACGACTGGAACAGAATCTTATATTGTAACAGCGGTATCTCATAATTTCAGCAATGGGTGTCTCTGGGATACATCTCTTGAATGTGAACTTTATGACAAGGCCGCGTTTATTTTATATGGAAGTGACGTATCAGGCGATTTTACGGAGGTATAACATGACAGTACCTATTTATAAAATTAGAAATGAGAACGGCTCTCTTCGGTCAAAAATGATTGAAGATGCGGCGAGAAAACCGTTATACCAGATTCAACTTGCGGCAAATTTCAGATCGTCAAATTATTCGGCTACGCAAAATTTTGTGAATATAGACGACCTTACGCCAGAGATGATAGCCGGAGAAACACAAGCGCAATAACGGAGAAATAAAATGCCATATAGCTATCAAACAAAACGATATATGATACCCGCCGTACAATATGGAGATATTGTAGACGGGCAGGAAGAGCGTAGAGCGGCCAATATTATCGACAATCAATTATACGGCGCGATACGGACACACTGTTATGGACACGGCATTGTAGATGACGGTACGTATACTGGAGTTTTTGCAACAAATAATTCCACCGTATATATACGAGAAAACAAGCCACATCCTTCATTGGAGGGATTTATTAATCAAGCCTTCTTCTATTCTGATGAAGAACAAACAGTAACAGGGCTATTGGATAATACAACATATTATTTGTATGTAGAGGCGATAAATCCCACGGAAGAGACAACAACGTGGTCTACGCTACAGCACGGCAATTTTAATATTGTAGCATATACTTCCGAACAATCGCAAGAAACAAGGTTGCTCATTGCAACAGCCACAACTACAGCAGTAGACATAACAATTGATTCTGTCCCGGCGAATAAAATACGTACCCCTAGATTGATCGATCATGAAACGATTAATGTGGATCCGCATACTTCTATTTTATATCAGACGACACTGATAGCAAATCAGGCGTATGTGAGTGGGATTACAGTATTCGACAACCTTTATATTAGTGGCCTTACAATAGATGGAAGTATAGATGTAGACAGCCTTATTGTAAGAAGTAGTATCATTAATAATGGAACTTTTGTTCAAAGCGGATTAGCAATATTCAATGGGAATGCGAATGTAACTAGCGGTATTTTTACGCAAACGGCAAATGTGGAAGTTGATTTAATAGTACACGGCGGAATGGACATTGCTGGTACATCCCTTTATATGGGCAATATGGAAATTGAATCTGGGGTCTTGGTAAACAACCGAAATATCGAATCAGACTATGCAACATTTTCTGCGCACATCATAAATTATAATAACCCCCATAGAGTCCATGCTTCGGGCATAGGCGCATTAATGCAAATGGGCGATACTCTAAAAGGGCCGTTAACCGTAGACTCTGGAGTTACGATAGATGGGGTGGACATTAGCACATTACATCCTCTGTTTAATGGCTCTGAATTAACCGATAGCTGGCATTCACATACTTACACGAGTGGGGCGAGATCGGATTTATACTCTCCAGAATATGCCAATTGTGTTAATAGCGGACTTGGCGGAACAGCCACCCTATCTAATATATATGATGGGAGCACAAATACATTTTACAAATTATTTGGTGACTTCACGGACAATCGAGTTGCGGTAGTATGTAGAAATATGGTGCCCAGAAATTTCCTTGAATGGTCTTATCCATTCCTATCGGTTTCGCATTACGAAGAAGATGTGGATGGAACGGGCGGAAATTTAATGGTAACCCTAAAAGATTCGGCTAATGCCGAAGTAACCTTGGAAGAAAAAACAAGATTTTCCAGCGGCCTTAGAACAGATAATTTTTATATCTCTGGCACTGGCGCAGGAACTTGGACTAATGAAGACGCATTTACCTTGTTGTTTACAATGAAAACCGACTCTGGAATATCTTCTTATCTTGGCGACTACAAATTATTGTACAAAGGTTAAAGGATGACCGTCCAACAATATACAGGTGGCGAGAGCACTCATTACAGGCTTCCGCTACTTGATCCAAACGATTATAATGCCGATGGGCAATATGATGAATATGTAATTTCGGCATTAGAGCAACGGTATGCTCAAATCATTGAATATGGATTTTATGGAACGGCAAGAGACACGATAGACACTGATTACATGACAAAGGGGTATGGAGTAATCAGAGAGTCGGCATTTTATTTAACCTATGAAGATGATGGTAGAATTTATTTAACAATTGATGAGCTTGAGTGTATAATAAATAATGTTTACATAAATACGACAAATGTAGTTTGGAACGATCTTGTAGCCGGACAAACTTATTATTTATTTTTAAGGTTGGTGGAAGATAGCCGTACTGATTTGCAGGGAGAAAATTATTTGAGTTCAAGGGAATTTGGAGACGTACAGGCAATTACCAAAAATGGGCTTGCCGCAACAAATATAGAGCTTTATATGGGAACAGTAACGCCCCCGTCCTTGACTGGAATTTACGGTCAAGGATATTATGGGCAAGGAGCATATGGGAGTTAAAATGACTGATGAAATGTTACCCGAAGAACGGGACTACAAAATTAATTATGTAACAGAGCTTTTAAATGCAAATAATAATGGTGAGATTTGTTTTTACGGCTCTGGATTTAGGTATTATTCTTTTGAATCTTTTATATTAAATAGGCAACCATTAACAGATGGGTTTGCCAGTGGAATAATTAAAAAATTGCAAGAAAATATACGGCCCTTAGGCTTAATTGATTAGAGAGGTTAATCATGGCAGATCCAACACCGACAAGTCATTATGCTATACAGAAACCGGTTCCGAATCAGGTATATACGGAGACCGATAACTGGGGCACTAGAATAAATTCTGGGCTAGACATTATTGATGCCCAAATGTATGCTGAAGAGGTATATGGTTCTGGAATAGGGGCTATTGCCATTAGCGATCAGGCTACGGTGGTAACACATACTTCTCAGATTTCTACAATTACTGCATATGCCTCGGGCGTAAATAACAAGGCAAACACAAACTCTACCAACATTACGAGCGCGATTAATTATGCATCTGGCATTGCCGCGAAAGTTTATCCATATTTTAGCCCAAATGTAGAATATCCACCATTTCATTCAATTCGTTTTGAGTATAGCTCTGGGCTTGGCGCACAATCTGGACTAACAGTTTCAGAGGGATTTGACGGTACAAATACATTTGTATCGGCCAGTTCAAATCAAGGCTATCAAGAACACTTGGATATGTATTTTACCAAAAGATTTCCCCCACATGCATCATTCGGGGCAAATACAATTGATTTGAATTTTGATGCGGATAGCACGGATTCATCGACAAACAAAATTATGACGACTGTTTTCAAAAATGGGGTTGGAGAGACACAAGAAACATTTACATACTCGGTAGACCAAAGCTATACTACGAGTTTGAATACTGGCGTAAAACATGCGTGGCACATGGAAAGCGCGACTGTAACGGACTCTGTTGGTTCATTTACGATGGTAAATCAAGGGGCGGTAGAATCTTCTAGCGGGATTTATAATCATTGTCTCGATTTTGAAAATAGTGAAGGAGACTACCTATATAATAATTATCCTTATCCAAGCAATTATTTGATTCCAAATACCGGTAGTTTTACGTTTACAATATGCGTAAAGCCCGAGTCGGATGTTGGGCTTGGCACAACAAGAGATATTGCATATAAACAACTTGCGCCGATTGGGGCCCCAGTTATAGATCCGACATGGGCCATATCAATAATACGCTCTGGTTCTGACCGTCTTTTTGGCTATACATTATGCTCTGACTCTGGACCGACAACATGCTATGCCGGTCCGGCATCAGATATTAGCGGAAAATGGTGGATGATTGTAATTCGGTTTGATGCGGATACATCGACAGTAAAGTTAGACGTATGTGATTTGGCGGCAAACACAACATACAGTGCTTCCGATACCACAATGAGTGCGGTACAATTAGGCGCATCCGATTTTATTATAGGTGCGCAATATGCATGGGACTTTGAATATAATAGAAGTGTTTCTACGGGCGCTGCATTTGATGGACTAATTGATGAGGCGGTGTTTTGGGATTCCTACAAATCCGATTCTGATGTTGTAGACTTAATAAATAGCGGACATGCTAGATTTTATGGTGCGGCTGTGCCAAGCACAAAACTAACTAACATAGGAACAGGCTGGACATCTGGCGATACGCTTGTCTTAAAGACTGAAATGTATACAAAAAATAATAGTGCAATTCGCCTATATGATGTTGATTTTGATTTGGAATAAAAAATATGGCAACAGTAATAACAGATGGAATTACACAGTCTCCGTCTAACAAAAAATATGTTGTTTTTGTAAACGACCACTACATCGATAAAATCGATCCGCATGGCGCATCCCTAACCGTTTCGTCAGGGCTTTTTATTGACCAAGTATTTTCCGGCCTAGATTTGCATGTCTCTGGAGAAATAAACGGCACATTCGATGCAGAGGTTAGAAATTTAAATTTAAATACAATAACCGTATCGGAAAGCATTTTAGAATATGGATATATTCACTCTTATCACTCGGGACTAGAGGCAACGATTTGTAAGTTCAACAAGGATTTGACGGCGGGATATTTAGTTGCCAGCAGTATATCTGGTCTTAATAACATGTATATAAGCGGTATTGCAAAATATCGCGGATTATCTATTGTCACAACGGCAGATGGAAATTTTGCCAATATTGCCTTAGAAGATGAAGCCGATTCCATGACAACACATATTTTATCTGGAATTGGGAATAATCCGCACCGTGTAACTCCCGCCCAAGTTCTTGGCCTTAGTAGATGTAGCGGCGTCCTGCATGGCCCATTGATTGTAGAGTCTGGAATACCGATAGACACAATAGATGTTTCTGAACTATCTCAATTTCAAAATGGTTCGGTAATTTCATTTAATCAAAAGCATATACATAATATTTATAGTGGTCGCTTTACCGAATTCATAAGTCCAACATATAAGCACTCATTCTTATCGGGCATTTCAGAAATGTCAAAAACAATTTATGATGGCGAAAAAAATATAGAGGTTGTTGTTGGCTCAGGGTTAAATACAAGATTTACACAGGTAATAAAGACAGAGTGTAAGGGCACCCCAAAACAGCTTGACGTTACATTTAAACTGGAAGATAAATACGAGCTAGACTTTTTCTTGGGCGACGACAAATCGTCCACTTGGAAAAAATATAATCCTCAATCTACAACATGGACTACACTAGCAAGCCCCGCAGAAGATTTTGAATATCCATCTACATGTTCATATTATAATGGCAATGTATATGTACATGATGCACTTGATGCGACACCCTTCAATAGCCTAATGTTAATTTATAATGTTTCCGGCAATAGCTGGACAACTGTAGATTTAGGAACAACTGCCCCTACTTTCTCTACAAATAAACATGGTGTTAATGGATATTATGGTGGATATATTTATGTATTTGAGGATATAAATGCATGGAAATATGATATATCGTTACAAACATTATCGAATATCGCGCCTCCCCCAACGGGCTATAGCATAGAAAATGGCCCATGTCATTATTATAATGGAAATTTTTATCTAATTGGAATTGACGCCTATGTTATGCCAACTGTTTTAGCTTATAATGTTACAACAAATGGCTGGACATCTTATTCCACAGAATTGAACACATATTTGTTTAGAGCGGCCATTGGGCTAGATGACAATATATATGTATTTGGAACACTAGATGAAGCGGGGACAAAATATGTAACTTATGTTTATAATATAACAAATAATTCTTGGATAAAAAGGGGGACAACTACTGGTACCGCAAGCGGTCAACAATATCGAGGCGGGGCAACTTATTGGTCGCCAGAAGAAAGATGCATTCATTTAATTGGCGGGTATTATACAACAAATCAGCACTGGAAATATTTTATAGACACGGACACATGGGCTAATGTAACAAGTTCATTGCCTGTGGCATATCAATATCCATCTTGTGCAACAAGATATGTAACATATGCAGACAAAGGAGCGATTGGATCTATAAAATTTATAGACACTGCGAATAAAACAATTATTGATAATTCATTTAACTCTTCTGATTATCCGAATGTGTGGAAAACAGTTGGATATAATAGAGCCTCTGGTATAGACACTGGAACATGGGTCGCTGGAAATAAAATGACAATAGAGTTATCTTGCTTGACAAACTCTGGAATTGAGAGTAAATTTGGAGATATAAGAATAAGGTATTGATAAAAATGGCCGATGAAACAACAACAAAGGTTGCATATAAACGTTGTGACATCCATAATACGGTAGAAAGTGGGGGGTGTCCTTGGTCTGATTGTATAGAAAAGGGATATACCGGGCTTAATTCTGGGGAAATTTCTGCCCGAATAGCATATTGTAAATCGGTTGCCCACGCAACAAAGGGCAGTGCGCTTACTGAATATGAAACATTAACTATAGAGGGCGTTATTGGCGGGGCGCTTGGAACATGTTGTAAATATTATGTTCCTCTGGTGTTTGCCGATAGTGACGATGATTTTAAAAACGTTCCGGCGTATTGTAGGGCGGGGGGCACATTAATTAGCTTTGATTGCCCATATGGACAATGCTCAGAAGGGCTTTATGAAAAATTAGCAATAAATGTTGATATAAGAAAATCACAAATAAAAGACGATATACTTTTTAGACTCGGCAGGCCATTTACAGTGCCGGAAAATGCCCTAGTCGATTGGATGTTAGATGATGTTGTAACAGAAAATATTTGTTCACATATATATTTGGGAATGCCCACAATGAAAGAATATACAAGAAAATTATTTGATTTGTTTGCTCAATTTCATGGGAGCAATATTTTTGAACCAGATATATTACAACAAAATTTTGGCACACGATCAAATATTGGCGGCACCATTGATCCATATACTCAAAATAAGAAAAGTTAAAAATGACAGAAAAATTTTATGATGCAAAAGAGGCAAAGTTTAACGGGATATGCCATTATCTCCCGTACAAAAAAACTGCTTTTTCATGGTTTGTGGTTCCATGTGCATTTTCCATATCAGCAAAAAAGGGAGAAGCATTAACATTTACAATAGATTATTATTCAAAATTTCAGGAGTATATGCATACTTTATATCAAGGAAAACCGGGGATATATAATGCCGTAAAAGAATTTGGCAAGTATGCCGCTATGGTAAAAATAAGTGGAAATTTATCAAGCGGTGGGAGTTTGTGGATAAAAACAAATTGTGCTTCGGCATATTATAATGCTAAAAAAAATTTGTCAACCCCAACATTGCCGCTGTCTTTATTTTGCGGACAAGAAATAGAGTTTGATATAACGGGCGGGTCTTCATTATGTACGTTTACAATAACAAAATTTGAATTATATGCCCCATCGGTTATAATAGATAAGAGTGGGGCTTTGGTATCGCCATATACAAATTTTTCATTAAAAGAAGAAGAGTATTGTGCCATTGTATCCGGCTCTATTAAAACAGAATATGTATTTGAAACTGGCCCAACACTTGCAAGTGCTGTAATTCATCATGAATATATTGATAGTGGGGGGACTTATTTTCAATATAGCAATCCCAATGATACGTGTGCCTCTTCAAGTTCAATAACAGAATCGGAAACAGATTATTATGGAGACCCGGGAACTTTAACGACAACAATTACACTTTTTGGAGAAAGCACTGCTGTTGGAAAAGTAAACACATATGACATTCAGCCAGCATATGGGCCGTTTGAAAATTTTACTCATGGTACTGGCGCTGGTACTAATATTCCTTTAACAATAAGGGCTGGTAGCTTGATGGAGGACATTGATTTTGCGGATAAGCACAATTTTAATTTATATGTAACATGCCCCAATTTGATATATTTGGAAGAAGGGCTAATAAATTTATTTAAAGTAAAAACTGTAGAGGGGGAACAAACATGGAAGTGTTATTTGGAATATGAACAAGAAAACACAATTCCATATTTATATAGCTATAATTCAATGTTTATGAGAGATTTTTTATTTTATACAGATATTCTCGGCGACCTGAGAAGCACAGAATTGCCAACGCCTCCATCTGAAATAACCGCCACATTTTCAAGACATGATGGAACACTAGAGGAAATTGAAAACATTAATGTTGTATATTTACCTATAACAAAAATGTCTCGTATGTGGAATAGGGGCACAGCCGGACAAGCCGATGGTGGATATGGGGGGAGAGTGGCCGGAACAAGATACTGGGATTATCTTAATGTTTTTTTTAATGACACAACAATAATAAATAAATATTTTGTTCCACACGAGGCTTGGAATGACTACGGAAACGGAACTTCTTCTGTTGTGTTAAATTCTTATTGGAGAAATCCATTTTTTAATTCGTATTATGACGCCAGAGGTTTTATTTTTTATGAATATGCAAATCCATTTTTTATTTCTAATGTAATGCCATTTAGCCCAATATCATCGCCATATAATTTGCCAGATCCGGAATATATAGATTTTGATAGAGAGTTTAAATTTTGTAGTCTAATCGCACATTGCGTTGTTCCAACACCAAGAACATTTAATATAACTAAAGTTTATCTAAAGAAGGGAAATAAAGAAACAGTTATTCCAAGTTCCGTATGGTTTTATAATAGAAGAACTGGGCTTTTAAACATTCCACTTGTTTATGCAAATCTTTATAAAATAGAAAATGACGGTACAGGGAATAACTCTTTTAAAGTATCTGGAGTAGGCGGATATAAATTAGTTGTTGATTATTCTGTACTCGGAAAAGAATATGTTCCACGCGCTAATTTTGGAGGGATTGATTTCAATGCCCATAAATATGGGAAATTAAACGTAAATTTTAAAAATATTTCCGATGAAGAATATTTATGGTTTTATCCTAAAAAAATAGACCGATATGAAGCCAGAGGAAATGTCGATGGTTTTTTATTATGGAATTCTGACAACACATTTGATGTCAATTATTACGATTCCGATATTTATAGAGATATTTTATGGCTTAGAAATTATATTTTAAATATAATGTTTTATAGAATACCAATGATAACAACTTTTTTGCCCTTATATTATTATGAATTAACAGATACGCATAGATTAGGATATGGCGATGTTTCTCCATATGGTAGCGGCTATATTCGCCCAGATAATAATTTATATATATATAAAGCACCTGAAAATAATGGAATAACTTCCTATAATGTAAAAACAACTGCTGATAAAAGCGATGGTGAATGGACAACAAAATCGGAAACAATGTATTCTTTTTTTAATTCACACGAAGAAGTTATTGCGTTATATGTATATGATTCTTTAGAAGACTGGATGAAATCGGCTAGAGAAAATTTTTATTTTTCACATTCAGGGAGTGTGCCGATACATGGCGGGGTACATAATATTATAAAAAGAAATCCGGGCGGCTCTAGCGATCAAAAAGGACATTGTGGCCTGCATTGTTTATACGCATTTTATTTAGGAAAAGAGGGGGATGATGGCGCTGTATATTGTAGACGCTCTGTTCTTGCCACAGATAATAAACCAACAAATATAGAAATTAATGAAATGCCGTGCCTTAATCCAAATTTCATATCTCCTGAATTGTGCTATACATTAGATTATAGCAGGAATTCTCCTGAATATAAAGACACTGTGCCTAAACCAATAAGAACTACATTCACTATGTCCAAAGTTAAAGCCTTTAATGATTATAATATTGAACGAAATGTTAAATTTTTATATATTAAATTAGAAGGAAAGTTTAATGAACTTACTTTGAATGCAACAAATGTATACAGACATTATGAAAAAGTAGATACTTCAGTATCTGGAACATTAACAATAAACTTTATAACAAGATTTCCTGAAACATTTACGTTAACGGTAGATGGTCCAGTAGATTTAAATATTATTGAAGTTGGTGGAGTTACTGTTGACCCTCCGCCAGCATATAAATTTGAAGATCAAAATATATCTTATAATGCAACGCCGGGACATAGCGATTATTACGATACAGATGATATTAGACAATATTGCATGCCAATTTTTAGTTATTTGGTAAAGGATTTATATAATTTTATAAATAAGATGAAAGAAGGGGCAAAATCTTGGGCGGCATATACTGAGGTTGGACACAAAGGTGATACATATGGACAAGCATGGGTTAATTTTTCAGCAACTGAAGAAACCGCTGAAAGTTAAAAATGGGCAAGAAAATGATTAAACCAATAAATATCATAGTAAATCAAAAATGTTGTTTTAATCAAAATAGTGATATCTATTTTGTAAAACAAGTCTTCCCTCAAGTAAAAATAAATAATGTGTATTTTACTTCATTTGGCCTGAGAAATAGGGGCGCGTATCCAGAACCATATGTTGTTTTAGAAAACAACACGCAAATTCCATTAAGGAAATATGTAAAAGAATTACAAAATAATTTAGAGGTTTTGGAAAAAGATGATGAAAGGGTTGTCTATAATACAGAGGATAAAATAATTGTAAAAGAAATAGAAAAACCTACCTAAGCGATATCTTCGCCTTGTCTCGGCACGGCTTATTCAGTCCATCTTCTCGGCGGACGATCCCGCACTTCTTACAGACAATTAATTTGCCCCGCACAATCCAAGTATGTTTTTCGTTATTTGTCATTTTTGTTCTCCAATGCTTTTCTAAAAAACTCTTTTGTTCTGCCGTTGTCGTGTTTATAGAAAATATCTCTGCACCTCATCGAACAAAATGCATATACCGCATCAATGCGCGGCCACTCTGGTTCTCCTAAATTCTTACCACACTCAATACACTTTCTATCACAATAACGAAAGCCCCTCATATTTCTTCCACCTTGTACTTTTTCTTCAACCGATATATATTCTCGCCAAACACATTTGTATCGAGGAAATAATAAGCTATCGCATCTTCCTTGCCGGGATATTTTCTTTCTATTCTACCCACTCTTTGTTCCAATAGACCTTCATTATTTTTGCAAGGAAGGCACATAAAAAGCCTGTCGATGATCTTAATATCTAGCCCTTCATCGGCCACGGTAGATGCAATTAATATTTGTAGCCTACCATCCTTGAACATGGCATCAATATCGTTTAGGTTGTCTTTGCTCCCACCCGTACACGCCAAAGCCTTGTAGCCTTTGTCACAAAGCCACTTTTCCCACTTCTTGACAATATTGCTAACGGCAACAACTTCCCCAAATTTATCCTTCAGCTTGATATTGAAGCGATCAAACAACATTAGTATTTTGTGTCCAGCCTTTAACTCTGGTTCAAGATGTTTGAAAATAAGCTTTATTCGGTCTACGTCTTTTATTAGCCTATCCAGTAAATAATGGTAGTTTTTAAAATAGTCTCCCTGCTCATCCAAATATTCAGGACATTCGAAACCTGTCTTTGCTATCTTGATACTGGCCGGAATAATAATTCCCGCCTTTTCTACCTCTGCCTTTTGAATTTTATGTCTTACTGGCCCGAGAGCGGCTTTAAAGAGAAACTGTTTTTGATCCTTCCTAGAAGGAGTTGCGGATATCCCGTACCGATATTTGCAGAGCATTTTAGTGGCAATATCATAAAATGTGTTGGCCGATACGTGATGGCATTCGTCAAACACGACCATCCCGAACTTATCTTTTAAGTTGTCTATGTTCCTCGTTACCGTCTGGACCATTCCTATTGTGATGTCTTGTATTTCCTTCTTTCCCGCTCCGTATTGGCCCGGCACTACTCCCACAAATTCTTCCACCCTCTCCAGCCATTGTTCTAACAATTTCTTTGTGTGTACGCAAATTAGTGTTCTTTGTTGTTTAATGGCGGCTATTTTTAGGGCACAGATTGTTTTTCCCGCTCCACAACGAGCCACCAGTATACCAGTATCATACTTGACCATTTCGTTGACAGCACCAATTTGGTGTGATAATAGCTGAATATTGTCCTGTAGCTGGGCGGCGATAGAAAGCCTCCTATCTTCCAATTCTAGCGTATACCCTACCAGAGTATCCCTTACGTCTTCCAATGCGCCTACGGGGAAGCAAAACGTATCTCCTGTGAATTTAAGGTCCATATATTCAGAGAAGTGAAATACCAGCTTCGCCGGGGTATTATAATTTGAAAACCCAAGCCTTTTGTTATTAAAAAAGTCTGGATTTGACCTCTCAAACAACATATGCAGTTGTTTATGAACGTCTTGTGGAATCTGGCTTAAGTTTAAGTAAACCCGATCCGAGATGTATCCCGTTATTTTTTTACTAAACATGATTGCTTATTATAACAAACTCATTGCATTATGGAAGAGAAAAATAATTTTTATTTCATCTCTTGACAAAAGTGGAATTATCCATACAATCCAAATAGTTGTGAAAGGGAAGATCATGAAATGTCCGGGATGTGACGGTGAATTGAGAGAAAATGACAACAATACAATGATTTGCACCGAATGTGGGGGCTTGATTTCTGAAAACATTTATCTTGGAGATTCCTACAAATACGTACTTCCCTTCATGACCGAGGAAAAAATCAAGCCTGAAAATACCAGATATTATGATTTTACTTGTCTTGGATCCAGTGGAATTACCCGCAGACATGGCTGGTATGATCCGAAAAGCAAATTGATTGTCCAAGTTGGATAAATATAAAAGGGGAAAAATCATGAACAAAAAAGAACGAGAGATTGCAAATTATCTCAAAAGGGCACTTACTAAGGACATGTATGATGCAATTTTGGAGTCCGTGCAATGCCACAGAATTCTTTCTGCCCACTTTTGCTATTTGTTTAATTTGGAACCCGAGAGAATGGCCCATATTCTCTATCGTGTGGCTAATCCAAAAAGTCGAGCCGAAGAGATTATTGCCATAAATAAAAACACTGGGTGTAGTCGTGATTATCGTTGCACGGTTTGTGGGGCAAGTGGATTTGGTTCTTTTTGCACCAAGTGGCCCATGACCGTTCAAAGCAAAGATGCCATAATTAATCACAGGAATTATGAAATCAAAAAAATCAACCGTATCAAAGAACTGTTGGTTAAGGAAAAAATCATGGACACCAAAGAAATCGCTAAAAAAATGTTGACCGAGTTGCAACCGTATGGATATCGGTATACGGAAAACTGGCACCATAGAGTTAGCCGATTGTCCGATGTATTGTCCAATCACCCCGGCGCAAAACTCGAATGTTGCAAAAATGAAATAACTGGTTATCGATATGGAAACAGACAATGTCGTAAGGGTCGGTGTGAGCGCATTGGCTCGACAAGCACGGATGGTAAAGGCAGTGGTTATCAGATTTGGGCAGTTTGGGAGAAATAATATGAATCATTCTAAATGTGGGTTTTCAACAGGAATTCACGATGGGCTTACCGTGGGACAGGGAGAATTGGATTTTTATGGCTATTGGGAATTCCCTTGTTATGAATGTGCGAGAAAACATGAACAGGAACATCCCGAATCTAGTCCTGTTTGGCCATTTTCTAAAGAATATCTTGATTTGTGTAAGGAGAGTAAATCATGAACAGATATGATTACGTATGTCTCGGGCCTGTGCCAGCGGAAGAGGAATGTGCTCAGGTAGGAGATGCCGATTACTACGAACGAGCACCACTAGAGTGCAAACGATTTATTGAGTTGATCCGAGAAACCGTTGGGCCAGAACCAAAGGGGGCTGAATTGGCCGTCAAACAATTTGCCCATGACTTTTCTGTTTATGGGTATTACGAGGTAGTGTGCTATTGGGATAATGATTTTCCTAAAAGCGAAGACTATGCATTTAAATGTGAGGCTGATGCGCCAACTACTTGGGAAGGAGAAAACAATGTGTAATGAAAACAATGGTTCTAGTGGATGTTCCACGGTCATTATTTGGATTGTGATTTATCTTTTCATCTGCATGTTGGGAGGATGTTAACAATGATTTGCGAAAAATGTGGCATTACTGCCGAGATTAAGCCTCTTTCAAATCATCGTTGCAAAGATTGCGACAATTATTTGAAAGAACATCCGAAAGAAAATGAAAAATATTCGGCCAATAGAAATCTTTCTTTTAAGGTGTTGCAACTACTCAATGAGTTTGGCGATGATGCCGTGATTGAAATTTTGAGCGAACCGGACAGCCTGAACCGCGTACAGTTTATGGAATATTGGAGAGACAATTATTTGACCCCATATGGTGTACGAGCGCAGTGTTTTCACGGCGAGTTGGACAGATTGCTCGATTCGGACAAAACATATCGGATTTTTAATCAACATTTTGAAAAGGAAATTGGATCATGAGCCACAAATATATTTGGATTAGACTGGGCGAAAATGGAACTTACGAGTGGTTTGAGAAGGATTTTAGTGCTTTGGCCAAATATCTTGTAGATATGGGCATTACTCAAATTTCTCGTTGGTTCACCCGGGACGGAGGGCACGGATTTGTAACCCCCGAGTTTAATGGCCGTGATTACGTATCCTGTTACTGGGGCGACAATGATGCTCAATTTGAGGAAGACCTTTCCGATAAGTATAAAATGTTGGTCGAAAATGCCGTAGCCGAAGCCAGAATTACTTATCTTTCTGTTAAAAAAGGGTTGTAAAAGTGTCAAAGTACTTTGACACTTTTTGCGAAATATTCTTACAAAAAGGGTCAAAAGTGTCAAAGTACTTTGACCATGTTTAAAGTTCATAGTATATTATATATGAACTTCTTGAGTTTATATTAGAATAGACAAACACTATTATAGAGTCTTTTCTGCGAGAAAAGATGACAAAAAAATGACCCCGGAAGATAAACCCGGCCCGGGCTAAATAAAATAAGAAAACTCTTGATTTGACTCTCAATCCGGTTTATACTAGGCTATATGAAAAATAATATTTCTCGAAAATCATTCTTCTTGTCAAATTGTTGTGGCAAAGCTGAAGCCGATATCATTGGCCATTTATTGTCTAACCACACGGTTTATTCCACAGACGGATTAACAGGCAGAATATTTTCTAGGGAGAAAAAGATAAAATATCTAGCTGATGTTCTATCAGTTAGCCGTCAAACAATTTATACCACTCTCGATTATTTGGCTAATATAAACATGTTACGTAGATTCAACAATGGAATTGAACTAGGGTTTTGGGATAAAACTAAGGGAAAAAACATCTACTTCCATGAAATCATTGATCTTGAACGGCGATTATACCAAGCCATGAAATTGTCAAATTACCACCCCCACTTGACCGTAGAACAATTTTTTTTGAAGCTGTGGTGTATTTCCTATCCCGATCTTAAAACGACGCTAGAAGGCCATTCTATTGCGTTATCGGCTTTATTGATTTTGGACCTTTGTTTTGTTATTTCTCGTAAATACGGGGTGTTCATAAAGTATGAAAGATATTTTTTACAACTTGTTTTATCGGCATATCGCGGTACGCTTCAAAACATTACGTCTAAAAAATCTTTAAAAATTGTTGTTTTAAATGACAAATTTTATTTGGAAGAGACGGGTGCCGACAGTCTTTCAAAATATAAATTTGATGGTGTACCATGTGATTTTAAAAGATTATATCACTTGAAGCGTTACCTGCCCAAAAAAGACAAACTAAAAAATAAGCAGATTATTGCCGAATTGATAGAAGGCTTTAGAAAGGTAGATATGGGCGGAAGATTCCGTGACTACAGGAAATCGGTAGGAGATGGGAATAAAAATATCGATAACGAGGAGTACGAAGTAAATTATTCTACCGATGACAAAAAACAAAGACAAAAATACGATGCACAAAAACGACAAAAAGAATATATGGAAAATATTACTTGGGATGAGTGGAAATTATCTGACCCCGCACGGTGGAACGCCAAGGAAATGCTTGGATATTATTTTGCAAAATATCGGGAATTGTTTCGTAAAGAACATGATTTCATGGTAAAATTAAATTCCTTGTCTGTGGAGGAAGCGTTTAAACTAACATGCTGGATTCACTCAAAGGGAAAAAATATATTCAAGAAATTTTCTAATAAAAAAGAAAAGGGCAAGGAATATATCAATTGGTGCGCAGACAAACAACAAATGGATTTTAACAAGATTATTTCAGATGACACGGCAAACAAATTTTTGAATTCCGAGAAAGAGGAGCAATTTGATTTGCAGAAAGAAATAGAGAAGGCGACTGAGGAGAGCAAGAAGAAAAAGAAAATTGTATATTTGCATGACGAGGAAATTGAAAAGTACATGAAAAAGGACAAGGTATGAACAAATATGATGACTATCCAGAGACTAATAAAGGTTGTGCGGACGAAGAAATAGAAGAGGATGAGACACAGGGGAAGTGGATAGTAAAAATGGAACGGTGGGGCAGATTTTCTTGTGGACGGATTATATGTAGAGAAGATGAAGAAAAGAAGATGGGAGTTCATTTTCAGGATAATCGCCTAGGAAAGGCATTCTTTTTCCCGGGGCCGGATATCACACAAGAAGAAAAAACGTATTATCTTGATTCTGGGCGCAGGCATGGATTGGATATATGGGAAACAAGTAAAGAAAAATTTCAAAAATTTCTTGATGGTTCAAATAATTTGGATCCAATATTTTTGGCAGCAGTTGATTGTTTATTAAAAATGCATCCTATAAAAAGGGGAAAAGGATGAAAAAGAAAAAGATTAAGAAGTACGAGGAAAATTTGTACAATAAAGCATATGTTGATATTGCAGAATCTTTTTTTGAACTACATCCTAAAATTAAAAAACAATTTAAAGAATGGTTTGATGTACAATATTGTCGCGGTGGATATTGAAGTATGAAAATTAAGCCAAACACAAAAGATTTGTTAGATTGTATCGCGCTGGATATTATACCCGGGCTCGCAACATGTGTTGATTTTGGTATTGATCTAGGCGATGTGCAAAGAAAATACGGTGCCCTACAATGGGTGGTACGACATGGGCTGGTCGATGAAATCGAATTGGATCAGGCTATTGGTGACGGAGAAAAACTAACAGAAATTGTAAATCGCGGGAATAATCCATATAAAATTATTATTGAAACTGCTTGGGATACGCTAGATGACAACGAATGAAGAAATAGAAAAAAGCTATAGGCATTACATATCGGAACAATACAAAATAGCTGGCTTCCCGGCAAAGGGAACGACTATTAACAAACAAGTATTTTTGGACAGATACGACGAAATTCCAGAGCTAATGACAACGGCAATCGAGGCGATAAAAAATAAACAAAATGTTTTTGTAATGCTGGATGCAAATGATTTGCAGTGGAAATACGATATAGTTTGTTATTTATTTAATACCTTTTATGTGCATCGGGCAAATATTGGAGATGATTCCGAAGAGGCTTTTTGCAAATGGGTGGACTCCCCAATATGGTTTCCCAAGTTTGACAGAAATCCAGATTACGATGCCATGAAGGGAATTAAATTTATTTATCTGGATGCCGTAATCGACTTCGCCACACACTACAAAAATCATGTGTATCTTCTTTCTAATTTAATTACATTCAGAAAAAATTCCAATGTTACTACCATAATGGACGCCGGGGATGGCGAGAGGAATATATTCAAGACAATATTTGAATATCCCATATTTTCAGAAAACACAAAGAAAATGCTCCTTTCGGACTCGATATACATCAAGATGAGTAACGGATAATCCATGCAACAAAAAGACATTTTCTTCGACCAGACGAATGAACAAATTATCTTGTCCAATATGCTGATGGACATAGAAAATAGAAAACGTCTCGTCTATGAGTTGGACATAACAGATTTCTTCAAACCAAAACACAAAAATATTTTTATCGTCATTAAAAAAATGGTGGAGGACGGACTGGAATATAACGAGGACACCTTTTATACTACGGCAAATTATTTGAAGTTTTCAGAAAATGATTACGGTGGAATAGCATTTTTACGCGAGATTGAATCACAATATGTTCCCAATAATCCAAACATTGACAGTCATGTAAAGACTCTAAAAGAAGACGCCATACGCGCCCACATGTATGAGAAGGACGTTTCTGAAGTAGACGAAATGTTTGCTTCAAATACGGATGTTCGGATTATTGCCGAGAAGCTTTCCCAGATGTCAACGAAGTTAATGGCAAAAACCGGAGTGGAGTGTGTAATAGACTCTAAGAGTGCCATAGTTGAATGGTACAATGATTTGAGGAATAGGGGGAATAGGAAGTTTTATGCCACTGGGTTTTATGAGCTAGATGAGAACCTAGTAGAGGGATTATCGCCCAAGAAAATAACCGTATGGGCTGGATTTTCTGGTTGTGGGAAAACTACTTTAATGTCGAACATGGTTGCTCGAATATTAAGAAGAAATGACATGTCCGTTTTATTCTGTGTGCTCGAAACGGATAGGATTACTGCGCTTGATAGTTTTGCCTGTTTGGAAAGCGGGGTGATGGCCGAGAGCGTTATCAAGGATTTCAATAATTTGTCACATGATAGAAAAACTCAAATTTATAAGGGCGTGGTAAAATTGCTGAGCAACGACAAATTATTTTTGGTGGATATGCCGGGGTTTGGGATATGCGATTTGAGGACAGTACTGAGTAAAAATCATTTTGACCTTGTGATTGTCGATCTATTTGAAAAACTAAAAGAGGTGAGGCGGGACTTGGACCAAAAGAATATTTCGATGAATCTGGATATATTACAGGACATGGCAAAAGAATTTGACACGCACATAGCGATAACCGCGCAATTAAACCGTAAAGACACTAGGAATATAAAGGGGAAGGCTAAAAAGCCACAACTAGAATATTTAAAGAATAGTGGCAAATATGTTGAAGTGGCGGATTTGGTTGTTGGACTATTTAGGCCCAAGGTGTTTAATCCTGCAATACTGGAGGACACAATAGAGCTAAGTATTTTGAAACAAAGAAGGGGTTCGGCAAACTTGGCATTTAAATATCAATTTAATGGTCCCAAACTAACGATAGGGGATTTCGTGGACAATGTTGACATCAATGATGAAGGAGAAGAGAAGTCTACACTGAATTCAATGGGCGGAGAATTTTAAAAAGTTCTTGACTCGGCAAATTATTTGTGGTAGATTAAATGAAAAAAACTTTAAGGAGGAAAGGAAAATGTTTAGCAGAAAGAAGAAGTCGATGGCAAAGGTAAGGAAGGTAGAGTTTGACAAGGGCAAGGTTGACATTGCGATTAATCTAATGTGGAGGTGGTTGGCGGACAACAAGAAATTTTCTGGTGAGTTTATTCAGAAGGTGCAGGAAGTGCTGAATGTTTATCTGTATCATGAGCACGAGATTTTTGACGAGCATCTTTTTAATACGGCTTGTCAGCTTCAGGATATGTGGTTGAAGTATCCCGATGAATTCTCCAATGATTTTGTGGGGAGATTTCAAGAAATTATTGTAGGGTATTTCGATAACATTCTGGCCTCTGAGGTTAATTTTCAGGCGGCCCAACAGGCGGAGTGGTTATTGTTTGATGTAAAACAAAAGTATCCAGATAAGTTTTCTGCCGATTTTGTAGCTAAGTTACAGGCCATTTTAGAAAAGTATTTTAACGGATGAAAGGATAAAAATGTCCACAGTAAATTTAGCATTAGAAATTTTTAGGTCGCGTTTATTGGCTGAGCAAAATGTAATTGTTAAACAAGCCGCAGAAGTTTTAGAGAATGCATTGGCTTTAAATAGGAATGTGCCAAGTGAATACCAAGTTTTGTTGGCTAGGGACATTTTTTGTACGGAATATTTTTTCAAGGAAAACTTTCCTTCTTTGTACGAAAAAGTGGAGGCTGTTTTGACAAAAGCATTAAAGGAATAACATGGACAAAATATATTTATCGCTAACAATTTTTGATGAACTGGCAAAAACAAAAAGGATGATACAGCCATTTTGTTTGCAAGAAAAATCATTAAAGGGTTTTGCAAAGATATTTACAAACGCAATGAATACGCTGATAGAGTTTTTTAAGTATGAGGAAGTTCCGTCTGAAGAACAGGCTTCAAAATCATTGATCTTTTTTTCTTTATATCTAAAATACTATAAGGATGAGACGAAGAAAAATTCTGTATCTGAGATGTTTGATGCGGTAATTGTATATGTGCTAAAGATTCTTGAGCACAAGTTTAACGAAGGAAAAAATGTAAATGTTCAAGAAAAACAATCCGATAAATGATTTTGACAAGCTAAAGAAAAATCATTATCAAGTAATCTTGGCAGATCCTCCTTGGGACTTTGCTACATACAGCAACAAGGGGAAAGGAAGGTCGGCACAACAGCATTACAATGTTTTGGACACAAATAATTTGCAGTCTTTGCCCGTGCTGTCATTGGCCGCAGATAGGGCAGTTTTGTTTCTTTGGGTGACGGATCCGCACCTTAAAGATGGAATTACATTAATGGAACAGTGGGGCTTCGAGTACAAGACAGTTGCATTTCATTGGAGCAAGATTTGTAAAAACAAAGACAGTATGCATATTGGTCTTGGGTATTATACTCGGGCCAATTCAGAAATTTGTTTACTTGGTGTTCCCACCGATGGTAAGCCACCGGTTAGAAAAAAGAAAAATGTAAGGCGGACAATCATTAGTTATGACGAGAGTGCAATTGATTTGAACGACAAGTTGGAATACTTTAGTGGGAACGTATGTTCATCGGTTGCCATACTTTCACGTATACGTGAACATAGTAAAAAGCCGGATGAGCAATACGATAGGATAGAGGCTTTGTTTGACGGCCCATATTGTGAGTTGTTTGCTAGGAATAATCGATCTGGTTGGGATGCTTGGGGAGACCAAGTTTAATTGTGGAAAAGATTTTTCCAACCATTATAATCGTGCTTAACATTTGTGCGGCTTTATTTTATTTGCCGAGCAAGGATTTTAGAATGGCCACATATTGGTTTGCGGCGGCAGTTATTTCCTATTGTGTGGTTTGGAAATGATGTTTAGAAAAAAAATACAAAAAGTAATATTGGGAGATTGTTTGGATGTTATGAAGGATATTCCAGACAAATCTATCGATATGGTTCTTTGTGATTTGCCGTACCAGATTACTAAGTGTGAATGGGATATTATTATTCCATTCGAACCATTGTGGGAACAATATAAGCGGGTGGCAAAGGATAGGGCGGCGATAGTGTTGACTGCTTCGCAACCATTTACAAGTATGCTTGTGATGAGTAATTTGAAGATGTTTAAATATTGTTTAGTGTGGTTAAAAACACGGCCATCGAATATATTTAACGCAAAAAAACAATTTATGAAATGGCATGAAGATATTTGTATTTTTTATAATAAATTGCCGACATATAATGCACAAACCAGAGAAGGAAATTCGTATAAGAAAAAACACTATTTACAAAATAGAAAAAATGGAATATTTGGTAAAACTGGAGAAATTGACGGGCATATATCGGAAAATAATGGAATTATGCAACCAAAAACAGTTATTGAAATAAGCAATCCAAACCATGCTTCACTACATCCTACCCAAAAACCAGTGGCATTATTTGAATATTTAATCAAAACATATACTAATGAAGGCGATGTCGTTTTGGACAATGCTGCTGGTTCTGGTACAACCGGAGTGGCATGTAAAAATTTGAATAGAAATTTTATTCTGATTGAAAAAGAGCAGAAGTATTATGATATTATTTTGAAGAGATTGGCAGATGTTTAAAAGAAATATTGATGCAAGTTTTGTTGCCAAATCATTGTTCAACTATTTTACGGATCATATTTGTTTTGAACAGGTAAAAAATGGGAAATCATTCGGCAAAAACTTAAGAATAATCGATTTTTTGGCGATCAAAAAAACATGGAGTCCTGTTACAATAAAGGCGGTTGAGATAAAGGTAGATAGGGGCGATTTTGTTTCCGATACAAAGTGGGCAGATTATTTGTCCCTATGCAATCAGTTTTATTTTGCCTGTCCTGCCGGGATGATAAAAAAGAGCGAGATAGATGACAAAGTGGGGCTTATCTATGTTGGAGATAATGGTTCTGTAAAAATTGCAAAAAAGGCTATTTTTGTTGCCAATGAACCAAGTGCGGATATGTTATTATACTTGATATTTTGGCAATTTGGGGCCGAAGATGTAAAGGAAAAAATTAGAAAAGAACTGGCAGAAAATGCGGAAATGGGTAAAAAATATGGAGAATTTGTTGCTCAAAAAATTAAAGAGGCAAATGAAAGTACAAAAAAGGCAATGCGTGAGCTAGATGAACACAAGAGATATTCTATACATGGCCAACAAAGACTCGATGAACAGCTTAAAGACGTGTCTGCAATTTCTAATTTTATAAAAAATAGATATGGTACATATCAAGGCTTTGTAGATAAATTTGGTGGCGAAGAAAGAGTCATGGCTATAATGGAAAGACTTGGCCAAAGAAAAGATTTTTCTCAGAGATTAGAAGAAATGAAGTATGTTATAGATGGATTTTTAACGGAACTTAAAAGTGTTCAAAAGAAACAACAATAATTTTCTCAACAAAATAATTTGCTCCAAGTGCGAAGATTTTTCCTTTAAGCTTCCAGAGAAGTCTATCGATCTTATTGTGACATCTCCGCCATATAATATTTGCCAGAGTTATGAAGGGTGCGCTGATGACATGCAACTATTCGATTATATCGAATGGTTGGGCAATTGCTTCCAAATATTTAAACCATCTCTTAAAGATGATGCAAGGATTTGTGTTAATATAGCGGATTCCAAAAATGGTTCCATCCCCATACATGTGTATTTTTCTCAACACTTATTGACAAGTGGCTATAATTATTACACAACAATAATTTGGGATAAGTTCCAGATGGGCAATAGGCTTTCATGGGGATCGTACAATGGTCCGTCATGTCCTTCATTTCCTACGCAATTCGAATACATTTTGGTGTTTTACAACAAAGAAAAGCACAAGAATGGCGAGAAGGATAACATTACTTTATCTCAAGATGGCGAAGAGTTTAAAAAATATGCTACGGCATTGTGGCAATTTATGCCCGAGACAAAGATGAAAAAATATGGACATCCTGCCATGTTTCCTGTAGAATTGCCCTATAGATGTATGCAGATGTTTAGTTACAAGGGTGATGTGGTATTTGATCCATTTTGTGGGCTAGGAACTACCGCTGTTGCGGCTAAAAGATTAGGAAGGCAATTTATTTGTTGCGATAAAAATCAAAATTATGTGGATTTAGCAAATAAACGTTTAGCGGAGGAGTTTTCTAATGTTGGAAATCAAAGTGTTGAAAATGCGGCCACAGGCAAAGCTTCCCACAAGGGCGCATGACAATGATGCCGGATGGGATTTGTACGCGGCGGAAACATTTGGTGGATTTGGCGATTTACCGGTAGATCATGTTACTATCCCAACTGGCATTGCCGTAGAAATCCCTGAAGGTCATTTTGGGCTTATCAAGTCTCGCTCGTCTCTATCTTCGAAGCACGGCGTAAACGTAACGGCGGGTGTGGTTGACTCTGGATATAGGGGTGAAATTGGCGTAGTGCTTCAGACTACTTCTCCACAAGGAATGCCCCAGATAGCACAGGGCGACAAGATTGCCCAAATGATTGTTCTGCCATTGCCGTCTACAAAAATCATTGAGGTAAAGTCTCTTTCTGAGAGCAAGCGCGGCGAGAAGGGATTTGGGTCAAGTGGGAAATGAAGAATTTTTAAAACAGTGGGGCATTATCCACTCCCAGTTAAAAGTGGAAGATGTTTTTACTGAACTTGGCATTTCCTACAAGCCCGTAAGCACTTCTTACGGGGAAGAGCTTCTTTTATTTTGTCCGTTTCATATGGAAAAGACACCTAGCTTTTATTATTCTACATCAAATCATGTGTATAAATGTTGGGGATCTTCCTGTAAGAGACAAGGCAGGGGGTTCATAAAAATATATGCTCATGTAAAGGGCATTAGATACGAAGATGCTGTACAACAATTATTTGCCAGATGTGATGGCGGCCTAGAAAATATTACATTTAATACGGCCAAGAAAGTGAGTAAACCAAAACCTAAACAGGAAATAAAAATAGAATTGCCCCGAGGATACAAGCTTATAGATTACGATAACGACAACTTTTATTGGAAATATCTATCTGCAAGGGGGCTTACCAAACAATTAACCGACTTTTATTTGCTAGGATATTGTGATTTTGGGTATTATGCTGGTAGGGTAATTATTCCCGTAGAGTCAAATAATCGTGTTGTAGGTTTTTTGGCCAGAAGGATATTTGACGATAAAAGGCCAGATGCAAAAGAGTATTTTGATTCCCTGATGGCCGGATATGAGAAAAAAACAAACAAGGAACATTCTGGCAAGGGCAAAAAGGTTTTATATCCAAAGGGGTTTTCGGTAACAAATTATTTGTATAACTATGATAATATTGATAGAAAAAAGCCGCTGATAGTAGTGGAGGGCGTATTTGATTGTTGGGCGGTTAGAAATGCTGGATATGATAATGTGGTTGCCAATTTTGGAACACACATATCTGATGTTAACATTAAAAAATATTATAATTTTCCTGAACTGTGGGTTATTCCCGACAAGAACGATGCAAGTGGATATGCTTTATGGGAAGAGCTAAAGGAAAAGGGGGCCAATAGGAAGATTTATCTGGTGGAGATACCGGCCGGATATGATCCTGCCGAGACGGAAAATTTAGGACAATATATAGAAAATAGACGGATGGGTACATTTGTAAGGAGAAAATATTTTGTGCGGACGGTAAAAAAATAAGAAAGTTGTTGCAAGTTTATTTGGATGTGGTAGCATAATAGAATATTAAGAAGGAGAAAATAGTTATGTCGAAGTACAGTCGAGAAAAGATGTTGGCTACAATTAATTTTTTGAACAGTTTCGAAAACTTTTTGGAAAAACGAAGTGCGATTGTTATCAAGGCCGAGGAAATGGATGACGACAATATTGCCGATGTATTGAGAGAGGCGATTAAGTTTTTTGGCGGGGAGGACGAAAACGGCAAGGAAGTTTTGGGCGAGGATGGCGTTTCTTATTCGCATGCCCAGTGTCCGCACTGTCTGGAGGTAGTGCCGGTCCCAGAGGATTCATCCCTTTGTGTTTTCTGCAACAAGGACATTACGGTAAAGCCCGAGCCGGTCAGTACGGCAAAGGTGGAAGAGGAAGTTCAAAAGAATCACGTAGAAACTATGGGCGATCTGGACGATACGCCCAAGCTCCCGGAGACCAAGAAGCGTCGCCGTCGGACAAAAGAAGAAATCATTGAAGATCAGAGAAAACTAGCGGCGGCACAATTAGAAGATCGGGCAAAAGAGAAAGAGGCTAAGAGGGTGGCGGAAGAACAGAAGGACATTCCTGAGCTTGTAAAAGAGAAAGAGGTTGCAACAAAACCAATTGGCGTGTCCGATGAAAAGGCAAGGGAGATTTTAAATAGTAGCGTAAAAACAGAGGTTAAAGAAGTTATTAATGAAACGCCGCGTGATAAGACACTTGAATTGCCGGACAACATGCAAGTTATCGTAACGGTCGGTTATCTCAAGAAGCTTTTGAATGCAAAGTAAAAAGTTAGTCTGGCGATTTATCAGAGCATTTAACGGCCTGATAGATGACCCTAGAAATGAAAGGCGGCTAATAGTTTGTAAGGCCATTGTGGATAAGTTTCTTGAGAATGGCTGGGCAAGGTTTTGGGAATCGTTATTATACTATATATCGGTAAAAGATCATATGTTAATAGCGATTCCCCCATTGCAGGATATGCCGCCCAATCTATTTGAAGTCAATGGTAATACGTTTAGGCTGGTAAATGAAGTTGTTAAGAGAGATAAAACATTAATCGGAAGAAAAAAGATACTCGTGGAATTGGCGCTGAAAAATCAGCTTACTAAAAGATTGTTAAAATTAGGAGCATAGCATGTACATTACAACAAAGAGATTTAGAAGTCAATTTAAGACAAAAACATTAAACATGGAGGTTTCAAAAAATACTCCGGTAACAATTGATATTACTGTTAAAGCGGCGAGTACGGCAAATAATGATGTTATTGTGCAGGAAGATGTTTGGAGGGGCGTGGAGGGCATTGTAAAAACTTGGCACGACAAGGTTTTTTACAACGGCAAGGATGGTAACCCGCCCGATAAGTCTCATGCAATGCTCGTCATGGGTAATCCCACACCTGAGCGACTAGCAAATCTGATGTATACTCGCATTGTTCCCATTATGGCTGGTCTTTCATTTTCTGTAACAGTTTCTTTCGAAGATTCAACGTGGGCGTTTCTGGCGTCCGGTACGTATAACGATGAAAAATTTTTGGCGGTGTAAGGAGAATGGATATGGATAAGATGGAAAGAAAAGAAGAGACGTTTGGTGATTTGTTACAATCATTAGAGGAAATTTATAATATTTCTTGCGACAATCTAATTGATTTGGTAAATATTGAAAATAATATTTTAGGCAACAGGCCAGATGATGAGGCAAAAATTGCAAATGGGGCAAGTGAACCAAAAGGATTTTATGGAAAGGCGTCTATTATTATTAGTACAATAAGAAGTATATTAATGGATCAGCATGAAATTTTGCTTAGGTTAAAGGGGAAGACGGCATGTGATGCTTTAACTGTACAAGATACGAATGGGTAATCATGGAACAAACAAAAAGTATAAAAAACTCGCAATTTCAAAATATTGTTGATACAATTATAAGCATTAAAGAGATTGCAAGAGAAATTTGCCATTGCGGACATTATCTTTCAGACACCATTGTTTCTTGTCCAGAAACTAAAATGAAGTTGCCAAGTGATTGTGGTGGCCCCAAGGGGAGTGCAAATAATTTTGTTGAAATTGTTTTAGAGAATCTTGATATTATTAAAGTTGATTTGCTAGAGACACGAACATGTTTAAATAATTTAAAACAAGAAACAGAAACGAGCGAAGTTTTGGAAAATAGAAAGCCAAAGGAGATTGCCTGTGGTAAAACAAAATAAAAATAAGAACAAAAATATTACAAAGATTTTTTTAGAAGATAGGCCAGAGGATGCATTTGTAGTAAAACTTAATGGCAAAAGAACGTATATGACATGGAGCGGGGCTTATGTCGGGGCTGTGCTATGTGGCAAAAATTTATATAATATTGCCAAACAAATTGTACAAGAATTTGAAATAAAAAAGGGGGAAAAGCAACAAAATTATATTGACGGCTGAATGTTTTTAAAGAGGAAAATTAATGTTCAAACAAGTAAATGAAAAAGAAATCTTTGTATCCGAATTTACAAACATGATTGATGTGCTATCATCGTTTATCCCCTCCAAATCACACATCGAGGAATACAAATGTTTTAGGTTTTTCGATGGCAATAAGGTCATGGCTGGCGATGATTCATTCAGCGCAATATTTTCTTTTCAAACAAGTTTGTTCGACAAGAATTTTGCTATTGACGGCAAACTACTTTCATCTCTCGTTAAAAAATTAAAGGTGGCAGAAAAATTAAAGCTTGCTCTAAACGAAAAAAATCTAACCCTTTCTTGTGAAAATACAAAGAGTCGATTTTCCCTACACGAGGCCACGGCAATATTGCAGTATGCCGAACCAAAAGAATATTTTTTGGTGCCCGAAGATTTTATAAAGGGATTAGCCTTTTTAGATGGCTCCCGGGCATCAAGTGTATTTGAAGCTTCAAAGCCTTCTCTATTGGGAGTTAGAATCCAGAACAGCAAGGGCTATGCTTCAAATACTTATATACTTTCTGAATATGTCTTCGACAAAAAAGATGATACGCTAAAAGATATTACAATGCATAAGCAACTATTTGAGTTCATCAAAAAATATAAGGTAACTCCTCACAGGCTGGCAATTGACGACAAGTTTATTTATGTATATTATGCCAATTTTGTGCTTCGTTCATCTAGGTTGGCCGAACAATACGAGAAGTACATTGATTTGGAAAAGGCCATTAGCATTAACAAGGAACTAAATGAAACCATTGAGGTCAATGTCGATCCAAATTCATTGCTCGATGCTCTAAGTCGATTAGAAGTAGTTAAGGATGGCGAGGGAAAGTCTAGGCTAAAGGTTAAAATTAGTACAACGAATTTAGAAATTTCCAATAGGGAAAGTAGTTGCGATATTGTTGAGGTTGTGGATTGTGCAATGATTTCCGATGTCCCTGAACTGGAAATTGGGATATTTGGGAGTCATTTGTCGTATTTGGTCTCAAATTACAAGACAGAAGAAAAAGTAAGATTTTACGTGAAAAAAGATAAAACTAAGTTATTATTTATGGACGACAACGGAAAGTGTTTTAACGTTTGTGTTTGTTTGACGGATTAGGATGTATTGTCCATTACACGCCCACTCTATTTATAGCTTTTTTGATGGATTGATGACGCCTGAAACATACATCGAAGCATGTATGAAGGCCAAATCTTCCTCTATGGCATTAACCGATCATGGTTCTATGAGTGGCCTACCATTGTTTAATGCCAAGGCAAAAGAAAATGGCGTAAAGCCCATCCTTGGAATGGAAACATATTTAACCGTATCTAACGAAAAAACAAAAGATAATTATCATCTTATTCTTCTGTGTAAAAATCTACAGGGGTATAAAAATCTTGTCAAGCTGAATAATTGGGCGGTACGGGATAATTTCTATTACGTACCGCGAGTTACTATTAATAAGTTACAAGAATTTTCAGAGGGAATAATATGTTTGTCGGCATGTGTTCAGGGCTATATTCCTAATCTGATAAGGAGTGATAGAATAGATGTTGCGCTTTCCGAGGCAATTAAGTTCAGGGATATATTCGGCGACGATTTTTATTTGGAATTACAATTTAATGAAATACAGGAACAGAAGAAAATAAACAACAAATTACTTGTTTTGTCTGAAAAGCTTGGAATAGAACCTGTCGTTACGAACGATATTCATTATCAGAACAAGGATGATTTTAATATTTATGCCTATACATATGCGCTAAGAAAATATAAGGTTTTGGAAAAAGCTGAAGAAGCGTACAGAAATAGTGGTGAAACAATGGGGGATGGAGGCAGAGAACTTTGGGTAAAGGGGGAGAGACAAATCAGGGCAGATAACAAATTATATGGATATGGGCTGGAAGAAAAAACACTGGCAAGATTATTTTATAACACGGAGAAAATAGCCGAGAAGATAGAGCACTTTGAGTTTGATAAAAAGCTGAAGATGTTCGATATGGAATATTCGGACAATGTAAAAGAATTCAAACAGAGGACAATGAGTGGATTCAAAAAATTAATTGCATCTGGGTTTATCGATAAAAATAAATCCTCACAGTATTTGGATAGGCTAAAGAATGAGGTATCTGTTATTGAGAAAAATGGATTTGTAGAATATATTTTGCTTGTGGCGGACGTGGTAAAGTATATGCACGAGAATGGCGTGGAGACCGGACCGGGTCGAGGGTCTGCTGTTGGGTGTCTTGTATCATACTGTTTGGATATTACGAGAGTCGATCCCATCAAATATGAATTGTACTTTGAACGGTTTATAAATCCAGATCGGGTATCATTGCCAGATATCGATATTGATTATTCGGATAGAAGTAAAGCATGTGAATTGTTAGAGAAAAAATATGGTGACAAGGTAGTAAAGATTGGTGCTCATTCCAAGTGCGAGGCCAGAGCCGCCCTAAAGGACTCCTTCAGATTTTTTGGCCTTTCTATGGAAGAACAAAATATCACAAAAACATTCGACGAAAAAACAACCCTTCAGCATGAGCTAAATGAAAATGAAGAGGTAAAAAAGAAGTATGGCAATGACGCCACTTTTAGAAAAGCATATGATTACGCAATAGTCATTCAGGGTAAAATACGAGGATATACTACCCATGCTTCTGGCATAGCTTTATTGCCAGACAAGGATGCAGTACCAATAGCTAAAATCGGCAATGAGATAGTAACTGCCTACGAGGGAACGTGGCTGGAGAAATTAGGATATTTGAAACTGGATGTTCTAGGGCTTTCCAATTTACCCGCTATTATTGAGACCTGTAAGATGATTGGTAAACAATATTCTGATTTGTATAGCTTAAATATGGATTCCGATGAGCAAGTATTTGAAGAATTTGGCAAGGGCAATACAATCGGTGTTTTCCAGATGGAAAATCATAACACCACATCAATATTGAAAAAAATAGGCAAGCTGGAAACATTTACAGACATCCCTGTGCTAATTAGCATTATCAGACCCGGGCTGGACGTGGATGGCTTCATAGAAAATTATGTGTCCAAAAATTTGAATTGCCTTGCACATACCGAGGAAACATTAAAAGAGTCTCACGGCATTCTGGTATATCAAGAGCAAGTCATGAGATTGTGCCGTGAAATAGCCGGTATGTCCATGTCCCAAGCCGACCAAGTTAGAAAAGATATTGCAAAAAAAACCGGTGCTGGCAATGTGCTTTCCAAAAGAAAAGATGACTTTGTAGCAGGGGCACTGGAAAATGGAATAGAAAATGAAGTGGTGCAACAGATTTGGAATCGGATAGAAAGTTGTGGACTTTATATTTTTAATAAATCACATGCTACGGCGTATGCAATTATCAGTTATTTTTGTATGTGGCTAAAGGTGAATTATCCGCTACAGTTCTTGACGTGCTGTATGAATGAAATTAAAAACCACCCCAAATATTTTATTGAGGCGAAAAGAATTGGTCTGGAGTTTTTACCTCTGGATATTAACAAGAGTAATTTTTTGCATACGATAGAAGATGGGAAAATACGCTTAGGATTAGGGTTTGTAAAGGGTGTTAATACGGCTTTCTATGGAATAGAAAAATTAAGGCCATTCAAATCATTTAGCGATTTTTTATTGAGAGTTAATAAGCGTGGAATTGGAATTTCAAAGGATGTAATAGAGGCTTTGATTAATGTGGGTGCGCTGGAAGCCCTTTATTCCAATAGGGCAAATTCAATTAGGGTATTCGGAGATAGTGGGAAAGCCCCTGTATCTTCAGACATGTTGCCCATATTTGTCAGTGCCTTTGAAAATGATATTAAAGAAAAAGAAATAGCGGATTATACTGATGAGAAGAAAAGACAGTTAGAAACTGAACTGTATGATTACAGCATAAAGCCACACCCAATAGAAAAATATTTGCACCTAGTCGAAGAAAAACAATGGGAATTGCCGAGCACAATAAAAGACGAATATGGGAAATGGTACGTTTTGGGCCAAATAGAGGAAATTAAAAAATCAAAAACATCCAAGGGCGATGACTTTTTGTGGCTCACTATAGGCGATGGGATCGAATCAATGAGGATACCTATTTGGAACGATATTATGAAACTACATGTTAACGATATAGTTATCGGCAATATTATCGCCATTAAAGTAGAGAGAAAAATGGGCGGCAGGGGGGCAAATACTTGGCGAAAAGATTACCAAAATAAAAAGGAAAAAGTCTTGCAAGTTCAACAATGATTTGTTAGAATTGTATGGATAAAGTTGAGGAACAACATTTATGCTGGCTATTATTAACAACGTTTTGCAAAATACCACAAAGACTGGAAAACCGTATGTTGTATTTGACCTATATACGGAAAAGCGACAGAAAATAAATGCGAAGCTTTGGGATACCGAAAAAAATGATTTGCCGCTAAAAAATCATGACGTTATTGAAGTCGATTTGCATGAAGAGGAATATAACGGCAAACCATCATATATCGTAACCAGTTATAAGGCAGTCAATAACGTAGATAGAAAAATCTTTCTTCCTTCTATATCCGAAGAGAAGAAAACAATGTATACCGAAATGCTGGATAATATTATTGCGACTCATGTTACGGTAAAAAAATACTCTGATTTATTGTCCGCCTTTTTTGCCGACTATAGGGAAAAATATTTGATCTGGCCTGCTTCAAAAGTAATGCACGGTGCATATTTGGGAGGCTTGTTGGAACACTCGGTTAGAGTATGTAATTTTGCAATGTCCTTGGCATAAAAATTTGAATTGATGGATGGGCCTAAAAAATTCAGCATGGACTTGATTGTAGTTGGCTCTTTATTGCACGATATTGGAAAAATGTTTACGTATGATTTTCAGGAAGGATCGATTGATTATAATGAACATGAAAAATTAATTGGCCATCCTTTATTTGCCTGTATGATGTTGGGCACATATCAGGCAAAACTGGGGCACAAATATTTGGAGTTAATTCATGTAATTGCCTCGCATATGCGGAAGCCCGAATGGGGCAGTATAGTTACGCCAAAGGCATTTGAGGCCGATGTAGTGGCCTATTCAGATGAGGTAGAGGCAAGGGCAAGCGAATTTCTAAGAGATGATATTGATTGGTCTGGTAAGAAAATATTTAGCCAGTCTAGGGGCGATTTTATTTATAGGGTGCAGAATGCAGTTCAAGAAGGCAGTAAGCCTACATTCAAGCGAAAGTAGAGTGGTTAGGAAAGAAACGGTAGAGGACAAGCCCATTCTTTCTTGTACTCATGAACAGGTCGAGCGAGAGTTGCAAGTCGCTCAACTGCAAGTAGATTTTGAACAGTTAAAGGGTGCGCTGGAAGTAGATTTTGCTTATTTGGATAAGAATGGGGTGATGGCTCAGTTATCCTATATTAGCAAGGCCAAACAGGATGCATATAAGATATACATAGTGGCTTGTAGGGAGCGGGAAAAACATAGGTTTGAGTGTAATAAGAAGCTTTGGCATTGGGGAAAAGAATTTGAGGAAATAACGCACATGAGTCCCAGTAAGAATTGGAGTGCGTATCAGGAAAAATTTACTCAATGGTTGTGTGCGGAACGTGGGGCGGAATATTGGGAGATGGAGAACAAAACAATACGATTGAGGGAATATCGTGGTCTGTTCGAGGAATTGTGGAAGAATTTAACTGCAAGAGAATTTAATCTTCGTGAAAGAGTAAGAAATTTTGAATAATGTTAAGGATAACTGCAAATCATTTTGTAGCTGGAATAGATTTAGAGAGTAATATAGCGGCACCTATCATAAAATATATGATTGGTTGGAGCGAAAAAAAAGTAATTAACTATTGCAAAACTAAAAATTGGATAGTAGAATACACTAAACAAAATAAAGGAGAAAATGTAATGGGCAGAAAGTTTGGACAAGCAGTTGATGGTTATCAGGATGATGTGAAATCGAATCTTGGCGGACGAATGATAACGGATCTTAAGGCCAAGGGCGAACTACGAGTTTTCTTTGGCAGAAACGCCGATATCCAAAAGTATTGGACGGTTAAATTTCCTGTACGGGTATTTGGTGAGAAGAAGAAGGAAAAGGGGGGCGGCACATTCGATTTCGTAATGGTGCAAACATTTTGCCATCCCGGCACCGATTTGACCAACACGTACAATATTCCTGATGGAAACAAGTGTGCATATACTCAGTTGTACAAATATCTTGCGGCTTCATCTGAAATTGCAAATGATGAAGTCGTATTACAGATTCCATATTTTAATGGAGACAAGAAGCTATTTCAAATGTATACTAAGGCACAAATTCTTGGTACTTGGAAAGATCCCGACAATGAGAAGAATTCATACAAGCACAATATTGGCAAGCCGTCTGGCGAAGATTATAAGGTCAATGAATGGATTTTTCCTGTAGTGGATTTGCGGGAGGAAAATAAGCTTAAACTTATACGATTGCCATTTAAACTTGGGTGTGATATTTTTGAAAAGGTTGAACAAGGGAAAGTTGAATCTGGAGAAGAGGGTGATCCGGACAAGAATCCACATCTTTATATTCTTAAGTATAATGAAATGGAGCGAAATCCACAAAAGAAATATGGTGTGGAGCGTAGGATAAAAGAATTGCCGTCCCCGGCAGCTTTACACGCCATTGATGAGGAATTGGAAACAATTAAGTTTGTGCGCCCGATTGCTCCAAAATATTTGAATCGTTTGGTAAAAGATGCCCTAGTGGATAAGAATATTTGGGAGCAGCTTGATATTGTGGATAAGCAAGTATTTGAGGGCAGTGACGAAGAGCTTAGAATTGCCATTGGCGTGGCTAAGAAGCCCAAGGCGGACGCCAAAGATGGTGGGACTTATGATGACAGTACGGATGAATTTGATAATGATAAGACATCACAACAACCTGTAAAACAAGCATCGGAGGGCAAAGATATTTGCGCGTGTGGTGCAGAAATGAATGGGGCGAAGTTTTGTCCTAACTGTGGGGCGAAAAGAGTCGAAAAACAAGTTCAGGCAACCGGATGTATTAAGTGCGGGACGGATGTAAAGGGCGCGAAGTTTTGTCCTGATTGCGGGGCGAAACAAGAGGCTGTGGCACAACAGCCACCCAAGCAGGAAGAAGTAAAGGCCGAAAAGAAAAATCCTTTTTCCAAGAAGAAGGCGGCAGAGGTAAAACAAGAGGTTAGCGGCAGTGATGAAATTGTAACATGTTCAGAGTGTGGGACAAAGAATTCAATTACAAATACTGAGTGTTCCGAGTGCGGTGCCGAGATTAACGATATTCCATTCTAAAGGGCAATAAATGGGCAAGAGAAAAAGAGAAATTGCTGGGGAGGTAGACTTTCTGGCAAATTGTGTAAAAGAGATAAAGGGAACAAATTTTTTGCACGATATTCCAAAATTCAAGGTGCTTAAAACGTCAGTTCCTTCCCTAAACAGGGCATTAGGACCATTGTGTGGATTTCCATTGAGTCGTATGGCATGTATTCATGGGCCTAATGCGGCTGGGAAGTCTGCGCTGGCCCTTATACTGGCCAAGGATTTTCAGCAACAAGGACACATGGTTGCCTATGTAGACGCTGAACACACTTTGGAACAGGAATGGCCGGTAGCTCTTGGCGTAGATATTGAGAAGTTGCTTGTAATTCGCCCAGACACATTAGAGGATTGCGCAATAAAGGTCGATAAAGTATTTAATAAATACGCTTCAATGCCAGCAGATTGGCAGGAGAATAATTGGCTTTGTGTTATTGTCGATACCCTAAAAAAGCTGATTCCAGAAGAGTCTGTGATTGGCAAAAAGTGCGAAAAGGGCATTGACAGGGACATGAAGATTAAAGAAGAGAGGATGGCAAATCAGGCCAGACTCATTTCTCAATGGCTGGATAAGTTAACGCCATTTATTGGCAAGCATAATGTTGCCTTTATTGTTCTTCAGCAAGAAGTTGTTAATATTGGAGCCAGCTTATACGAACCTAAATGGAAACTGGCTGGCGGAAATTCTTTGCAGTTTGATAATTCATTGCGAATTCGAGTAACATGGAGCGGCAATATTAAGCAGGGCGACGACAACAAGGTGCGATTGGGCAAAGAGCATCAAATGGTTGTTATGAAAAGCAAAATTGGTGTTGACAATGAGGTTGCCTATTTTTATACTTGTACTGGTCGTGGCGAGGACGAGCCTAAAGCTGGATATGATGCGGCTAGGACGATTGTAAGAGAGGCAAAGATTCAGGGGATCATTACTAATTCTGGGTCTGCTCATTTTTGTAAATTGTTAGGTGAGGATCAAAAGTGGGATGGTGAGAAGCGACTTAGAACATGGCTGAATGAAAATCCCGAGGCTATGCAGAAGATAGCGGAAGAGATAGAAAAGTATTGGGAAAAATCTGCCACAAATAGTTGTTATACCCAAGAAGATGATGGTAAGGATATTGGCCCAGATGAATTGCCGCCTGATTTGGTAGAGGATGAAACGGGGAAATTAAATGAAAAAAAGAAAGTTAAAAAAGACGAAGCTGAAGAAGAAAAGGCAATATAAATACGAACCGGATTATGCAGTTTCTCCCGGCGAAATATTTTATGAAACATTGCAGGCTGGTTTTTTAAAACAATATATTTGCGCTTATCTTGGTGTAACCGAAAAATGGTTAAATGATTTTTTTAACGGGAAGGTAGAGCTAACGGAAGAAATAGCCACAAATATTTGTAGCTTAACTAATGTTCCGGCTCATTTTTGGATGAACTTGGAAAAGAATTATTGGGAAAGAAAAGAAAATATTAGAAAGAATAGATGAAGTTACTCATAACATCTGATTGGCATTGGTATTTGACGAGTGGTAATTTAAAGCGCAATGATATTATCGATACATGTAATAATATTGTAGATATAGCGATTGAAAACAAGGTTGGTTATTTTATTCACTGTGGAGACGTGTACCACAGAAATGTCATTACACATCAAAAAAGGGTAAAGGAATTTATTAAGCTTTGTAATAAGCTGGAAAAAGCAGAAATATTTTCTTTCTTTTTGGTCGGCAACCATGATGAAATTTCCAGAAAAGAAGAGACTCATTCATTATGTGTTGCGCAGGAAGTACAATATGAATTTGTTCGTATTATAGATGAGCCGACCTTTATTCCGACTCAAACATGCCATTTCTTTTTTGTTCCACATGTTAGTGAGGCCAAACATAATGGACAAAAGCCAGCAGATGTAACACTAGAAAAATGGCAAGAGCGGGATAAAAATAGACAACATATTGTATTTGCCCACACTGAAATAGAGGGCGCAGTAGCCGGGACCGAAAATACCATGCTGGCAAATCATGGTTTTACATTGCCAAAGGCGATTATTAATGATAAAAATGTAGTAAAGGTGTTTTGTGGGCATATCCATAAACATCAAGATATTGGCAAGACAACGATTGTCGGTGCCCCAGTTTATGTGGATGCATCTGAAGTGAATGACAAAAAGGGTGTAATTCTCTATGAATATACTGAGGCACTGAATGTTTAAAAAAGCCATTACAAAAGATTATTCATATTTGCCGGTTCAGAACAAACGATTTGTAGTAATTGACTTGAACTTTATTATTGACTCTGAGAGGGCAAAAAAAGAGTACAAGGATTTGAAGGATGGCGATTTTAAGGATAAGATAGTAAAATGCAATGTCAAGGTTAGTGGCGAACAATTACACGAGATTGATTTGGATTATCTGAAAAATTGTTTTAAGGAGGCATATCACTGTAATGAAATTGTGCCGCTGGTAGTACAAGAGCGACCCAAAAGAAATGAAGAAATAAGGGCCGAATTATCAGATAAAGAGGCGATACAAAAATTTTTGGAATCTTCGGGAAGACAAGACAAAGAACAATTGATGACAATTATTTTAAAGGAGGTATTACATGAGTCCAAAGTTTAAGATGGCACAGGAAGAGGCTATGGCCGAAAAGGAAGAGAATGTAAATTTTGATACTATTATGGATGTAGATGAATTTAAGGCCGCCGGTGGTATTGTCCTTAACAAGCCGAGGGGCGCATTGGTTGTTATGTTTCGCACTCGTAATACACAATATTATGGGTGGTCGATTTCCATGTCGCTGAAGAGTGAACTGGAAAATGGGAAGGCCAGTACTATTCGGCTTATTCCGCCGATCATTTCTGTTTCATCTAATGGTCTGAACGGCAAAATGTTTGTGCTGGAATCATGCGAAAATATCAAAAATAATCCGCATCCAGAGTTGGGTGAAAATGTTCGGCTGATACATGTGCCTGTGGCTGGCTGTGATTATTTTGCGGTGGCGGATCATTTTGATGACACGTTTAAAGCAAATCTCAAATCAGAAGGTATTTGGGTAATTGAGTAATGGGAAAAAAGAAACCATCGGCACTAGACAAGATAATGGAAGGAAAAAAGCAAAAGATTTCCTTCGGCACTACGGAACCCAAAAAGGACGGTACATTTGATTTAATCGATCCTAAGAAAAAGGAACAATACGAGCAAAAAGTTACGGATGACGATCAGAATAGAGTTGAAACGGCCCTCCAATATATCCGCGAGAACGAATTAGGAGATTTGACTGGTGAGGAATTGGAGGGTCTTTCTGAATTAGTTTTGGCCCATAAAGATGGGCGCGGGAGCGTTACAAATGTAGAAAAGAAGGGGCTTAGCAGATATCTGGTAAATGCTTGGATGATGTATGGGGAGTCTATACCAGTACCCGAATATCGCAAATTATTGATTAAACGACAAAAGCAGATGGATCCTAACAAGATGTGGCAGGAAGAGGATCCAGATTTTATTACCGAAGAGGATATCAAAAGCTTTTTTACCGTAGTTTATCGCCAGCCATCTTTAACGCTACAGAGGCTATTTACATCTAAAAACCAAACCATTGATGCTGTTAGGGAACTGGTAGATAAATATGCGCTGGTATTGCACAGGATTGGTCAACTGCATGGTTTTGCGGAGAAGTTAAAATCAGAGGGTAAAAATGCGCAGTATTTAGAGGCCGTGAAGGTTCTTAACACCACTGAAGACCTATATCATAAATACACGAAAGAAATCAAACAGGTTATTACGGTACAAACTCTTGAATCACATTTGGTTATTATATTGGAGGTGATTAGGGATTGCGGGTATATGACAAAGCAACAAAAGCAAGATTTGATGGACGATATTAATCTTGCGCTAAAGAAGCATTCTGAATATTTTGATGACGGCAATACTGTAGATGCGACTTATAGAGTAAAGTAATTTATTCACATGTATACGGCATTGATAGTATAAGGACGTATAAATGTATATTAAAGAAATAACTATTTCCAATTTCATGCCCTTTAGGGGAACATTCACAGTTAAGCTGGATGCAACAATATATTCTGTTGTATGTGAATATTCTGCCGATAAAGATAGGAGTAATAGGGGTGGTAAATCGGCATTTGTAGACGCCATCTTATATTGTGTGCATGGAATTTGTAGGGGCACCACGCTAAAAGAAAAAGATTTGATCCACGGCCAAGAAAAAGAAATGTTTGTTCAGACTGTTTTTAGTAGCGGCTTTTCTATCAAGCGCGGAAGAGATATTAAAAATAACGGAATTCTTCTTGTGTCAAATGCAGGGGGCGAGAGCAAAGTCGGTTCACAGGAAATCATTGATGAACAGCTTGGGCTTTGTGCTGAAGATTATCTGAATACATGCCATTTCCAACAGGGAGATATTTTTGGATTTCTGGATGCGGGGCAATCTAAGAAAAAAGAATATATTGCCAGATGGATAGAAAAAGCGCAATATAAACAGTATGAAGCCACCTGTAAGGAAAAAATCAAAGAGCTAGAACCTAGGGCAATTCAATTAGCGTCAAAGATAGAGAACAATCACAACACACTATACGATGTGGAAGAGCTAAAGGCAAAAGAAAAAGAAAATAATCTTGCTCTCAAAAACATCAAATCTGTTTTAGAAACATGCATGGAGAGAAAAAAGAGAAATGAGGCAAGCTACAATAATTTGCCTAAAGTAGATGTGCTAAAAGAAAAGCTAAATGAAGCAAAATCTTCTTCAATTAAACTAGATTCCAGAAAAAGAACAGCATCTTCCAAGCAAGAACATCTTTGGAAGCTACAAGAACGATATAATGAGATGGTAGAGGTTCTTGAGAAGAAGAAAAAAACATTAGAGAATATGCCGGATGTAACGGATTTGGTGGAAAAGGTAGAACAAGGGCGCGATGAGCTAAACAAACAAATCGCTGTTCTTGACAATGAGATTTCAAAGCTCAGAGATGATTTAGGAAATATCAAAAAATTTGGTGGAAAGTGTCCATTTACCAATGAATCCTGTGACAAGATAGATAAAGAGAAAAAATCAGAAGAAATCATTGCTCAGGGCAAGAAAAAAAAGGAAGAGCTAGATGAGTTAAAAAAGAAATATGACAAAGAGAGTAATGATTTGCAGGATTTGAAGAAAGGGGCTAGGGCGCGTGAAGAATTGAGGTCTAGTATCAACGGTGACGAGCGTGAAATAGCCTCAGCAGGGGCATCTATAGGCCAATTGGAGGTCGTTAACGCCGAGGTCAGGGAAATCAATGAAGAAAAGGAAGAAATTGATAAGAAAATCAAGGATTTTACTAAAAAAATAGCTGAATTTAACGACGCCGAGCATCAAAAATATCTGAAGTTGATTGCCGAGGACGAACATTCCATTGAGTCCGCCAACAGTGGAATGTGTCGGATTAGTGGAGACTTGGCGGTAATTTCGAATAAGCTGAAGAAAAATGAAGAGACAGAAAGACTTTTGTTAGAGCTAGAGAAACAAGAGGCTGAATGTACATTATTGCTGGATAGATGGCGATATTTGAGATATATGTTTTCTGCCAACGGGATTGTATCGTATCAGATGGAAAATTCATTCAAGGATATTGAAAATGAGATCAATTATTTGGCCGATAAGCTGAATTTGAATAGTTATATCGAGTTTTCCTGTCTCAAGGAGCTTCAAAAATGGGAAGAAAAATGTTTGGTGTGTGATACGCCATTTGAGAAGGGCACTAAAACTCATGTGTGTAAGCATTGTGGCGAGAAGAGACAGAAGGCCACAAAGGATGAACTGTCAATCAAGGTTCATACCGCTGGTATTGTAGAGGACTTTGATGCAGATAGTGGCGGCGGCAAGACATTAATAGCTATTTGTTTTAGAATTGCCATAGCGCGTATGCTAAGAAGGAATTTAAATAGTGGATGTGAGTTTCTTATTCTGGATGAAATATTTGGCCAGTTGGATAGTGTGAACAGGAATCTTGTTATTTCGCTTATCATGAATTTCTTGCAAAAGGAAATGGGTTTCACACAAATATTTATGATATCCCATACCGATGATTTGAAAAATATTGGTTCGAATGAAATTAAAATTATCCGCCACGAAGATTATTCAGAGATATTGTCATGATGCAAATTTAATTAATTTGAAACCGGTAAACATGAACAATATAACTATTATTAGTACGGGGGTAATAACAGGAGCAATGATTTGCTATTACGAATACTCGAAAGAATATATGGATACACTATGCTTACAATATTGTGGACTTATGTAATTATCGTTATGGGCACAATGATGTTTGTAAAATTTCTTGTTTCTTTGCTACGCCCTAGATATTAAACCAACTGGCTTAATATTTCGGTTTCTTTATTTATCTCCGTCTGCAAGTGTTCTACCAAGGTTTCATAATCGGCATCATATTTTTTATTGATGGTGTATTGTTTTTGTTCATTGCTCATGGTATCCCAGTTATTTTCGGGAACCATGTCGCCCCTAAATGTCTTGATTAACTGTGGATGAAACACTTCCGCCGTATCCGGTGTGTTCAATGCATCGGAACGTTTGTCCTCCAATGATTTGAATAGACCTTCATATGTTCTTACTATATCGGTTACGTTTTGCAAATATGTTTGTAGCTGGGCATTTACTGTATTTAGATCGGCGGCGATTACTGAGTGGGCGGAGAGTTGCAGTTTGCCTTGGATGCCCTTTTCTCTTTTAATCATATTTTTATTAATCAATTCTTTTTGAGTTTTGTTGTATTCCAAGAGTCGTTCTTTGTCTGTCTTTTCTTCCGCTCGTTGCTGTAGGGGCAAATCTTTGGGTGGTAATGTTGTTAGCATGGTCTCAAGCGGGATGTTTCTAAAGTCTTTAGATGATCCTTCGGCATACCATTTAATTCCATAGTTATACATCTGGTCAAAAGTCATTCCTTTTTTTATAAGGTTTGACATTGCGATATAGGAAGCTTTATAGGCATCATTCTCTTGTAAATAATTTTGTTCTACTTGTTTGAATATTTCCAGCTTTTCCTTATCATCTATTTTACCGTTTAGTTTCATGGCCTCTTGATCTAGGGTATATAGCTCTGGATTTTTCTCCATTTGTGATATTAGGTTTAGTGTGGCGAAAAGTGCATCATATACTTTTTTGCCAGTGCCTGTGTGTTCGGCGACGATAATTCTTTTCTTAGAGAATATATTTATTGCAATTCGTGTAAGTTTTTTGCTATAAAGCTTTTTGATTTCCTGTAGTGTCATAAAACAAATCTCCTATAATATATAAATAATAGGAGATTTATAAAGTATTATTTAAAAGCGCGGGATAAATTTTTCTGTCCTTTTGGCAAAGCTTTCTTCGTGAATTGGGAGCGATAGCCCTTGTTCATTTGCGATTATTTCTTTGCATTTCATGTATCGAGAAAAAGATATTTCACATTCAGATTGGAGAATGTTTAGGGCTAATTTTCTTTTATATTTTTCTTTAATGTTAGCAGATTCATCCACTGGAGAATCATTTAGCAGGCGGTCTAATTTTTTTTGCGCATTATGAAAATGATTTTTAACGGCTTCAAAGACGCAATAGAACACGGCATCCATTCCAAATGCTTTAATAAGGCAATCTATTTTTATATTTTCTTCCGCTACATTAAACCTATTGCTAATTTCTTTTGCGTAAAAGCAACTGCCCTCATTGACCACTTCTTCTTTTGTCATGGTTGTCTCCATTATCTTTATTCAATCTCATTTTTATAAAAAATAGCCCTTCTTTTTCTCGCATCTGCGGTGCCTTCCTGAATAAAAGAATAATTTACACCATTATCTTGATGCATTACTCGATAACATGCCATAAGTCGCGGCCAATATAAATCGGCAAGTATTTGTCCCTGATGTAATTGTAATTTCTTTTTAGCCAAAACAAAACGATCTTTGGTTTGAACATTATTAGTATCAAAAATATATTTTTGCGCTTTGTCATAATCTTCTTTTATTTGTTTAAAGAGAAATTGAAAAATAGCCTCAACTCCAATAAGTTTAATGGCATCATCGGCATCGAATATTTTGTCTTCTGATAGGTTAAAGTTTTCCATGATTGCATTGGCGTGTAAATGAAACAATGTTTTTACAACATCTTCTTTAGAGTTAACGTACATGTTTAAACCTCATGTGAGTTTTCAGCCAAGGCATAAGGCAATGTCTGGTGTGGGAAAAGTAATGTTTTTGTGCTTCTGCAATTGTCATAATGCCCCTTTCCTATTACATTAAAACTATATGCATATTTCACCCTAAGTCAAGCGAGAAAAAAAATAATATTTTTTGTTGACAGGTGGTGGAATAGGCGACATAATAACACTATATATTGTGGTGGAATAAATTTGTTCAAAAAAGAAGAGCATAAATTCCTCGGGCTAGATATTAGCTATACGGATACTGGCATGGTCATTATCGACCAAGACGATAATATCCTCATGCAACGTCCGATAAAGACTGACCCGGCTCACTTCAGCAATAAATTTGAGAGAATTGCTTATATTTTAACTGAAATAGGACTCCCCCAGATTACTCTGGGGTGCATTGAGGATTATCATTTCGGCAAAAATGCCCAGACATCAATCAGTCTCGTAGAGCTAGGCTTCTCGATACGCAAAAATTTTTACGCCAACAAAATTCCTTTCTTTACCGCCGTGCCATCGCAGATAAAAAAGCTGGCCACGGGTAGCGGCAAGAGTGGAGAAAAGGCGATTATCCTAAAAGAGGTATACAAGAAGTGGGGATTTGATTGCAATGACAATAACGTGGCTGATGCGTATGCAATGGCACAATTAGCGAAATATGTTTACAGCTACGATAAAAATGTTAAAATAAAAATGACGGCAAAAGATTTGGAAGTGGTAAAAGCGATATTAAAAATAGAGAAAGAGTTTTTCAACTATGCACGAAGTAACTAAAGAGGTTCTATACAAATCCCCATTTGGAACATCTCCAAGAATTTTAGGAGAAGAGTTTGTCGTATTTAGCGGAAAAAAGAATCTGAACAGTATTAAATATTATACGACAAAAAATATGTATGCAATTCGTGTTGGGCAGGATATTATTGATCTTGTGTTCGATTGGATTCTTGTTCTATATCCATGCCTTTCATATAAAGACGCAAAGCAAAATGGTGTTTGGATCATATTTAGAGATTACAACAAAAAATATCATAATAGCCATGTAAGGGGAATTGTTATTCCTGAAAAATCCGCACAAAAAGCCGCCGTTAGAACATTCAATATGCTTAAATATTTTTTGAAGAATTACCAGACGTTAAGGAACAAATAATGACGCTGAAAATGGCTTGGATATCGGACAGCCCTAAGCTACATTTTGTTGGACAGTCAAGAGTGACGCGCGAAATGTGCGGACGCTTTAATAAGATGTTGGCGAAGAAACCAGATGGAAGCGTAGAAAAAGTATTTGATGTTAGCCTTATAGGATTTTATGAGGAGACAAAAAAGGGCGAAATAGACGAATGGGAGGGAATGAAACACTATAATGCCATTCGTAATGACGAAGGCTGTATAGACTATTTTTTTAAACAGATTAATCCAGATATTGTCGTTTATTCTCACGATTGTTTTTTGTTCGACTTTATGCCCAATCTCAAATCACGATTCCCTCATATTCTAAATGCAGGATATTTTACGCTAGATACCAAACCAGTGCATGAGGCATGGAGAAATACGCTAGAAGCATGCGATATCATTTTTACACCATCCAATTGGGCAAAGGACGTATTTCTAAATTATAATCCCGGGTACAATGTAGCAGTAGTTCCCTACGGGATAGAGGCAAATTTTACTGTCCCGACTGGGAATAGGGAAGAAATTAAAACAATGATTACTAAAAAGACGGAAAATACTCCTATCAAGATAGACGTGGACAACAAATTTGTTTGCCTTTATATCGGCCATAATCAAACCAGAAAAGGTGTTTCAGCCGCAAGGGACGCATGGATAGAATTTGCAAAAGATAAAGATGATGTAAAGTTTATCATGGTAATGCATACAGTCGGTGACAAAAAAGCACCGACTCACGCCATGCCACTTGAATTATTCGATCATCCTACAATCATGTGCTTGAACATTGTCGTTAGCGATGAGGATTTGGTGGGCTTTTATCATTGTGCAGATCATTTGCTATATCCCACACATGGAGATGGATTTGCCCTGACATGCTTGGAGGCATTGGCAACAGAATGTACGCCCATTGTTACTAACTGGAGCAGCCAAACAGATTTTTGTAATGATAACAATTCTATTATGCTAAATAACATTAGCTACGATAGAGTGCTAAATTATTGTTATCATGCATTTCCCAATACAGAGGAAATTATTGGCAAGCTGGAATATCTATATAAGGAATGGAAACGTTGTAAAGCATCGGGAATAAAATATTTGTCGAATCAAAAGGCAAATGGAGTCGAAACGGCGAAAAAATACACTTGGGATAATGCCGCGCTGTCGATGCAGGGCAAATTATTTGAAGCTTTCGAACTAAAGAAGGCAAATGTTTGTTGTTTTATTAATATATAGGCGGAGAAAAATATATGTACTGGAAAGAAATCGACATTTACGGTCCATACGATACGCTGACTGGTTATTCTGAAGTAGTTAGAAATTTATGTTATGGGCTATTTATCAAGGGCTGGAATGTTGCGCTAAAAAATTTAGAGCATTGGGCCGGTACGCCGCGACTAAGAGATAAAATTTTCGAGAACGTCATAAGAAATACGACATTCAAACCAATCTGTAGTCTTAATTTTTGTCTCCCCGAACAGGTGGAGCAAAATCTTCATACCAATACGAGAAATGTTAATTATACCATGATTGAGTGCGGAGGAACTTTACCGGCAGAGTGGCTTACGGCAACGGACAATATGGACCTTACATTGGTTCCATCTGAACACTGTAAGAAGATTTGGATGGACTCTGGAGTAGATGCAAACTTTATTGACATATGCCCGATAGGGACAAATACAAAGTTGTTTAATCCTACAATACCGGCCAAGCCGTTGTTTGTAAGGGTGGACAATAATTTTGTGGATATAAGGGCTATTTATAAGAATAGGATTCTTGTTCTTCAGGAGCTTATTACTAGAAAAAATATTTGGTGTGCTATTAGAGCATATTTTAAGGCGTGGATGAATTGGAGCGAACAAACAAGAAAAGAAACTTGTTTGTTTTTAAAGGTCAATAGCAATAGCGGCAATAAATTTGAAGGTTTCATGGAGGCTTATCGAGAGCTAAAAAAGAAATATGGTATATCACCCAATGTAACAATATATACTCAATTTTGGGCCGAGGGTGATGTGCAATTTTATTTGTCCAACTTTACACATTATTTGACAACATCGTATGGGGAGGGTTGGGATATTACATGTGCTAAGATGGCCTGCATGGGCAAACAAATCATTGCTCCCAGATCGACTTCTTATACACAATATCTGAATGACGAGAATGCATACTTGGTTGATTGTGAGGTTACGAAAGACATAGGTGTGACTGGCCCCACTAAGAGAATATACAGAAATTCGGTTTGGTATTCTCCTAATGAAGAGCAAGTGGTGGGCTTATTATCAAAAATAAATGAATTGCCATTGAAGTGTTCTGATTATGTGGCAAAGAATTTTAATGTTTCTGTGACAACGGATAGATTAATTGAGGCGATGAATCCCAAAAAAGAAGTAGTATATACCCCTAAATCAGATAAAGAAAACATAATGTTGTATTGCAATTCGGCTAGGCAAATTTGCGGCATAGCGGACTACAATTCCCATATGGCCCAATCATTGATGGCACATAAGGCAAATTTGGTATCCGTTGGCGGCCCACCATTTTCTTTGCTGAAGGTTTCCGAGCGTTTCGACATAAAATATTTAATCAATCAGATGCAATATGATTTCTTTTATCACAGTGAAAGGGCAAAGATATTTTTCCGTGGGCTAAGGGATAGAAAAATCAAGCTGATTAATATAATGCATACGTTCGTTCGAGAATGTTATTCGATGAATGATTTGATATATGAGTATTCAGATGCCATTGTTACGCACAATCCGAATGTTATCAATGAATTTAAACGGTTAGGGCATGATGGGAACAAGGTAAAATTCATGCACTATCCCTGTAGATTTTTAGAATATAATCCAATGGAATGTATTTCTGAAGATATTCCATCAGATCACAAATTTGTTATTGGCACATTTGGCTTTACCTTTTTTCACAAGGGCTTGAACGAACTGCTTATTCTCACGAAGAAGCTTAATGCAATGGGAATGCCCACTCATCTATTGATGCTCTGCACCACCACGGAGCGTGATAATGTAAAGTATCATGAGCAAGTAGAACAATTGATAGAGTCCTGTGATTTAAGAAATCATGTAACATGGATTAAGGAGCATTTACCGGAAGAAAAGATTATTGCTACTTTGAGAAAGGCCAGTGCCATTGTTTTGAATTATTATGACTATGGCGGTATGGGTGCATCTGCCGCATTAAGGACTTTATTAAATACAGGCAAGCCGCCTATTTTTATGAATGCAAATAGCCCATTTTTTGATGATGTAAAGGTAATAAAACAAGAGATGGGCGGCGAGATGGGGCTGGAATTTTATAACAATATAGATGAATTGTTAAACCTGTTTACTGGCGGGGTATTTTTTGACTGTACGGAAAAGCGGAATGAGCTAATAACAAAATATCATATCGATAATTTTACTAGACAAATCATTGATTTGTGCAGGAGTCTATAATGTCCGTAGCATTAAACATCATAGCAAAAGAATCGGGGAAAGTCGAAGAGCTAATGGTAGAAATGTTTATGCACTCTATCGACGGTGTTTTTGACCAAGTTGTTTTTGTAGATAATGGATGTAGTAAAAATGTTCTTGATATTGTGAATAAATATAAGGTCAGGGGAAATTCTGATTGGAAGTTTATTGAAATGCATGGCAATCATGGCTTCGATGCTTTGCGCAATGCCGCATTACAACATAGTATTGATAGCGGCATAGAATGGGTGGTATGGCATGACTGCGATGATGTTATTAATCGTAATGATTATATTCAGTTGATAAAACATGTGATGCCGCAAAAGGAATATACCAGAATTACGCAAAGATTTTATCATTTTATGGGTTCCCCATTCTGCATCCAAATAGAGCGTTCTTATCATGTGAAGAACAATATTTTCAAAATCACGAAAGATACCAAATGGGGTGGGGGAGTACATGAGGGAACACAGGGAATTCCAAACGGCAAGAATTTTTTCTCTCGGGATATGGCATACTTTCATTTTGGCTATGGGCTTAAGCCGTCGTATCAAATATTTTTGCGCTGGCTGAAGTATGATATGATTTCTGACGGCAATTTGAAGAGATACAAGGAGGCCAAAGAGGGAGTGGAGTGGAACTTGGATCACGGTAATCCTATGGGGGTTATTGAGAGCAGGATAAAGGACAATGTGATATTGCCATTTACTGGTGTGTATCCAGAATCATGTAGGATTATATTTGATGAATATTTTAAAGATGGTAGAATAATACAGAACAATGTTGGAGAAAACATAAGAGAATTTCAGAAGTGGCTTATTGAAACAAATCAGGATACCTTTTGGGCCGAGTGGCAGGGTAAAAAGGAAGAGTGCGGGAATTGGTATGATACGTATGATTGGGCGGTTGCAAAATTTATTGGAGATGGTAAATGACTAAGACTGGCATAATCATCACCACCTTAAACGACTATGAAGAGCTTGTTACTATGTTCGCCTCACTAAGGGGAAGCATAGGAATCAATGAGTGTCCTATCGTTTTAATCGATGGGCTTATGGAGGGCGTAAGACCATTTAACTTGGAAGCTTTTTGCAAAAACAATGCAATAGAATTTTTGGGCGTGTCTGCGAATCTTACGACTGCACTGAATAAGGGAACTTTTAAATTACTGGAACGTCAATGTGAATATATTTTATGGGTTCATACGGATATGGTTTTTGACAATCAACAATGGATTGAACAGCTTGTAAAATACATGGATGAAACGCCAAAGACAGGCAAGGCAACGCCGAGGAATTGGAATTTGGACAATTGCGATAAGGATAGGCCGGGCAATGGGTGTCCAACGATTATTCGCCGAGAGGTTGTCGATAAGGTTGTTAAGAAGTATGGCGAATTTTATGACGAAAATTATCTTGGTGCCTGTTGTTGGGACGACGATGATATCAATAGAAAAATCGTTGCCCTTGAGTATGATATTATCGTAACACCGCGAAGTACTGTATGGCATAAAGGAATGGGCACTAGGGGCAGAATCCCAAGAAAGGAGTGGGAGGTTAAGAATACGATCTATCATCATAAAAAGTGGAAATCAAACGGCATGATTGTTTAGAAAGAAAAAAAATGATTACAGATACGGCGATTATAGTTGCACACGTTACCAATTACGAGATGACCAGAAACTGCATTCTGTCTTGTTTGAAGTATGGTCAGGCGAGAACAATTGTGTTTGTAGACAATGGTACTCCGCCAGTTGCTGAAATATTGAAGGAGGATATCGGCAATATAGTAAGCCGAATGGACAGGAAGCTTGTATATGAATATATGTTTGATATTGAAAAGAAGAGACCGTTAAGTTGTGCTGAATTTGCAAATCGCATTATACATTACAATTCATTTGATGAAAGGTATCTGGTCTATTTGAATTCAGATACGCTTGTAACGGAAGATTACGATGTAATCATGCGAGACACTTATTTAGAGCATCAGAACGATGGCTGTGTGGCAATGGGGTTGCCCGAAATAGGTGCAAGAGAGTGGAAAAATGTATATGATAAGAGCAAATTATTTTACGACAAAACAGTAGAGGGATTTCACGGAACGTGTTTTATTGTAGATAGAAATTATTTAATGGATGTCGGCGGATTTGATGAGAGGTTTTACCCTGCTTGTTGGGAGGATGTGGATTTTTTCAAGAGAGTTAACGATTCGGGTAAAAAAACTTACGTAACTGGTCGTTCATGCATCATGCACTATGGGGCAGTCACCAGAAACAATGCGCAAATTGTTGGCATGATGACAAACTACAGTAATTCTGGTATGAATTATAATGAGCAGAACCGTAAGAAGTTTATGGAGAAATGGAATTGTACTTGGGACGATGCCGAAAGCTGGAGGGCCAAGATGAAAGAATGGCATGCCCTTAAGTACGAACAATTTTATAGGGGCATCGTTGTTTGAAAAAGATAGGCGTAGTCTCTCTATCATTTAACGACACCGAAGATGTTGTGGGCATGTTTTATACTCTTAAAATGTGCATGCCATTTGAAGAACACTTTATTTTGTGCGTCGATAAAAATGAGAAAGAAGATTTATCTTTAAAAAAATGGTGTTGCGATAACGCAATAGTTTGTCAACATATTAATGGAGAGCATGCAATACCAATATGTAATTGGGCGGTAAAAAAGGTGTTTGAAAACGGATGCGAGTATTTTTTATTTCTACATGGTGATATGAGATTCGACAAACATTGTGATTGGTTAGATGAATTATACCGCTTTATGGAAAAAAATCAACAAATAGGCAGGGCCTCTGCATGTAATTGGAATCATCAAGAATTAAAAGAAAACATAATGGGTGCCGGATTTTCGCCCGATATGTTTAGCGCAAAAGCATACGATGTGTTAGAAGAAAAGGATGGGTATTTTTGGGATGAAGAATTTATTGGTGTTGCTCTATGGGCCGACATTGATATGAATCGTAGGCTTCTGAACAATGGATTTGAGGTCTGGACTTGTGCTACCAGCAAGGTATGGCATAAGCGGGGAGGCAATAGAGATAGGTACGACACATATTTGCAAGACTGTAAAAATGCCACATATTACCACAAAAAGTGGGGCGACAATAAATTGTTCTAAGGAAAAACATAATGCGAATGGTTCTATTGATAAGTGGAAAAAAGAGGCACGGTAAAAATCAAGCGGCAATATTTTTCAAAGAGGCTTTTCAAAAATATAAGCTGGAGGCGGAACAATTTGCATTTGCCGATGCGGTGAAGGATATAGTGGGCAGAGACTTCAAATATTTTACTCATGAGCATCTATACGGCGACAAGAAGGAAATTCTTATTCCAGAATACAAGAGATCATGCCGAGAAGTAATGCAATTTATTGGAGAGTTTTATCGTTCCGTAGAGCCAAATTATTGGGTTAATTTGCTAAAAGACAGGCTTTCCAAAATCATGTACAAACATCCATTTGATATTGCCATGATAACGGATTGCCGTTATCCAAATGAGATTGGCTGGAATGATTTTAAATGTTATTCTCCTGTAAGCCGGGACAATATTAGCCCAGTTATTGAGGCGATACGAATAGAAAGAAATTTGGAAAGTGACGATAAACATTCTTCTGAAGTGTCGTTAGATGACCACGCATTTGATAGAACAATTTATAATACGGGAACATTGGGCGAATTTAAAGAGGCCGTAGAACAAGCGGCCAAAGAAATAGCAGACAAATATTTTGGATAATCATATGATAGAGAAAGAAGATGCCATAGCCATAGCGATTGTTCATAATCGTGATGATTTCAATGAGAACGACCTTCTTTATGTATGCAAGTGTATAGAGGACAAAAACTCTAAAATGATTATATTTTGCGACAATAGTAAGGCCGGACAATATATCAATGTAACGCTTAATAAACAGATTGAGAGCTTAATCAAGGAAATAGACAAAGAATTTTGTTATGTATATATTTACAATAAAGATGACGATAAGCCTGCCGATAGAATATTTATTGAGGACGCTATTAGAGAAAATTTAGGCGATAATTACAGCGTTATTCTAACAGATACGGACACCAAAAAGGCGGATATTATATGGTAAAACAATATGAAGAAATTTATACTTATATAAACGCCGCTAAGGAAAATGATGTAAAGGCATTGGCGGCTGTTACGGAAATATATTCTGGACTAATACACAAAATAATATTAAAGCTAAAAAGAACGTTTCGATTCATGGCATATGATGAACTGAAAGAAACAGTAGAGTGCTTTTTTGCGCAACTTGTTTTTGAATATGACGTAACGGTTAACGACAATTTTACAAACTATGTTGTAGCTAAACTATATTTCCGAGTGAAAGAGTATTTGATTTATGATTACGAACAGACGGGGCTGATGAATAGAAACATAGAAAATTGTTCTGTTGAATATTGCGATGACAGCATTTACAAGAATCAGAACACTGATTTTTTTGTCAATCCTAATATTGTAGATATTGTGGATTATCTGCAAAATTGTTTGACTGCCGAAGAAATGGACATGTTTGTTTGTTATTATATTTTGTGTTATACACAGGACCAAATGAGTTCCATATTTGGCATGACGCAATGTCCGATTAACATCAAGGTGGGATATATTGCGGGAAAAATAAAAGAATATTTTTTAGAAAGGTAAGAGATGCCGTTTCATCATATGCTTTGCACAAAATGTGGATACGACGAGGACAGGGTGTATATCGAATGGGATGAAAAAAATGATTGTTTAACCCCATATTTTTGCCAAAAATGCGGACAGGAAATGGGACCATGTTACGATAATATTTCATTCGAGATTAAAGGCCCGTCACCATCCAAGGATGTAAAGGCGAAGCGAGTCTATAACGAACAAATGACTATTTACAATGAGGGGTTTAAAGATCGTAGTGAATTAAAGGCGGCTGGAGAGCTTCTTGAAGAGCGGGAAAAAGAGCGACAAAGTAAATTGGGGCTAGATAAGGTGGATCCGGCGAAACCAAAAAATGTTGCGCTTAAGGAGAAGCTAAAGAAAAATGCAGAAGCCCAGAGAGATGTTATTAAACAATCTCTTAAACGGAAAATGTTATAATGTCATTATTGCCAGAAATCATTGAGGTAACGGAAACATTCAAGCCAATTGCCAGAAAATTGGCGCAACAATTCGATTTGTACTTGGGGCACATTGATTTGGAGAAAGTTAAATTCGTAAAGACAATAACGGATTATTGTAGAAAATATGATGCTCGATGTCATTTGGTTGGAGTTCCTCTTTGCTATTTCACGAAAGCTTATTATATAATAGAATACATATATCCAAATTGCGAGGAGATGACTCCGAAACAAATGGAGATTATTACTCTGCATGAATTAATGCATATTGCAGAGGGAGGGACGGACCCGGACGATAAGGCATTTATGAAAATGAAGAAACACGACAGAGAAGATTTTGTTTTTATAATGCGAAAATATGGTCTCGATTGGAATTCAACAGGAATGGAGTTGGATTGATGACAAAATATAAAGATATTACAAACTCCATTGCGCCGATCATAAAGAAGCTACAAAAAAAATACTTTAAATATATCGGGCACATTAAATTGAAAAAAATAAAAGTGGTGGCTGCTCTATACAGAAGGAGAACAGATTATTATGCGGTGGTAAGGTATTATCATCCGGCGGTAAAGATGTTTATGAGAGAGAATATAGATTATGTGATTGAGATTTGTATTCCCAATGCAACGGATTTGAATAAGAATCAACTGCTTATTTTGCTGTTGCATGAATTGATGCATATTCCAGTGGGGGGGACGGATCCAGATCATGCAAATTATTTGTCCATAGCCGAGCATGATTTGGAGGAATTTACTGAGATAATGAAACTAACAGGTAATTTTTTTAATTGGGTGAAGGACAGAAATATCGAAGACATTTTAGACAACAGGATAAGAGACATTAAAATCTCAAAAAATGGGGAGGTATTGATTTATGAGTAGTCCAGTAGAAAAGACAATGGTTGATATTGTGAAGGCGGCGAAACATAAGAAGTTGCTAAATTTTTCTTATCGCAAGCGCAATGGACAGGTAAGACAATATACCGTAGAGCCATATTCCTTGAAGGAAACGAATGCTGGCAAAGCACTTTATGGGTATGATGTAAATGGCGGTAAAATAAAGTGTTTCTATCTCGTTCCAGACAAAGAAATGGATGGTATCTTATATACTGAGGTTTCGGATATTGATTTCGAACCACGGAATCAGTGGCAAATAGAAATAGAATAATATTGGCATATTTTCCTATTATTATTAGAAATAGGAAAATAGATATGAAGCTTTTGCCTATATTGCTATTCATTATCTCCTGTGCTTCTGTGAACAAGCCATTTGCCTCCATTCCGCCAATCCATGAACCCATTGAAGAAGGCAGAGCAGTGATTTGGGTGCATGGCGAGGTCGATAAGCCCGGTCGGTATGTTGTGAAAGAGGGCATCACGGCGGTACAAATGATTTCCCTTGCCGGTGGCCTGAAGGATGACGCTAAGTCAACAATAATTCTTCGTAGATATGCCAGAGACGGGCAGGGCGCGTTTCAAATCATTGATACATCTATTTCCTTGCCGTGTTATAATGGCGGGAATGAGGACGCCGTGTGTATGCATGGTGACGAAATTTTGGTAGATCGATATGGAAAAGCATGGTTGGCGATATTGGGTGGCTGGTTGTCGGCTATGGTTCGAATAGTTGATTAAAATTATGCAAAAATTTATAATATTTTATCTAAAATTAAAATAGAAAATAGCATATAAATAGGCTATAATAAACAAGATGAGAAAAAGTTTTAAGACAGAACTAAAGCCCAATAATAGACAAAGAACACTGTTGGTCAAGCACAGTGGAATAGCTAGGTTTGCTTATAATTGGGGTTTAGGTAGACAGATAGAAAATAAAAAGAATGGCAATAAGTTTTTAACTGCTATTGATCTGCATAAAGAGCTAGTTAAACTTAAAAATACAAATTGTCCTTGGCTACGCGAAGTTTCTAAATGGGTTCCACAAGAGGCACTGAGAAATCTTGAAAAAGCTTATAAAAACTTTTTTAGAAATTGTAAGAAGAAAAAGAAAGGGAAGAAGGGATTTCCTAGATTTAAATCTCGGAAAAATGGAATAGGAAGCTTTACACTTTGTGAGCCAATATATGTTTATGATGATTGTGTAAAACTGCCAAGAATTGGCAAAATAAGGCTAAAAGAAAAATCATACATACCTACTGATTTAAGAATAACCCAAGCCACTATATCCGAAAAGGCCGGTAGGTGGTTTGTTGCTATTTCATTTGATGTTCCAAAGAAAGTTTCTTTTAAACCAAGAGAAGGCACAGTTGGGGTTGACTTAGGGCTAAAAGAACTAGCAGTTTGCTCAGATGGTGTGGTGGTAGAAAATCCTAGACCACTTAAGAAAAATCTAAAGAAGTTAAAAAGATTACAAAAAAAACACAGTAAGAAGCAGAAAGGGAGTAAAAATAAAGAGAAGGCTAGAAAACAACTGGCCAAGCAACATTATAAGATATCATGTATTAGAAAAGATACTCTTCATAAACTAACAACATACTTGACGAAAACCAAGTCTTGTATTGTTATAGAAGACCTATCTCCTTTTAATATGATTAAGAACCACTGTTTGGCTCAGGCTATTTCTGATGTTGGTTGGGCTGAGTTTAGGAGACAGCTTGAGTACAAAGCAGAGTGGTATAATTGCAAAATAGTTGTGGTAGATAGATTCTATCCATCTAGCAAGAAGTGCAGTAAGTGCGGTAATATCAAGAAAGACCTAACTTTGGCTGATAGAATCTACAAGTGTGAAGCATGTGGGTTAGTAATAGACCGGGATTTAAATGCGGCTATTAACCTAGAAAAATATCCTAGTACGGTAAGTTCTACCGGAATTAAAGCCTGTGGAGAGAATAACCTCTGTTTAGATTCTTCGGAAGCTAAACAAGTTGTCTTTGTGAAGCAGGAAGCAAACAAGAGGCTAAGATTTCTATAAGTTTTGTGGAACTGGTATTGCATGAGGTGAAATATGAAAGTTGGGCAAATTGTTTTATTGCATAGGAAAAACGATCCGGTTAAATTGATGAAGAAGTTATGGCTTGACTGTGACTTTAAAAAGGTAAATATTCAGGATTTGTGGGTTTCTTTAAAAGTGCTTGGTGCAGAGGGTGTAATAAAGGCGATATATGGTAAGGATATTTATGTTGATTTTGGAAATCATGGTATTTGGTGCTTAGAAGAAAAAATGCTGGAGGCAGTATGATATATCGTACATGGTTTAGGAAGAGAATGGCCTTGACACAAAGCCAAATATATGATTTCTATGCGCTTTCTACCGTGTTTGATTTGTTAGACGAACAGGACAAGGAAATTGCATTTCAAGTATTGCAGGAAGTAAAAAAAGACTATATAGAATCTTTGACAAAAGCAGTTTACGATGAATTCAGGCATGCCAACGATTGTATCTTTGAAAAATACCAACTTATTCAAAAAAAACTTAATGTTTCTAATGAAGTTGCCAAAGCAATTTCAATGGGTAAAAAATTAGATTTAGATTTAGTGTATAGAGCATTCAATGAATTAGAATGGGAGGATGAATACGGCGGTTCTAAATGGGCAGAGATTACTAAGTTGTTGATTGATCTTATCAATACGCCGGTAGAAGATTACAAAAATCTTATGGTTACAATAGATAGGATAAATGATATAGAACATAACACAGGTTCAATATTTACCAAATTCAAAAAAAATCAGGAATACAAATGGATTGAACAAGTTCTTGATTTGAAGTACGCGGCTCGTTCCCCATACACGTATTACAATATGCTAAGCCCTGAAGTAAAAAGAATCATGTCCAACTATCGTGGGCTGACCACGAAAGAACATGGTTATATTGGTGATACAAAAAAGTGGGGAGAGATATTAGATAATATTTCAAGATGGACATTATCTAGTATTAACAAATTCGTTGACAATAATTTGGAAAATGAAGAAATAGATTATATTAAAAAAATGCCGCTACCATTATTGCAACAATTGCAAGAATTTGTCATAAAGTCAGCAAATATTGTTTGGATAATATTGCTTTATTTTATAGTGCCTTCTAGTAGAAAACTAATAATAGATACTTTGCTTAAAGATAAAAGTGGCAAACAAATTGTTGATTTTTTATTTGGCAATGAGAAGCACTCTGATGTTATTCGTTATTTATCGACTAATGTTAGAAAATATATTATAAAAAAATTGCGAGAATATGGCGATCAGGCCAAAGAATCTTTGGATTATTTGGAAAAAGAATATGGTGTTTAATCTTCTAAAATCAGTCGGAATTGACTCCATGTTTGGCTATAAGCTTCGGTCTTCCGACTGGCCCTCAGTTAGAAAAGAACATGTCAAAAAACATCCATTTTGTATGGCCTGCAATTCAACAAGAAATTTGGAAGTGCATCACATCAAGCCCTATCAACTTCATCCAGAGCTAGAACTGGAACCCACTAATTTGGTTTCTCTCTGTAAAACACACCATCTTGTATTTGGCCATTTAACCGATTATCATAGCTGGAATGAACAAGTGGTAGAAGATTCGGCTTGGTATTTACAGAAGGTAAAGAACAAGCCGACTGTACCTAAAGAAAAAGAATCGCCTTATCAAAAATTTCTTGCATTTTTTAAATTTTAATGATATGATAGACGCTAAACATTAAGGAATTTTTATGTCAAAAGTGGTGGTATTTTATCGTACTAGCGATATGGGGGCTGACAAGAAAAAGCCATATTATATTACAGCACAGAATTGCCTCAATAATTTTGTGAAAAACTTTCAATATGACGAACTACATATTCTTGCCGACAATGTTTCCAATGCCACATATGAATGGCTTGCGTATTTCCCGTATAAAACATTACGCCGCACGAACCTTGGAAATAAAACCAGCTTTAAACATTCTCTAAATCTTGCAGTGGCCTTGGAGGATGACACGATTTGCTACTTCGTGGAGAACGATTATGTTCATCTTGCTAATTCAAGGGCAGTTTTAGAAGAGGGAATGCAAATATCTGATTATGTAAGCCTATATGACCATCCTGATAAATATTTGGAAGAAAATAAGGATAAATATCCAGTCCATCTTTATCATACAAAATCTACACACTGGGCACGTGTCGGTTCAACAACAATGACATTTGCGTCCCGAGTGGGCACGTTAAAACAAGACCGATGGGTATTTGACGCCATTATAGACGAAAGCCCATACAACCATCCTAATGATGCTGGAATCTTTGGCGTATTGACAGGCACAAGATGTAACCATAGAAAACTAATTACTCCAATTCATTCCTATGCCACGCACGGAGAAACAAATTGGCTTGCTACTAGAATAAATTGGGAGGCAGTATGTCTAGGCAAATAATTGCGTATTATAGAATTAGCGACAGGGGATTTGCCAAGGTAAAGCCGCAGTATATAAATAATAAAAATTGTCTCAATAATTTTGTAAAAAATTTTGAATATGATGCACTATATATTATTGCCGATAATGTAAAGGAAGAAACATTTCAAATATTACAAGAGCGGTATCATGATAAATATACGGAATTAATTAGGACAAAGCTCGATAATAGAAGAAGTTTTATATTTGCCTTCGATCATGCCATAAAAAACTTTAATGACGACGATATAATTTATTTCGTAGAAAATGATTATGTTCATTGTCAAGGGGCTTCACAGGTTCTCGCCGAGGGGCTGGAAATAGCTGATTACGTGACTCTCTACGATCATCCCGACAAGTATTTGCCCGAATATAAGGATTCATGGCCCACGTCTTGTTATAAGACAAAAAATTCTCATTGGGTTTTGGTACCATCTACTCCAATGACATTTGGGACTACGGTAAGATCGTTAAAGCAGGACAGTGAAATGTTTGATAATATTATTCGCAACAACAATGATACACATACTAATAGCAAGGCGTTTTTTAATACGATTGCAAAGTATAATAACAAAAAGCTGGCTACGCCAATACCTTCAATGGCCACTCATGGCGAGACAGAATGGCTTGCCCCATTCATAAATTGGATGAAAATAATTGTTACGATGATTACTTTAATTTTTGCCATGCAGAAAGCATCCAGTTGTTTTCCGCATCCCTCAATTTTATAGACAGCAAATCCTTCGATTTCAAGCCCTCGATACAGGTGAATATAGCCATTTTTTTCGGTACAGCTAAATTTTCTTATATGTGATTCGTCATGTTTCCAGCTATCTTCATTGGGTACACAAACAAATAAAATCCCATTTTCTTTTAGCATTGTACGAATATTTTGCAAGGCTAAAAGAAAATCTGGCACATGCTCTAGTACTTCAAAGGCGTATGCGCAGTCGAAATGATTTTTATGCTTTTCCACAAATTCATTGCAGTTACAAATATCTGCTTGGACAAATTTTAGTTGTTTATCTTCTGTGAGCACATTCTTTTTTAGCAGATTGGCAATTCTTACATACTCTTCGGCTATATCGATTCCTATTACATTGAAATCGAATGCGGCGGTTGCGGTGGCAAATTGGCCGTCTTGAATGCCAATGTCCAGAACATTTACTTCAGCAGGGTTTTTGTAAATCCTTAGAAGATGCTCAATGAGCCATCTATACCTATGGATTCCCAGCTTGTAAAGGTTAATATGCTTGGGTATTTGTTTCGCCTGTTGCTCGTAATATTCTTTATCAAACTGCATTTTTCTTCTTTCGACGACGGATGATAATGATAATAACTGGAATAATGGCCACTAAAATGCTTGCCGAGGCAAGGGCAATTTCTAATTTGTTGTTAGAAATGATTGCCCTTACGAGACGTTCGAATTTGGGGGTAATTTTATTTACAAAGTCATCAGCTTGTTGTTCGGTTAGACCAAGTATGATAAGTCTAATTTTCAGATCATTGAGAAGTTTTTCTCTAGTGGCATTGTCGAGTTGTTCGGCCTTTGCCAATTGTTCTTTTGTCCAGTCGATCCATTCCTGTATTTTTTGTATGTCGATATTTTTAATGAATTTAGGCTCAATGATTGTTGGAGACGATATTGTGGCTGATGCCATTGTATCGTTTTCATTGAATGGAGGGATCGGGTCTTGTCTCTGTTGTTGCGATGCACAGGACAAGAATGTCATGACTAAAACCAAAAACCATTTCTTCATTTCTGTTCTCCTAAAAATTATTGTTGTTAGTTTATCATATTAAAATTGTTTTTGCAACATTAATCCTGATTTGTTCTTTCTATAGCTAGTTTATGGTATTCTTCATTTAATTCAATACCAATATATTTTCTATTTAATTTACGCGCCATTTGTGTAGTTGTACCAGAACCAACAAATGGATCAAGAACAATATCATTTTCTTGTGTAAATAATTTGATAAAAAATTCTGGTAATTTACTCGGGAAGCAAGCCGAATGACCTTTATTTTTACATTCAGCGGCCATGTAAAGTACATTATCGGGATAAACCAGTTCTCTGTTTTGCCAAGCAGACATTTTCCTGCCAAATGTGCTTTGTGTCTTGCTCGCTTGTCTAGCAAGATCATTCTCATTAAGATTGAGCATACGTTTTTTTGTAGATTCTTTTGCAGGAACCATAACGGCTTCTTGGTACATGGCAAATTCTTTGTTCTTGTTGAATTGCAAGCATCTCTCCCATGCATCTCGGAATCTGTTTGGCCACTTACCCGGCGCTGATGTGGTTTTATGCCAGATAAATTCTTCCGTCCATAGCCAGCCTTGTTCTCGCAATTTCATGATAAGCTCAAGCACATATGTATGACGCTCTCCATCGACGACTTTTTCTTTTATGTTCAGGATGAATGTACCGGTATTTTTTAACACTCTAAAAAATTCATTGGATTTTTTTAGAAACCATTCATTATATTTGTCGGCCTCAATGCCTCCGTATGTAGTTTTTCTAGCATCTGCATATGGCGGCGACGTGATAATTAAGTCGAAGAAATTACTTGGGAAGCTTTTTAAACGCTGTTCACAATCGCCAAGTATAATGTTATTTACTTTTGGCCTAAACATTTATTGAACATCCTAATGTGTCTTAAAATAATTGGTGCGGCGTCTTGTTTGTCTATATTGAAAAAGTTTGTAGTTTGATCGGTAGACATTTTGGGCAACCTCGGTCTATATATTTTTATGCCGCTTGTTTTTTGCAAAAAATTGCAAAGAGTTTCGCCGGTAGTCTTTGCCATTACATATTCCATCATATTGTCCGGCGGCTCTTCTACAAAGATCGAAGATGGGTAAAATACACCGTCTAAAATGTTCTTCATTTGGGAAAATATTTTGCTAAACCCATGAACATAGTATTTATAAAACTTTTGATACAAGGGGTCTGAAAAATTTCCTCTATCTCCGGTCATAATAAATGGGGTGGCGAAGTAGTACAAACATATTGGTCCTGTTAAGTCTGTTATAGTGTCCGATAGAACATCGAATTTTAATGATGTGGCATGGCCATTATTACTGTTTATTTCCGAAACGATGTTATTGGCATCTGTCATTCCCTGATTGTAGGTAACAATGATTTGCGCTCCACCGGCGGCTAGAAGCTTTGCCGTGACCTCGCCCAATCCACGAGAGCCGCCAATAATTAATGCGGTTTGATCTAAAAATTCATCTTTATCTACCATTGTTTTGGCTTCATTGTATGAAATTTGTTGTTGCGGTTCTGGTCTAACGAATGTTTTTATTGTCCCTTGCATATTACGAGAAGATATATCAATCAATGCAAGGCCGAAACGTTTATCTACTTTGGATACTTTATAGTTCAAGCAGCAATTATTTGTAGACTTCTCAAAGACGAGTTTCATTGATGAAAATATGGAGCGTAATCCCGGGCATTCCATCCCAATCAATCGCGTTATTGTCGTTAGTTGGCCAATTTGTAGTTTAGAAAATGTAGATAAATTTGGGAATAACATTTTGAGTTTTTTAGAATTAAAGTAAATGGGTAAATATCCTGAACAATTTTCAATTTTATCAATTGACAAATTTTTGCATTCTTGTTTTTGTTGTTCTGAGAAACAGATATCTTCCGATAAATTACCATGCCATTTGAATTCGATTGATGTTGTTAAAGAAGTTTCGTTAGATATCTCCAGTACAACATGTTTGTCTTCATTTTTTTTGATGTGTAAAAATATTTGTTCTTCCGTATAAACCGGTTTATGAAAAGTAATGTTTATAAAATCAAGCTCAACATTTTCATTGTCTTGTCCCCATTGATCCAGTGCCCAAAGGATTAAATGAATTCCATGTACTACCGTATCTCCAAACATTAATCTTCTGGCCAATACGGTATCCGTATGCATTGGATTGTAGTCGCCGGAAAAATCTGCAAAATGAAATTGTTTGCTAGTGGTAAATCTTGTTTGCATTACGCATAAAACTCTTTAATGTGGCCGCAAATAATTTTAATGTCTTCGGCTTCTAATTCATAATACATGGGGAGCGACAAGATGTTTAAAAACATTTCCTCTGCCATTGGCAATGACGGGGTGTTCCCATAGCACGGATAAAGATGAATTGGGCTATAGTGGACTCCGGTATTTACCCCCTTTTCTTTCAGGAATATGGAAAGATCGTTTCTGTCCAACGGGGAAACTTTAATACACATGATATGCCAAGATGAAAGACTCTCTACCGTATCTTCCGGCGAAAATTCAATTAGTCTTTGTTCTTCAAGGTCTTTTAACTCTTCCTTGTACAGAGTATAAAGCAAATGTCTCTTGTTGTTCATATTGTCTAGCTTTTTTAATTGTTCGATACCTATAGCCATTAGAATATCGCAAGGATGATTTTTATAGCCTATTTCGTTTACGTCGTATTCCCACCAATATTCCTTATTGTTTGCCGTTCGATCCCATGTTCCCTTGTCAATGCCAAGCCATCTCATCTTTTTGGCTCTAGTGGCAAATTGTTCATTGCTGGTTATGATCGCCCCTCCATCGCCCATAGCGAGATTTTTAACGGCATGGAAAGAGAAGCATCCGATATCACCAAATGTTCCTGCATGATTTGTTTCCAGCCATGCGCCTGCCGCGTGTGCGCAATCTTCGATTAAAAATATATCTCTTTCTCTACAAATATTTGCTATTGTTTTGATATGGCGATTGATCCTGCCGCCATAATGAACGACAATAATTGCCTTTACGAACTTGTCTAGCTTTTTCTCTAAATCATGGATATCCATTTGTAGGGTTTCATCGCAATCGACAAAAATTGGCGTGGCATTATTGTAGCAAACGGCATGGGCGGTCGATACAAAGGTCATGGTGGGCACCAACACTTTGTCATGCTGTTTAATATTACAGAGTCTAAGCGCCATGTCTAATGCGGCTGTACACGAATTTAGCGCAACACAATATTTTGAATGTGGCTTATCGGCATTGCCACAGTTTACGTATTCGATAAACTTGTCTTCAAACTCTTTGGTCTTTGGCCCTAGCCCAATCCATCGGGAGCGCAGGACATCAACAACAGCTTTTTCTTCGTCTTCCGTCATGTATGGTCTAAATACTTGGTACATATTAATCTCCCGCCTTTGCTACGACATATGTTATATTACAATGTTCTGGATAGTCTTTCCCTAGCAAATAAAATGCTTCTAGTGTTTCATCTCGTAAATTACTCATATCGGATTCTGGAAGAGGTTTAAAAAGGATACCGCCTCCGGCTAGGAGATAAAAGCCAGCCAAAAGCATCTCGGTTCTAAATGTCATGGGATTGTAGTATCGTCTATGCCCCATTTTTTTATCAAGATCGCTGAATTCATCTATTTTCTTTATCATGCCAGCGGCAAGTGCGGCTTTCCTATGAAAAGACCACGCATTGGGTACGGCAACAAATATTTGCGTTTTTTCATGGCAAAGATTTTTTATCTTGCCCAAAAAAATTGGCGGATTATCTACGTGTTCCAGTACAAACGAACAGATAATAAAATCGAACTTTTCATTCGTTTCCCAATCTTCCAGCATGGAACAAACTGCATTGATTTGAGGGAACTTTTCTTTAGTTTTTTCCAAAAGCAATTTGCTTCCATCGACACAGGTAAGATTTATGTTGTGTTTTACCAAGTATTGTGTCACTCTGCCGTCGGCGCAACCAATCTCTAATACGGAAGCACCATCTTCAAGGTTATCTAAATATGTTTTTAGCGTTCGGTATGTGCCCTCATTTATTTTTCTGTTGATTTTATTGCTCAGGACATTCTCGTAATTTGGTGCAATTTCATCTAGTTCTTTCATGTAGTCTCCAAAAATCTTGATATTTATCGCCAACAAATCGTTTGTGTATTCTATGATAAAATGGAGTGAGATTCTGTTTATCCAGCCTCATGTAGACCACTCCATCTCGTTCCTCATATGTTTTAAAACCAAAATTTTCATGCATTTTGATAACAACCGTATTTGTTTGAACTATGTCACATAGTAGAATTTCTAGCCCCAGTTCGTCGAAAGCCTTTTTGATTGTCAAGGCTTCAGCTAACGAGGACATTGATGAAAAACGGTATTGAGGCAAAATAAAAAGCCTGCCCCATACGCCCACATTTCCATGTATGTTATACAAACTTATTGTCCCCGCTCGATTTCCACCTTCAATTATAAGATAAAAATACGGCTCCTTTTTCATAAATCCTATTTGCGCTTCTTCCGTAATATGAAAGTTTTTATGAAAATATTTGTGGTTATCGGGATTGTTTCGAATCTCCATACAAAATCGAACATCATTAATATCGCTTGGATCGGCATATCTTAGGAACATTTGTTTTCTTTCAAATACTCTACTATATTTTTTACCGAAGAGAGCGCGGAGAAACAATTCATCGGAATATCTATTTTAAATTCTTCCTCTAGTGTCATAATGATATCCAAATGATTTGTTGAATCCCAATCATGTGTATCGTCACGGTTTGTATTTTCCGTAACTTTAACCTTTAATATGTCACTCAATATTTTTATAACTTTGTTTGTCATGTTTCCTCTATTCCATTTTTACTGTAAAAATCATGGAACATTTTATTCTTTTCCGTTTTATTTATCTTGCCCTTGCCTGCACCTTTCCTTTTTAGAGCGTCCAACAAAATGTTTTCCACGCCCATGCCAAACACCCTACACGATACTACAAATTGTTGTATCGTATCTCCTTCAAGTATGGCATAGGCGACTATACCAAATGACATTATATCATAAAACATTTCGCATGCAAATAATTTTCCTTCTTCGGAGAGAATTTTTGCCTGTTCGGAAGTCAGGGGATATTTATTGAGATTAAACTGATTTGTTTTGACACTCATTTGGGAGATACGATGGCTATATGGCCAAGTTGTTATGGAAAATGTTGGGGCAAGTTTATTTTTGGCCACATAGTCAAAGGATTCTATTCTTCCTCTATCTTCTAGTGTCAAGAATTTGTAATCGAGTAATGGATAGGACAATATATTTTCAGCTAAATTTTCGGATGGTACTGAAGACTGGGTATGGGCACCGCAAGTTTCTTTGACGGAAATCAAATTATAGTCGTCATCGTCTATAAATAGAATATGCTTAGGCGAGATGTTTAATTCTTTGGCGATCTCCAGCACATTATCCGCCTTGGGCATAAAATTGATTCTACTTGCGCTAAAATGATTTTGTTTTAGTGGGCATTGGTCTAGGAAATGCCAAACATCTTGTTCCTTGTTTTTAGAACAAAGCGCCAGAAAAATTCCATTGTTTCTGTATTTGAGCAGTATATTTTGGAAGTGTTCGTATTCTGTTGTAAGTTCGGCTGTTCCTTCTAGGATAATGCCCCTCCAGAGCGTGTTATCACCGTCTAGGGCAATACATTTGATGCCGTCTCCGCCGTTGACGGCCTTGGCCATTTCTATGGCCTCTACGATGCGTTTCTGGCCTTTCTTGGTAAATGGGCAGGAATAGGAATACCAAAATTTATTGGATACTATGTTTTCTCTTCCATATTTTACGGCAATTTTATTGATATCTACGATGCTATAATTTTTTGTCTCTATTTTCTTTAATGCTTCATTATACACCAGTATTTCTTCATTGTTAGAAAGTAGTGAATTATTTGTGTCTAGGATGTAATTTGTGATGTAGAAATGGGTGTTTATATTGCTTGTCACTAATTTGTTTATAAAATCAAGCGTACTTGCGTAGTACAAATGATTTGTATAGTCGATTGGGTTATAGATGGATATTACGCATTCGGAGTCTTCAATTTTATCTAGGGAAAAAATGGCCTCGTACATAATTGTATTCGAGGCCATTGTGGAGCTATTGTAGTTGGATATGAAGATCATTTTAATGATTTAATTTCTTTCTCAATTCTTGAATCTGCCTTGGGAAATACAAGCGGTTTATTGTTCATAATCATATCCATATTTACTTTTTGATTGATTTTTTCTTGTTCGTTTTCTATTTTATCTTCCAGCGTATTTTGAATATTATCAATGATTTCGGGCAAATTAATTTCACCCAAATTGTATGCGTATTTTAAAATTTTGAATTGTTCGGCAATACAGCCAGCGTCTTTGCAAAGCATTCTCTCTATACCCGATTGTAAAATAGACTTGTTGTACACTTCTGGAAAAAATGCCTTGTGCTTTTTGATATAGCCCAAAAGAGAATATACCGATGACGGCATTCGTTCTTTTTTGGTTTTATTAACTAAATATCTTTTCTGGAATTTTTTAATTTTTTTGATTATCTCTTCATTATGTTTTTTTATTTTACTCTTTTTTACCGGCATAATTTTCTCCTTCTAAAAGCTCTAAAAAACCATGTATTTTCGAATACATATATACTATTCTAGTCCCCCACACCATAGAGTCAACAATATTCGAGATTTTTTTATATCCCTGTTCATAAAAGAATGACAATGCTTCTTCAATGTTTTCTACCTCGTAACAATTATGGTAATGCCCTTCCTTTAGCGAGTTTTCTTCTTGAAAATCTACTAGCTCTAAATAAAAATCTTGTTGTAGCACCTCAAATACAATGTTTTTTGTTTTAAACTCTGGTTCATATCCCATTTTAATAATTTGATAGCCCTGTTCAAGAAAGTCTAAAACACTATCGCTGTCCCTTGAACATTTATATCCAATGTGATGTAATCGCTTTTCCATAATTAAATCAATTGTACTACATATAATAGAAAAGGCAAGAAAAATCTGTGCATGAAAAATTCTATAAAGACAATAAGTTTGCCTATGATAATAGAAATATTATCGGAGATATTATGCATTATCTGCATCTTGTAACACCACAAGAAAGAGCCGCAGGATTAACCAAATATTCTGATGTGCCCGATAATCTTGCACTTATATTCGATGATTTGGAGGACGGTGCCACTTTTCACTCCATGAATTGTCCATTGCCATTTGCAATGATTTGTTTTGATGGACACGGAAAACATATTGCGGTAAAGGTAGTGGATAGGGAGAGAAAGAGTATCGTGCTTCCCACAGGGACTCGCAAGGTAATAGAATGTCATGTGAATAATGCCGACAAAATCATTAATGGGTTACGTGTGGCCCAGATTAGACCTCGTGGACCGGCTGAAAAGTTGGAAGATGTTGATGTTCCTAAGCCGCCTACTGCGCCTGTTACGATGGAAGTGCCTGTAAAACAAGTACAACCCAAAGAAAAACTGCCAATATCAGAGGATTTTTTGCCACTAACGGATGAAGAGTGGCAAGAGATTTGGCGTGTAAAGGGCGGGAAGCTATCTCCTGCTCAGGCAATTGCATTTGCGGCTGAAAATAGGCTGAAGGTCAAGTTCCAGTATCAGCGGTTGCCCGATACTGGTGATATTGAACAGGGTATGATAAAAATATATGTGGTAGAGCCATTCTCGTATCGCGTAAAGCTGGTTAAGAGAATGGGCACCCGAAGGAAGTATTTGTTTGCTTTTGACGATCTTGACGATACAATAAAGTCTTTTGCCGTGGCGAATATAAAGGCCGTGCAGATCATCCCCGAGAAGTACACGAGTGGGAAGGACTCGGTATGGCCGGTGGAGATAAAATGGCGCGGGAGAGTCGTATGATATTCAACACATGGCGAAAAAAAACATCGGCATCAATATACAACAGTTGGTTATCTCGCAGGGAGATAAAGGCCAAGCTATCCGAAAAAGAATTGGCTATGGCGGAAAAAGCGGCTGAAAAAAGAAAAGAAGGATTAACGTGGGGGCCGATGTTTCAGGAGGAAAGAACGTATTTTCCATACAAAATGACCGCAGATCCATTAAAGCCCCCCGGTGAACTACGTCGCTTTTTGGATTCTATTGGTTACGAAATCATTGATTATCGACAAGGAACGGCCAGAAAAAAGGACAAAAATCAACCAATTGGAATAGGAAAAATCTTAAGCCGAGAAAACAAGCCAGCCCTAAAGAAAATATTTGACGAAAGATTGCAGGGGGCCATAAAAGAATATAATCAATCGCTTCTTGTCGTATTCTCCCATAACCCAGAAGACATAGCCGCATCTTCTACAGATAGGGGCTGGACTTCATGCGTGGATTTAAGGGGCGGTGCGCATCATGAGCAGATGTTTAATAAAATTGCAAGAGGCGGGTTGGTAATATACTTGGTTAGAGAAGATGATAAAAATATTGAACAGCCATTGGCAAGAATATCAACCAGAAGATACGAGGATAATAAAGGCAATTTTATATTTGTAGGAAGCGATATATGTTATGGGGTAAAAGACGAAGGATTCATTAAATTTGCTAATGATAAGCTGTCTGAAAGCAATAATATAACGGGCAAAAATTTTTCTAGTAAATCATTTAAGGATGTTGAAAAGGGATATCTGGATGTATTTCAAGATAAATTTAGCATGATCGATTATATTTCAATGTATGCAGATAGTATGACAAAAGAACAGGCGGAATATCTTGAAGATATGGTTATAAAATCCAAAGATGCTAATGCAATGCTTTATTTTGCCAAGACGGTGCCAAATGCGGATATTCATTTGCTGCAAAATGCAATTATTAAAACCAAAAAGGCAAAGGAAATCACGGAGTTCGCATCAGATGTTAATGGGGCCGATGTTCCGCTATTGCAACAAGTGGTGGAAACATATGGAACGCCATCAGATTTATATCGATTTGCCAGAGATGTTAGCGGACGAGACATGCAATCTCTTATAAACGCTTTTTTGGCAAAAAAACCTTCGGCAGAAGATATATACCATTTTGCTTTTAATGTTGATGATAAGTATATTCCATTATTAGAGGACAATATAATAAAGAGCAATGAAAAGTATTATATTTATAATTTTGCCAGAGGGATTATTGGGGCAAATATCAAAAGACTACAAAATGAATTTATAAAACATGCCAATGGGATTTCAGATATAGCTGTGTTTTCAAGAGAAGTAAATGGTGCAGATAGTTTTGCCGATATGATGAAACAATGGCGTCAACTTCATGGGCATCCAGAAAATTATAACGGATATTAAATGTTCAAAAAAGACGTGGATATCATATCTAGTGTAGAAGCCTCTGTAATATTAAACACAGATACTTGGCATGTAGCAAAGTACGTAGAGAGAGGCTTTTTGCAAGCCAAATATACGAACAAGAATAAATCTGAATTCTTTACAACCGGCACCCACGAGAGATTATATTTTGATAAACAAGATGTGCTTGCGCTAAAGAAAAAGCTTGACGCCGAAAGAGAATATAGGGAAAAGAACAACTACAAAACATTTTGCACCAAGGCTACGGTCAAGGTGGATCAGGATGTGGCGGAGAAATTCTTTGACGCATTTGGCAATAATGGTTCGCAGAAGATGTGGCAGTGGGCGCAGGCGATTATAGATGAGGCTATTTATAATGGTTCTCATGAGGAATGGATATATGAACGAACATAATAACAGGAGTATGGTTTAGACAAAGAAAAATTGTCATTGAACGGCTAATTAAAATTATGCAAAAATTTGTAATAAATTATTTAAAATTAAATAGAAAATGGCATATAAATAGGTTATAATAAACAATATGAGAAAAAGTTTTAAGACTGAGTTGAGGCCGAACAATAGGCAAATAACACTATTTACCAAGTATTGTGGGGTGGCTAGGTTTACTTATAATTGGGCATTAAATCGACAAAAAGAAAATAAAAAAGCTGGTAATAAATTTTTAACCGCCATTGATTTGCATAAAGAGTTAGTTAGGCTCAAAAACACAGATTACCCTTGGCTACGTGAAGTTTCTAAATGGGCACCACAAATTGCTTTAATAAATCTTGAAAAAGCTTACAAAAATTTTTTTAGAAACTGTAAGAATAAAAAGAAGGGCAAGAAGGGGTTTCCTAGATTTAAATCTCGGAAAAATGGACTAGGAAGTTTTACTCTTGATGGTTCAATATGTGCCTATAACAAGTATATTCAGCTACCTAGAATAGGCAAGATAAGATTAAAAGAAAAGTCATACATACCTACTGATTTAAGGATTACCCAAGCTACTATATCAGAAAAAGCAGGTAGGTGGTTTATTGCAATTTCGTTTGATATGAAAAAACAAATATCTTTTAAACCAAGAGAGGGCATAGTAGGAGTTGACTTGGGCTTAAAAGAACTAGCAGTTTGTTCAGACGGTCTGGTAGTGGCAAACCCCAGACCGCTTAAGAAAAATTTGAAAAAGCTAAAGAGACTACAGAAAAAACATAGCAAAAAACAGAAAGGAAGCAAGAACAAAGAAAAATCCAGAAAACGATTAGCTAGGCTACACTATAAGATATCGTGTATTAGGCGAGATACTCTTCATAAGCTAACAACACACTTGACGAAAACCAAGTCAAGAATAGTGATTGAGGATTTATCTCCCTCTAATATGATTAAGAATCATTGTCTAGCTCAGGCTATTTCTGATGTTGGTTGGGCTGAATTTAGGAGACAGCTTGAGTACAAAGCCGAGTGGTATAATTGTAAGGTTATCGTAGTAGATAGATTCTATCCCAGTTCAAAGAAGTGCAGTAAGTGCGGCAATATCAAGAAAGACCTGACTCTATCAGATAGAATCTATAAGTGTGAAGTATGTGGGTTAGAGATAGACCGGGACTTAAATGCGGCTATTAACTTAGAAAAATACAGTACCGTAAGTTCTACGGGAATTAAAGCCTGTGGAGAGAATAACCAATACTTAGATTTGCAAGAGTCTAGGCAAGTTGTCTCTGTGAAGCAGGAAACAAACACAGAGGATTCTGATAAGTTTTGCGGAACGGTATACGAGAGGACGTAACATAATGGGACAAATATTTGATAACAATAGAATTGCTCAAATTTCCAGTTCAAGGGTGTTTACCACAAGCCTAATCAATCTCAACAGTGATTTGGCGGATATTCTATTGTCTGGTAAATCGGATTATTTTCAGGAAGACTTGCTAAAGACAAGAAATGCCTTGCAACAGATAGAAAAAGAATCACCCGAAATAGCCGACCTTAACCTACAAATAGAATTGGCAAAATTATTGAACCTCTACAAACAGGATATTCCCAAGGAAGAAAAGTATGCTAAACTAAATGGTATACTCAAGCAAAATATCATTACACCTATTTTTAACAATAGGGCATGGCTACCAGTTAGTGCCCAAGATCAAGCCGAATTACAAGAGTTATATCACAGTATGCCAGTCAAGACGCCTATTTTATCTCCCCAGACTCTTAAGCTGGTCGAGAAAAAGCCTGAACAATACGAGGCCGAAAAGCTGGATATGCGGAGAAAGCCGAACATCCCCAGTAATTGGAGAACCCACAAGCAGGACGTGGAAGTTGGTAAGGAAATCTTAAAGAGATACATAAAGAACGCGCAGGGCGATTTGGACGAAATGATAGACATTCTCAATGATGGAGAACAGAAGGTAAGAAAAGTATTGCAGTTGTCCGATATGAGCAAGATTTTGGTGGACTATAAAGGGGATCAAATTAGTTTGGTGGATCAAATCCATAGGCGAGTCGTACAAATTGCTGCACGTATGCATGACTGTGGCTTGCTCGCCATTGAGGTAAGGAATAAACTATATAGGTTGGAAGAACTGCCGTCCAAGTTGATTTATAGCCCATTTACGAAAGAACAGGCGGGAAGTCCTGAAGGTGTGGAAGCTAAAGACGTTTTGTTCTGGAAGCAGTTTATGGGCAATCAGGACAAGATGCAACAGAGATATCAGTTGATGAAAAAGAACGAGGAAAGATTAAAACAAGCATTTAGGAAGTTCATTCAAGTATGGGGCGTGGTATATAGCGGGGATATAAAGGATCTTAATTTAGGCTATACGCCTGAAACACAGTTTCAACTAACTCGGTACGGGCAGGAGAGCAACAAATATTTGCAATCTGCCGATGAGTTGTATGAGGCCGTGGATGCCCTTTACTATGAGTTGTTGTTTATGGGAGAGGAATTGGACGATTTATTTGTAGGTTTAGATTTTGAAGAAAAGAAAGTGGCGGCTAGTAAAAGAAATGGAGAAGATTATTTCCAACAGCAAAAAGATTTATTGCTGAAAGATTTGAGAAAAATTATTGGTGATTTAGCCATAAATTATGGTAGGCTTCAAAAATGGCATGAACATAGAATATTAATTGCACTAGATAGAGCACAAGAAGGTGTTAGGGGCAAAATACAAGAAAGAATACTAAAAATATTGGCAGAACCGGTGCGCGGTGCAAATGAATTTAACGAACAATTTAAACAAATTTTTAACTTTTGTATAAATTCTGTTAAAATAGGTATTGAAGAAAATATTGGATTTGAGATAAAAAATATATTGCAAGAAGCAAAAAATACAACTGTTCAAAAAGTTGGCGGTGACAATCCATCGCTATATGTTTATGACGACCATGTATTGAATCATAAAAAAGCATTAGATTTTTTGTATGAAAATGAATACGATGAGCCGAGTCTTGTTGGGGCTGATGAAATAATGGACAAAATAGATAAAAAATTCATTGAAATTAAACAAATTTATTTAAATATTTCTAGCATGCAATATACCGATCTTCAAGGAGTTATGCAAAAAATAAGTGATTTTGTTAATATTGGAAGGCAATTTGATGAAAAAATAGGTAAAATAATAAAAATTTTGATGAAATTCATTTGACAAATAACAAATTGTATGTATAATAAATTCAGAATGAAGAAGGGAGAAAAAAATGGAAAACCTTAATATTGAGGCCCTAAGCAGTGAAGAAAAAGAAAACATGATTCAGGAAATAAAGGTAGAGTTTGAGGGCAGAAGAAAGGCCATAGAAAGCAAAAGGGTTGCATCTCCCAATGGTAATTTTGAGGAGGATGAGGGCAAACAAAGGGAATGGGAATTTAATGCCCTTGCAAAATTGTATCTTCTTAGGAGTGCAGGAGTTGAAAAAAAATAAATAAGCAAAACACATGAAGAAAGACAAAGAATGTCAAATACGAGCCTTTTCCCACATCTACAATTCCAATATCCTGAATTCAATCCAGTTCAGGCTGAATTTCTAAATCAATACGATCAGGATGCCAATTTCATCATAGCCGCCCGTACATCGGCCGGTAAAACCACCTTGGCCGAGATGCTCATAGCCCATACTCTAGCCGTACATAAAAAGAAGGCAATCTATCTAAGCCCCCTGAAGGCCATTTCCGAACAAAAAGCCGCCGAATGGACCAATATAAATCACGGTTTTTCCAGCAAAAAAATACTGATTTACACAGGCGACTACATGAACATCCCGGCAAATAAATTTGCCGAGGCGGAAATTATCATCATGACATCGGAATCTCTCGATTCTAAGACTAGAATGATGGTAAACGAGAAACATTCATGGCTTTTAGACGTGGGGTGTATAATTGTCGATGAGGTGCATCTGTTGGCCATAGAAGGCCGTGGGGACGCCCTAGAAGCGGGATTGATGCGCTTTACCAACTACAACAAGGACGCTAGACTACTGGCTATCTCGGGCACCCTGCCCAACGTAGAGGATGTCGGCAAATGGTTTGCCCTTCTGAATGGAAAACAATATAAAACCATTATATCCGATTATCGACCTATTGAAACCAGTCAAGAGTGGATTGCGTATTCAAGACAAAGGGGCTATAATGATGAAGTTAAAATGCGTATTCAAACTGCCGTAGACGTGGCCCGACAGCTTAAAAACAAGAAGATCATTTTTTTCGTCCATTCCAAAAAAGAGGGCGCGGCGGCTACGGAAAAGCTGGAGCAAATATTTGGCAAACAAGTGGTTTTTCTGTCCGCTGACCTAGAAAAATCGGAAAAGCTGAAAATCATTGATGACTTTAACAAAAATACCGAGGATTCTATTAGGTGTATAGTAGCTACGTCTGTTATTGCATGGGGGGTTAATACGACCGCCGCAGTAGTTATTCTGTGCGGCTTCAAGCGCGGCAGGAATGATATCAACCCTTATGATGTGGTACAAATGGCCGGTCGAGCAGGCCGTATCGGATACAGCAAAACAGGTGAGGTGTACTACGTTTGTAATACAGAAGAAATGCATGCGTGGAAAAAGGTATTGGCCGACCTGCCCCCCATTGAGTCCGCCATGCTCGATAATGATGGCGGGGTTAGAAAAATGGGTGCCCATATTGTGGCGGAGATCAAAAATAAAGAGATCAATGATTTGGAATCGGCTTTTAAGTGGTACCAACGAACATTCAGATATTTCCACCACAAGGAATTTAATCAAGAAGAAATATCCACCATGCTGGAAAAATTTGTCGAAATGGGCATTATCGACAAGGTAGATGGTAAGTTTATTATCAAGAAACTAGGTATTATTTGCGCCTCCATGTATTACGATCCGTGGACTGTCTACGGATGGAAAAGAAACTTTTCTAGTATCTTCGAACAAAATCTCCATAATAATGAAACGGCCATAGCTTGGGCACTGGCCAATGTATCTAATTTCTCAGATCCATACGTAGCACAATATCATCAAACTCATGTAAGTATGTTTGAATTGGAAATGCAAAAAACATTGGGCACAAATATTTGTCAAGGCAAGGTTAAGGCAACGGCAATTTATTTGAATCTTAAAAACAGAGAGCTTGATTCATTTAAGCTGGACTTTAGAAATTTTGTTTACGACATCGAACGTATTTTTACCACAATCGGGATGATCGATAAGATGTGTGCCAGATGGGACAGGGGAAGCGATTTGGAAGTGCTGAAGTATCGCGTGAAATATGGCGTACAGCGAGAGGCCGCACTGCTTTGCTCACTTCCGCATATTGGTGGCGTTAGAGCCAAGAAATTGTATGAATATGGAATTAGATCAGTAAACGATTTCCGCGAAAACAAATCCATTGCTATTAAGGCAATTGGAGAAGAAATCTATAACAAGGTTTTGCAGGCCGCGAAGTAATATTCACCACAATAAAATTTTCCATTTTTTTCTTGCCAAACACAACAAATTCAATTATCATTTAAGGTAATAGAATTATTTTATTTATAGAAAGGATTTCATGGAACGTGCAATTTTGATGTGCAGAGAGACTGATTTGAGTTTAGAAGTAATGATTGCCAACCCGCCCAGCATTGGCTCTAGGCTTAAGATCAAGAGGTGTATTGATAAAAAGATCATGAATATTTATCGTGTGAAGTCCATTGAATACGCCACCTATGAATATAAGGTAAATAGGTATAAGTTTGTAAAACAAGATGAAGAAAAGAAAGAAGAACAAATTGATGTTGTAAAGGACACAAAGGACACAAAGGACGCAAAGGACATAGAGACAGAAAAAATTATAGTTGATGTTGTAAAGAATGAAAAGGATATAGAGACAGAAAAAATTAGAGATGCCGAACGGCAGTGGAAAAAAGAAATTCCGCATATGAGGTGTGAAATCAAGCTAGAACCGCTTTACTACAACTACCATCACAAAACGGAATATGTGAAAAGATATAATTGTGTAAAGTGCAAATATTTTTTCCCCAAGGACGCCAATTCGCAAACTGGGGGATGCGATAATGTAAAGAGCGAGAAGGGCAATAAAACTGTATATGAGAACAATATTTGTTTGCAGGGATTTTTGGAGATGAAGGACGTTGACAGGAGAAAGAGAGAAAAAGAATTAGAAGAGAAAAAAATTGACAAGAGGGACAATGAATTTGAAGAAGTGGAAATATATGATGGCAAGTAATCTCCAAAATCTCCAGTGTAAGGAAATAAGCAATGGATAATGTTAAATGGTATATGATGTGGGCAAAATATTTCTCTAGTGAAAGTAATTGTTTTTCGAGAAAAATAGGTGCCATTCTCGTAAATGATGGAGAAATTATTGGTATCGGCCATAATGGACCTCCCAAGGAACTTGGTTCATGTTTGGATCATGGCGTTATAAATGAAGAATTGCAATATGATTATTATAAAAAAAATCCAGCGACACTATCCAGTGGATGTATTAGAAAAAGAATGAGCATTGTACGATCCGGTGAGGGCATGCAATATTGTCTGGCACATCATGCTGAGCAGAACGCAATAATTTATGCGGCAAAATTTGGCAGGAAAACTAACGGAGGAACGCTATATATTACGTGTGGTATTCCATGTATCGAATGTTGCAAGGCAATAATTAATGCCGGTATTGCAAATATATATTGTGTTGGAGGTGTAGATGTTTTAAGTGCCGAAAAAGAAAGTGCATACAATTTTGAATTTTCAGCAAAAATGTTAGATGCCGCCAAGATCAATGTGTATCGTGTTGATGCTATTTAGATAATGACAGTTTAATCTACTATGATTTGACAAGGTGAAAACAATGGTTGTTACAAATGAGCAGGTTATTAAAGCTTTTGATGCACTGAGGGAAGAAATAAGAAGGACAAATGGGCAACTAGAAGTCCTTGCCTCTTCAATCGGAAATCTTGTGCTGGTCGCACAACAAGTCACCGAGCTAAAACAATTGATATCTAGCTTGGAAATCTCCTTGGATGATCTTAAGCGAGACACCAAATAATGGCCAAGCTTCCGCCTAAAAAACTTCCGTTTATCAATAAGAAGGAAATCAATTCCGCTCTTGGTGCAAATTGGAGTGCCAAGCGCGGCAAAATAAATATTGATTCACTCATTAAAAATAAAAAAGAGGAAGTAGCCAATACATCTTCGGCCACGGAAATTCGCACATCAAAAAATGCCACTTGGAAAGAAAAACCGCCATCTCCCGAAGAAGCTATATTCGGCAAACATTATTTGCACTGTGAAGAAAAAGAAATATTTCCTAAAATAATCGAGAATTTGAACATCCTTTTTTCTGGCGAAGACTATGCCCCAATATCAGAAATATTTTTCTTTAACGCTGGATTTGGTGCGGGGAAATCTACATTTGCATATTTAGCCGAATATTATTTTCTGCTTTGGAATCTACATCTTAAATCGATGTGTACCTTTTACGGTCAGATGCAAGGCTCCAAGTTTGCTTTTATGAACGTTGGGCCTACGGCAAATAAGGCAAAAGATATTGTGTTCTCAGGTTTGTATACAAATGTCAATAAATGCAAATGGTTCGAAAAAAATGGGTATACAATAGACCCGCAAGTTACTAGCAGAATTAAATTCAAGGGCTATCCCGAGTTGGAAATTATGCCAGCCGAATCTTCTCTCAAATCCGCACCCACAGGATTTAATCTACTCTTCTGCGGAGTAGATGAATGTGCGGCAGATGATTGTTTTATCACAAAGACAGAGGATTTATTCCAAGATATTTTCTACATGGTAAATAATCGTAGAAAATCTCGATTTGAATATGCAGATTGCAAAGGATTAATAATTTGCACGTCTACGGCGGGTACGGAATCTCGATATTTCGAAGAGTTTATGTTTGAGATTGAGTGTCAATATAAAGAGCGATATCCAGAGGATACAAAAAGTAGAATAATTGACACGCCTATTAAAGCCCCTCATGGCAAGGTAATGATTCGTCGGCATCCATCATGGGAGGTAAATCCTAAATATCAATTTGATATTGATAAGGGCAATACATTTCACCTTACGATAGCCAGAGAAAATCGTAGGGGGGATAAAGTGGCCTATGAGTTGGATGTGCCCAAATCATTGGAGGCCGAATATAGGGATAATCCAGAAAGATTTTTGCGCAATAATGCTTCAATTCCCGCTATGGCAATTAGCAGATTTTTCAAAGAGTTGGATAGGATAAAGGAAAATATTAACAAGACGAGATTAGATCCATTGCCGAATCCTATCTCTTCCGATGGAAAATTATTGCCCTTTTATCCGGATGAAGCATGGCAAATGCTTGATGCAAATTTTTGTGCCGAGGATGATATTCGATATTATGCCCACATTGACCTAGCCACTATAAATGACCATGTTGGATTATGCATAGGTCATAGGGGCGAAGATGTAGTAATTGATGGCGTGCCGTTTAAGACGGCCATAATTGATTTATCGGCTTCATTCGTATCGGATGGATCGAAAGAAATTAAGATAAAGGATGTCAAGAAATTTTTTATCAATGTTTTGCAGAAGAGAAACTTTCAATACAAGTTTAATAAAATAACGCTGGACCAGTATCAGAGCACTGAAACAATTCAGGACTTTACCGCACTTGGAATGTTGTGCGAAAAGAAGAGGGTAACGGTTTTATCTTTTAACTGTTTGAAGGAATTATGGTATGGAAAGCGGTTAGATATTTTTTATGACAACCAGTTGTTGTGGGAGGCCGAGAGATTAGAGGACAAGGGTACTGTGGTGGAAAAATCTATTGGTGCCACAGACGATGAAATTGAGTGTGTAGCACGAGTAGTTGAAGAGGTCTTGGCCGGTGATGCGCCGGAAGCCCCGAAGAGGCCGAGGGTTTCCAAGGGAATTGTAGGGGTTGGTGGATTTAATGCGATTGCGGCTCCAACTGATAGGCCGCAAAGGGGCGGATTTAGGGGAAACATCAAGCCGCGTTCAGGCGGCGGGAATAATTCTATGGGCGTATTTTAGGAGAGATAAAATGTCGCGTAAATTGATTACGAACACTCTTTATGTTGGGAACGCAGAGTATGCTACCGTTTTTCATGGCGGAGACTTTCATTATGGGAATCCTTGCGCTAGGGTGGACGGGATGCAAGCATTTGTGGATAGGATTCGGACCGTCAAGGGGCCGAAGTGTGTTTATCTATACGGGGATATGATTGAATGTATCGATCCACAGGACAAGAGATTTAATCTATGCACAATGGACATACCGGAAGACGAGACTGAAATAGGGGAAATTGTCGAAGCACAGCCCGATATTACGGCACAAAAACAATTCCTTGTAAAACTATTCAAGCCCATAGCCAAACATATTGCCGGGTTTTTTATTGGCAATCATGAGGCGAAATTACATTACAAGGGGCATAGGGTAACTCATGAGTTTATGTCGTCCATGAGGAATTGTAGCGGGTGGGTCGGCAAATATATGGGAATTGAAGCCGATATCAAGTTGTCTTTGATACAGGGCAAGAAGCGCAAAGATGTTTATTTTATCGGCAAGCATGGACATTCTAATGCAATTCGTGAAGAAACAAAATTACGTGCCGTTAGAGAATTTTTGCAGGCTCGCGGCGGGTTCATTATGGACGGTGGAAAGTTTCATAAGATTCAGGCCGCGTTCTCGGGGCATATGCATGATCTAAAGGCAATAAAGAAGGATGATTTTATTCCGAATTACGATACCGAGGCAATGGATGATCATACTGTATGGCTGTGTATAACCGGCGATATGCTGGATGCCACGCTGTATAATAGGTGGAATTATGCGATTGCCAAGGGATTTAAACCCTCTCCGTGTGGCTGGCTGGAAATGATTGTAAATCGAAACGGGAAGATCGTAGATGTCAAAGAAATTAGAATCAATGAAATATAATTGTCCCGTTTGCAATGAAAGGTTTTTTACATCACGCGATTTATACAACCATTATCATGAGGTTCATCCTAAAGACTTAAAGTTTATTTGTCCTAAATGTGGAAAAAGATTTATAAATAAAGCAAGTTTGCAAACTCATGAAAGTCACGTACACGGCACAAAAAGTAAAAAGAAGTGTCCTATATGCGGAAAGTTTTTCTATCGCATAAAGACACACATTAAGAGACATGATAATTGTCACTATTGTACCATATGTGGAAAAAAATTTGAAAGCCTTGGCGCACTGGAATATCACAGGGCGAAACATTACAATAAAAAATATTCCTGCAAGCTTTGCGACAAAAAATTTGGGTCTAGGCAGGCGCGGTATAGACATGAGCAAAAACACAAAGAGGCTTATGTTTGCAATATTTGCAAAAAGGTGTTTACAACAAAAGATTTCTTGTTAGAACATATAATATATGTGCATAAAAAAGAAAGTGACAAATATATTAAATGTGATGTTTGCGGTAAAACAATGCAAGCACGTTTGCTAAAACGGCATATGCGTGAAATTCATGATGGTAAAAAAAGAATCATAAAGAAAAGCCTTGTTTGTTCGATATGCAAAAAAACTTTTTCGCTCTTGAGTGAATTGGAAGATCACATTAGGGTTCATGGAGAAAACTTGATAGACGACAATGATTTGGTGGACGATAGCACGAAATATGTTGGCGATAGGATTAATCTGGATGGTATTTTTGTTGCCATCTGCGTAAAATGCGGAATACGCCTAAAAAAGCATGAAAAATATTACGGGGTAGACGGGGATTTATGCGCTAAGTGCAAGAAGAAATTCTCAAAAAGACGCTTGACAACTGGCAAATTGTACATATAATCTATTTAGTTCATTGAAGAAACTTATCCCCGTAACTCAATTGGAAGAGTATCTGGCCTCTACCCAGAATGTTGTAGGTCCGAGTCCTACCGGGGATATCGTCCGAGTAGCCCAATGGCATGAGGCAACGGTTTTAAGAGCCGTCAAGTGTGGGTTCGAATCCCACCTCGGACACTGAATTTTAGCGCAACTGTCAAAAATTATTTGACGGTTGGGAGTTGAATATGAAACGATTTGAATATGAATATGTAAGCTCTTTACGCGAGATGGGCGACATCTATCTTGTGAACGACAATGTGATTTATATCGCCGCCAATGATCCAAACATAATTGCTCCGCTGATTACTAGGCTTTCCGAGTTTCAAGAATCCCCTGAATTCGCAGGAAAATATTTTACCCTCGATGAATATAAAGAGTGGTATACTAAGCAATCTGGGAATGAAGAATTTACATATGCTCAGGACTGGTGCGGTTGGAACGTATCTTCCGATATAATTGATAAATTCTACAAATTATTTGATGACGGCAAGCAAGAGCGGTTTTTGAATACCATAGAGATGCTTCTTCGTGATGTTCTGAAATGGTTTAAGGATAATTATCATCTAAAGAGATATTATCTCATTGTAACTCTTGGCGATTCGATCAAAAAGGCTTTGGGAAATGGCGGAAAGTTAGACGGACTTTTTAGACACGAGTTTAAGCATGCAATGTTTTTTTTGGACGAGGAATATAGGAAATTGGTCCTCACTGAATGGAAGAGAAATCGAGTAGCAACTAATTTGAATGGAATTGGCTACAACACAAACGATCCTTTATTGGTAATCGATGAAAACAATGCATATCGCGGTTCCGACAAGGCAAATCATTATTTTGAGAATAGATATTTGCTTACGATTTAGGATATTATATACATTATGAAGTACAAGATTATTTGCCGAGAAAAGGCTAATCTGTTAATCACCGTCCAGCGCGATGACAATGGAGAATTTATGGCCGGATATATTCGGCTAATCAAGGACAATGTTATAAAAACTATTGAGCTTATTCCAGATGCAGTATATGTGGATATGGGGAGCGCCAATAATGTTTGTGGCATTGAAATTTTTGATGAAGATGTGTGGAAAAAGTTTCAATTTGATGAAAATTTATTGCCCTTAAAACCTGACGAATAAATAATAGTTGTCTTTTATCCTATTATCCTAAGAGAGATATTTTTAGGATAAAAAACATGTCCCTTTGTAATATCCCCAGCAAGATCACCGAACTTATTCATTATAAAGACTTTAATAGTTTTATGGAGTATGTTTCAAAGTGTGTAAACGTATACTATGATTTGCAAGTGTTTTGTGACGGGATATCCTGTGATTTGAATGCTACGGAGGTAATACAGGGGAGTGTATGGATGGCGCTCAATCATTATCTCATAGTTGGCGAGTTGGAGCCGCCTAAGGAGAAGGATGATGTTTTTATGATGCCGGGGGAGAATGATAAATGGGACATGCTTATTTGTGAGGTCAGCATGCACTATGTATCATGGCGGGATATGATTGAGAACGGACTGAGTATGTGGTGGTTCGACGAGAAGAAGAACGATATACGGTGGTTTTCGATATTGGATTTGGTAAAGGTGGTTGGGAGACTCCAGAAATGAATCTTAGCAATAAAAGGCAGGCTTTCTTAAAAGCAGATGAGAGCAAGATTCCCGTACTGGCACGAATACTTCGCGAAGAACACTATAATGATAAATTGTTTAACAACATCAATGCAATAGAAGCAGGTTTTTTTACTCAAATAGTTTTTGGTGAACCAAACTTATTGGCGAAATTGCCAGCCAATGAAATAGATTATTTGACTACGGCGGCTGCATATAATTATCCCAACTGTATTGTCACTGGTACTCCGCAGTACATAGCCGATAAAATTATTGAAAAGTTTAAGTCTAATTTTTTATCCATTATGGAGTCGCATCTTCAATCGGATAATAGAACATGGTTTTTCGATGTAATGTTGCGCGGTGAAAGGCTTCCGCTTATACCACAACAACATATCCCCTTGTTTGTGATAAATATATTTCTTTATTTTACACAAAGAATTTTGCCTAGCGATTTAAAACACATCAAAGATGCGATGAAAAAATACAGGGCTGCATTTTCTGACGAGCAATACGCAAGGGCAAAAGAATTGTTGTTTGATAATATGACGAACCATGTTTATGATAAAGAATGGAATTTATCTAATGATAGAGATGTATTGGGCGAAGAATATACCAATGACAAAGCCCTTGATGTTTTGTTGGAAAAAAATAAAAAGACATTAGGATTTTTGGAAACAAATAATTTGCTCTTAAACTTTGCCATTACCAATAAGGTGATGCATCCGGAAAAAATATTATTCACCCTCAATAAATGCGGACAAATGGAGGGATATAGATTTATTGTAACTTATGATAATCTTGATTACATTACATTCTTTAAGGACAATTTTTTAACGGAAGACGCGGACATAAATTTAGCATTGTTTCATACTTTTGTCTCGATAGAGAATGAAAATTTTTCTACTCTATTTTTTAACGCCTTGTTAGAGGAGTTGGCTAAACTAAATTTCACTCCGGATATATTGGTAGTAAAGGATATGTTGCAAAGGTTTTCTTCTTCTGACAAAGATAAGATACAAAAGATTTTGGATGCGCTAAAGCTTAGATTGACGTTAGTAAAAGCATTGTGGAGCAGTATTCCGTATTCTTTTTACTATGCAATAGATAAATTTTCTACCAGTGAGTTGTCTGATTATATTAATGCTATTTTAGATCAGATAATACGCCACACGAATACCACACTTACGGATCAGCAATATAAAAAGATATTAGAGTCTGCCCAGATAGCAGAAAAAGAAGCTTATTTTTACAAAGTCATTAGAGAAACGTTAAAGGTTCATGATATTTTTTCTGATGAAAATACGACAAAATCATTCATGCAATATTGTAAAGACAATGATCTGAGCGCATATGCCACTTTAATTACCAGAAAAAATGTTGCCCTTGTTATGGGCGTATCAAAAGATAATGAAAAAGACATGTATTCTCCCGTCTTGGAAAACATTGACAGGATAAATACAAATGATTTGGTAAATTTCCTTGACCAAATGAACAATAAAATAAGGACGGGGCAAAGTGATATTGATTTACGAGATGCAATAATAATATATTTGTCAAGAGATGAGGCTAAAAGTCAAATTGGTATGTTTGTACAGTTTAAAAGTGTTTATGGTGATGAATTCAATAAAAGAATGATTGAGACAATAATTGACAACATGAACTTCGCCGATGCCGGTATTGATACATATGAATTTATTTCAGGATTTTTGAAAGAAAATAATTTTGTTCCAACTGAAGATCAGTTTTATAAAATTTTTGATAGGATTGACGCTATAGCTCGTCCCTATTCGGTTGTGGCATATTTTTATAAGCTGGCAGAAACTGGTGGAAGCCCTATTATTACATTAAATTGGCCAAGAATATTCGATATATTTGAAAAAGATACACGTCCTATTGCGTTTATTATTACCAGTGCAATAAAATGGGGAAGAAGGCCGGTATACAAAGATTTGGACAATGATCTTCTCCAAGAACAATACGACAAATATTCTTTCGATGACCGATTTGCATATATTATGCTGAGGGAAGCATTTAATATGCGACAAGGAGATGGGGTAATAAAGAGCAATGATGGCAACTTTTTTATTAAGGTTGATAATACTAATTTGTTAAAGTCCGCATTGTTTGACGGAGGATTTTTTAGTTCAGCTTTATGGAAGGATTTTTATAAAAATGGATTTAATGCAAATACAAGTAGCCTTACTTTCGAGGAAAAAAGTCTTATATTAAAGGCGTCCTTCAGAAATTACGATCCTGTATATGTGCTTGATAATTGGAAAATGATTGACAATTCGGAAAGAGAAAAATTATTGGAGTCTCTTACAGTCTATTCTGTAAATTTTAATGAGTATGACGATAGGTCATCATGGTTCTATAAATCTAAAGTTGTTGATGCAATAAATTTGGCGGCTAAAATCAATAATTTGAATGTTCCAAAACCAGAGTCTAATCTCTATTCCGAAGAGGTAAAGAACAAACTGTTTAACGATGAAGCAAATTCGATCAAGGATATCGTCGGTGAAAATCCAATAGATGCCTTGGCGGATCTTATGGGTGGTAAAAATACGGGTGGGGCGAAGAAGATAAAAATTATCTACAATGCCCAGTTAAAGCGAAATACAAGCTTACACGATATAGCCGTAGCATTACAGGGGGAAAACTTTCAAAACGCCACAAAGGACAAACAATTTGGGAATCTAGTATTATCCTATGTGGTTAGAAGGGCGGATTACCAAATATTTGCCGATCTAGTTAGCGCGGCGGCCAAGATTCCTGTCTATATGGGGCAGAAACGGGCTTCTATTGAAGCGGATTTGAAGCAACAGGATAAAGATGCCCTTATACAAATCGGTGGTCCCAAGGAGCTAAAAAGGCTAGTAGACGAGGAAATGAAAAAGGTTAAACTTCCGTCAGTGGTGGAATTACTGAAGGTGGATACAAATGTCGCTGTAGACACATCTGCTGCGCCATTATCGGCACATAAAAATACGATGTATAAATACTCTGAAAGTTCCAAGGAATCCATTGATGAGTTTGTGGAAAGGCTTTCTCGGAACACTGCTTTTGGCGATGCAGAGATGGCAAGCATTAAACCTATACAAAAAGTGTATGAGGTGGACGGGCATAAATATAGGTTGGAGGTTTTGCGCAAGGACGATCCACTTGGGTTGGTATTGGGCGAAAGGCTATTGACATCCTGTTGCCAAAAGCTAGGTGGTGCGGGGCAGACCGCTATGGAGCGTGGTTATTTAAGCCCCAATCATGCATTTGCCGTACTCTATAGGGAGGGCGACGAGATACCAGTATCACAGGGGATACTTTATTATCATACAGAAGAGGCCAGCAATAACGTAATTAGGATAGATGAAAATAAAAATCCAGACAAATATCAAGAATTGTCTAAGTTGGAAATATCTCCATTCGGAAAATTGAGCACAAGGGAATATTACTTTGATGAAAATATTAATGGCCAAGACGTTATAGGGTGGTATAATTTGCAATGGAATGATACCCCAAAATCTATTTTATTGCAAAAGTTTGAAGATCGTTATTTACTATTCGATTCCATTGAATTCCACGATATGTTCGTCAAAGACGATGACGAGGATGAAGATGATGTGCAAACGGGTCAGTCTCTAGCGACAAACTATTTGTATTTTAAATCGGGCAAGACAATAAATACGGGTGATCTAAAGTGGCAGGATATTTCTCTGGATAAGACAAAAGAACAGATTGAAACGGCATGGAAATTATTTGCAAAAGATTTGCGCGATATTTACAAGTGTCGTATGGTCAGCATGGGCACTGGATATACTGATTTTAATATTGACGGGTTGTCTGAAACACCGGAGAATAGGTATGTAAACACGACGGGCAAATATCAGTATTCCGATGCCGATTATAGTTTGGAGTCTAAACATACCGTAAGGTTGGCAAAAAAGAATTTATCTCTTAGTTCGCATGAAATAACATTGAGTAAGCATGGTTAGGATACATGGTATGGAACTTAGCAACAACAATAGAGAGATTCAGCTTAGTAGGCATGCTCAAGAGGAGGGTACAAAGCTTATCAATACGCCAGAAGCACAAGAAATAATTGCTGAATATGCAACAAAAATATATCCTTCATTTGTGGGTGACAATACTGACCCAGAATATAGAAAGGCGATTAAAAAATATTTTGATGAACATTGTACAGAGATTTTAAAAGAAAAATTTGATATTAGAAACGAAATATGGTTTTTTGATGCTATACTTATGTCGGGCAGAATTAATCAAATTCCACAAGCATATCAAGGGCAGTTTGTTGAATATTGTATTAAGCTTATGGAATATAGACATACTCCAACAAACTTAATTGCACTTGCCAAGGCAATAGATCAGTATCAAATTCAGATTTCCCATCAGTCTAAAAAGGAATTAGCACATCATATTTTAGTACAAGTGAATAGCGCAGAAAAATTGAACGAGCCACAAATTTTAAGCATTATCGGCAACCCCGCTGAAGTTGTTACCGAAGCGCAACAAGAGATGAAAAAAATGCCCACAACTTCTTCTAATTATTGGTTTTTCTTGAAGTTACTTAATGCATATCAAAAATATGTGAACAATACATTTGATTTGATTAATGATCTTGGCGTGGACATTATAGTTGGATTTGGCCTTACTCGTGGAGATAATGGTGACCACAAAAAAATGTTTCAAGATATAGTAAGCAGCAATGATGATAGATATGTTGATCTATGGGTAAAAATTTTGCAAGAAAAAGGGGTTAATATTTTATTTGGATTATTTGTAGACACTGGAGGGGTAAATTTTGATCCAAACAAAAATATTGTCAAGGCATTGATAAAACACTTTTCTCAAACACCTATTACAGTAGATGATATAGCCACAATTAACTTAGAAGCACCTGTATATGCATCTTGGTTTTTATTGCCAATATTTATCGAGATAAAGAAAAATGGCGGAGACTATTCGCAGATTATTAAATATCTATTGACCACCGATCATAAAACATCGATTCAATACGCTGGGTTCTTGTTTAATTTGCCGGACGAAGAAATATTGTCCATTCTTCTTGATGTGCTTAAAAAATGGTCAGACTACATTGCCATTGACGTAGATGTTATAGAGATGATGCCTAGAATATTGGAGTTGATGGAAAAACCCGGACAAGAGGAATCGCTGGAATATTTTGCATCTCATATTGTACCGCATATGGATTTGTCTCGATTCCCGAAAGAGACGGCAAACAAAATTTGGCAACTTCTGAAGAGAACAGGCTGGGCGGAATACTATACGGATGAGCAATCCGTTAGGTTTATGGCAGGAATGGAGGACGCCGAGAGCAATATCAATGAAATGCTCGAAACATCACAGTATCTTTCTCTGTCTGGTTTGACGCAAATATTAACCTACATTGAAGACAGGGCAATAAGACTTAATGTGAAAGGCGACAATGTTAAGGTTAATATTCCACTGCTAAAGCAAAAGATTTTAGAGACTTTAGAACAAAAGGGTGGGTATTTTAGAGATATTGCTGTTTTAGTAATGCAACTAAAAGATACAGAAACACAAATACATGAATTTGACAACAATTACCACAAACAAGTGTTAAAAACAATTGACGATAATTTATTAAATTATGTTTCTACTGATTGGCTACATAATAATTATGATATGATGATAAGAGATTTTATTGCCAATAAAATGGCAAGTTTGGACTTCTTTTATAAGATAATAGAAGTTTCCATAAAGGGATCCGAAAGTGCCGATGCAATATTTTTTATCATTAACGACTACTACAAAGAGTTACGAGAAGTTGATTTTTACAAACTTTATAAGATTGCCCAAAAATATAATGTTAGCGATGAATTTGTGAAAATGCTACACACTGCACTTATTACATCTTCTGCATCTCTCAATGGGGGGATATATACAGCCCTACTTACCCAAGACCAACTACAAAAAATAATTGACGACGGCGGATATAAAGCATTTTCAGCCAGCTTTTTTGTGGACAACTATTTCAAAGATGCCACTAAGTCAGAAAGTAGCTTTGATGTCGGTGTTCATAAATTTACCATGACTTTCGATACTCAAAAGGTTTTAGGGCTTTATTATTCAGATGCGGCAAATGCAAATTATTTTTTGACAAGAGCAAAAAAGTTTGAAGATAAAGATGTGAAAAAAAACATGATCGAAGCCGCAAGCAGGACAATCCTAACCACAGATTATATCGTCTACGAACCATCTATAGAAGAAGAACCCTTAGTTCTCAACGGGGCAATAAACTATCTGCCACTATCAGACAATAGAAAATCTTGGCAGGATAAAAACAATCTATACAACAACGTGGCAAAAATCCTAAAGAGCAATAATCTGGCCGCTCCAGAAAATAATCTAAACAAAGAATCTACCAAGAACCAGCTATTACAAAAAGAATTGGAAGATACAAAAGAGTTTATTGTCGGCAATAAACAACAAGACGCAATGGATATCTTAGCAGACCTTATGGGTGGCAAAAATACGGGGGGCGAGAAGAAGATAAAGATTCTGTATAATGCCCAATTAAGCAGGGGTACGAACTTACATAATATCGTAGTCAACCTACAAAACGACCAATTCCAAAAAGCCACTAGGGACAAACAATTTGGCAGTCTGGTGTTGTCCTACGTAATACGCAGGGCTGATTATGCTAACTTCCCAGACTTGATTGTAGCGGCCTCTAAATTACCCATATTTTATTCCCAAAGACGTAAACAAATCGATGCGGACATTCGTAAGCAAATGGCAGACGGTACAATAGTTATCCACGACTACAAGGAATTAAAAAGAAAAATAGACGAAGAGTTAAAGAAAATAGAGGCACCAACTATACCTGAGTTGTTAAAAATACAAGAGGGCGTGGAGTTTATTCCATCAAGTGCAAATAATTTGTCCAAGTTTAAAAATATGATGTATAAATATTCTGAAGGCAAAGATTCTGATAGAATAGACGATTATGTGGATAGATTATCCAGACAAAAAGGATTTGCGGATTTAGAAGCGGCCATTATTAAGCCCTTACAGAAGGTGTACGAGGTTAACGGCAACAAATATCGTATAGAGATATTACGCAAGGACGATCCTCTTGGTATGGTGTTAGGAGAACGTCTATTGACAGGCTGTTGTCAAAAATTTGGTGGGGCTGGGCAGGCGGCTATGGAACGGGGATACCTAAGACCAGATCATGCATTTTCAGTCCTATACAGAGAGATAGACGATATTCCCGTATCGCAGGGCATACTCTATTACCATATACAAGAAAATCCAGTGACGGTGCCCGTTACGAATAAAATGAAGCTGTACAAATCATTGCTCAACTTAGATCCAGCTAAGGAATACTATTTTGAGAATGAAGTGGCTGGCGAGAACAAATTATTTGGTTGGTATTCCATTAAAAATGAAGGCGGAACGATTTCTTTGGCTAAGGCCGAAGACAGATATTTGTTGTTTGACTCAATTGAATTTCATGATATGTTTGTGAAATCGACCACCATTGTTGACAATAATCAATTATTGAAAGCTTGGTTAAAACTGTACCAGAACCATTACGATATTCCGGACATGAAAATGGGTGCCACGTCTATGGATTCTATGAAGAAGCAAAAGACTGAAATAGAACAGGCTTGGAAGGCATTTGCAAAGGACTTAAAAGAAATATACAGGACCAAAATGGTAAGTATGGGCACGGGCTATACGGATTTCGATATTAAGGGCTTGCCGGTTACTCAAGAGAACAAATACGATGGCGATGGCTATTCGGATGCAGATTATTCAACGGATGCCAAAAAGACAGTGAGACTTGCCTTGAGCAAGCATGGCATCAAATTAAGTAGAACGGAGTAGGGATGGAAAAACTAAAAGACGAAGATTTTAATCTCGTGCTACAAAATTTAACCCTTGCCTTGGAAAAAGCAGGAATATCTTGTGAGTTCGAGAGAAGCAACAAATTTGACTTGACACTTCAGTACAAGTTTTATCTGAAAATCATGGAGGCATTGACTCCTTTAGTAATCCATTATTCTGCTTCCAGCCAATGCGATAAATGTTATAATATAATAGACTTTGAAGAAACATTTTGTGAGGTCAATGGATTTGGTATACCAATTTTTTTGTGTGAAAAATGCTTAAAAAAACTAAAAAAATAACCAAGTATCATATTATTTCCAAATTGCCGGACGCGGATCTATTTTTTCTTGCCGGTAAATATTATGAACCGTTTTGCGGGATGAGCCGGGAACAAATCATTTTTTCTCTCGGGATAGAAAGGCTGTTCAAGCTCTACAAGTCAAATATAGAGTGTACCTTTACAATGTTATGGTAGAGGAAGAGCGAGAGGGTAAGTTATTGCTGGATGATGGAAGGTTCATAAACATCAATGATTTGGATGAAGCAACATATAAGATGCGAGAGCAATTATTTGCCTATTATTTTGATGAATTATGTAGATGTGTGGAGGCGGAAAAAATATAAAGGTGCAATGATTTGCTATAATTGAGATAGCATTAATTTTTATTGGAGTATCAAAATAATGTCTACATATAAAAACTGGCGCATAAAAAGAACCGCGCAGAGCAATGATTTGGAAAAAGAAATAATGGCTTTTTTCAGAGAAAATCCTAATCCCAATGATGATGCTCTTCATGACTGGGCAGAGGGAAAAGGCTATGATGTTCATGAAGTAGAAACTGAGATTTATAGGTTGTTGACAAAATTTTCTCAAAATCAGAAAGGTTAAAGATGCAAACATTCGAAAACTGGAAGAGAAATAGAGTTGCGCAGGAAAAGAATCAATGGCAGGGCGAAAAACCAGAAGATAAGGAAGAAAAGACCGAAGATGTAAATGAAGAACTTCCTGAGGTTGCCGCCGATTCTGATCTTGAGGTTGGAACAGAAATAGAGATGGAACATACGGACGTTCCGGAAGAAGCCGAAAAAATCGCCAAAGACCATATCAAGGAATACAAGGATTATTATAAATGGTTGCCATTTGCTGAACAGCTTATGAAAAAGACAGACGGGATGTCCAAGGACGAGATTACAGAGCTACAGGACAGCATTATGGGTCTTGTGGGCGACGGGAAGGCCAAGGGCGGTGAAAATGCCCCAGAAGAGGCCACAGAGGGTAAGGAAGACGAGGGAAAAGAAGCTGGCATGGTAGATACCAATGTTGACCATGTGTGGCGTGGGGCGGCAGAGGGTGATAAGTGCGGCGAAAAGGGGTGTATCCGCAAATCCGAAGACGGCTGGCGTGTTATGAGTGGCAAAACAGGCAAATATTGGCCGCAAACATACAAGACAAAAGAAGACGCAGAAGATGCACTTAAACGTTATCATGGATACGGCTTCAAAAAATAACGTAGAGTAACCATAAAAAATATATTAGCCCGGCTCAAAAAGTCGGGCTTTTTTATTTGACAAACGAAAAATCACGCATATACTAGATGTTAGTCCGCTTGATGGCAAGCTGCATTTCGGCCCTTGAAAGTGCCCATAGGTGTATGGGCAGGGTTTGTTGCGGACACGATTAAATGAGATTGTTGGCTTGCCATCCCATTTTTTACTTAAAGGACGGTGACTCAGTTGGTAGAGTACAACCCTTTTAAGGTTGGAGTCGTGAGTTCGAGCCTCACCCGTCCTACCAAAATTTGTTTGGATGGTTGCCCGAGTGGTCAAAGGGGCCAGACTGTAAATCTGGTGGCTCCGCCTTCGGTGGTTCAAATCCACCACCATCCATTTTGAAAGATCCGAGGTAGCATAATTGGTTATGCAACTGACTGTTAATCAGTAGATTGGAGATTCGAATTCTCCCCTCGGAGAAAAACAAACGCTAAAAGCGAGGATATAAAAATGAAAGAAGACTTTCTCAAAAAATACTATGATCTTATCCTTGATATATCTAAACCGATATCAGATAGGAAGGATGAACTACACCTATCTAAACGAAAGCTGGCAAAGAAAGCCAACGTTAGCCACAAATTCATTTGCCGCCTACTAGGCGACTTTCCCAATAAAATCACTATTAAACAACTTTTAAAAATAGCAATTGCACTTGACATGCAAATTGATTTGACTAAAATATTTATAAAGAAGTAGGATCATATTGGTGACGATAACATAATGATGAGGAACAGCAATGGACAACAACACGGAACTAAAGCTTGTATACGGTGACAGGGCGACTAAGAAGAAAATCTATGTAGCTTGTCAGGAATGTGGCAAATCATTTAAGGCCAGTGAAATTGATTTGCGTATGCACAATATGTTTTGTGCAAGTTGTTTCGAGAAGATGAGAAATACGCCTCGATAGCTTAACGGAGAAGCACCGGTTTCGTAAACCGGAGATTGTGGGTTCGATTCCCACTCGGGGCTTTATGTGCCCGATGGTGTAATTGGCTAACATGCAAGATTTTGAATCTTGTGTTCCAAGTTCGAGTCTTGGTCGGGCAATTTTGTTGCTAAACGTAGGCACTTGCAAATATTTGTTGACAGAAAGGAACATATGAACATAATTAAAGGACAACACCAATGACTAACGCCACAATTGAACTTCTGGATGTGATGTCTCAATGGCACTATAAGAAGTGGAGTCAATGGAAAGAAAAGGCAAAAGAGGGCACAGACAAAAAACTTGTAGTGGATATGCAAACAGGACATTTGCATCAATTATTCGAAATCCATGACTATGATTTGTATTGCCACTTCTGCTTTGCCTACTATGTATGGCCCGTAGAAGAGCAGGAATTTGAAGGCGGTAAATACGGAGTGGCACTTGACGTTAAGAATGGGAACAGGATAGAGAGGTTTTAGGATGAGGCAAATCATTGTTGAGATAGATGGTGTTTTAGACGATATGTGCGGTGGATGTGTCTTTTTCGATACGATATATTGGGAGGAAAAAAATAACAACCCGTCAAAAGATGGAATTGTAGCTTATATTCATATCCAACCTACATGTCGATTATTTAATGAAACCTTATCAAAAAAAGAAAATGAAAATGATTTTGAAAGATGTGATGTTTGTAAAGAAAATCAACTAACTTCAGAAGTGCATGATACAAACGATAATTTAGTTAGAAAAGATAAAATGCCATTGGTCGCGGTAGATATAAACTGTGAAGAAAAATATTGTGGCAATTGTCGGTTTTGGAATCACAGCCTTTACGATTTGAATGAACAATCTGGAGATATACCTTGCATGGTTAATCGGACAAATGTCAAAAAAGATGGGGCAAATTATTTGCGGTGCAAAGAGTGTTTGGGGAATGAGCTATGAGTTGTGATTGCAAACAAATCATATTGTTGTTCCCGGACGACTTTAAGGTAAGCAATATCGATTTTTCTTCTTTGGAAAACTATAAAAACATAACTAAAAAGAAAAGAGATGAAATAAAAAAGAAAATAATTTGTTTTTTAGAAAAACTTCTTGATCGGAAATATAGAGAGTTTGTAGATATATTTCAATGTCATTTTGATGACGCAATAGATTATGTTTATGGACGAGAGTTGTACGGAATTCTTCGACAATATATTGTTAATTATTCTGACGATGATTGTGATGAGAACACAAATTTATTTGCCGGAGTAACATTTACAGTCATTGACTACGATAAAGTAAAAACTATTTTGAAAGTCGAATGATGTCAAATCCATTTGATTTTAGCGATATATTTAAGAACATGGGGTCTCCAATGCCTACATCTAACGAGAAGGCAAAGTGGCAGATCATTGTAAGGTGTCCTTTTTGTGCTCAAAAGATTGGCCTACATGGTAGAACAATCACTGATAGAGAGTTGGTGGATTGCCCTAAGTGCAAAAAAGAAGTAGAAATTTCAATTAGAGTAAAAGGCTAAAAATAACTATTATAGGAGATGTGTAATGGCTACTAGGAAACAACGTAACGGAAGTCAAAAATTTGAGAATGGTCAATGGAGAACTAGGACTAAAGAAGAGCGGCAGGCGAACAAACTTGCAGATCAGATGAAAAGCAAGCGTTATTTGGCCACTACTAAGAAGAAAACAGATGATATACCAAACGTACCTCAAGAGATTGGCGAAGCAAAGTGATTCAGTATTGGTGGGGAAATAATAATGAGTACATACGAAGCATTTAAAGAAAAGCGAGTTGCGCAAGTTGAAAAAAAAGTAAACCCTAATCCAAAGTTTTGGGAATTAGTAAAAAAGGCGGAAGATGAAATTGAAAGTTTTTCTAAAATAGTTAGTGTGGATATTAATTTTTCTACCGATAACACTGGACAAAAAAATCTAAAAGGACAAATTGGCATAAAATATGACGGATGTGTCAATGTAGATAGAATTGCCGTAACAGATAGATTTATGAATGCTATAACAGAGGTTATTAAAAAATATTTTGAAGTAGAACCACATTGGGATACGTTAAATTCATTTTCGATATCATTAAAATATTTTAGTAAATGGCTATAAAAGATGATATACCAAACGTACCTCAGACGGCTAGCGAAAATAATTGTTCAGGAAGTCAAGGATAAGCTGGACGAGCAGACCGCCAATCAACTAGCCGAGTTAGAAGAGCAAGGATTTGGCGACGGCCCTACCTATTACGGTCCCCAGCCAGCGGACGACCTCATAGACGATACGGAACAGCCGGGTGCAGTGTTTAACATAGCCAAGGACGAGGACAAACCCGTGGGCTATCTAGGCGGCTATGATTTCGTCAACACTGACAATGCGCCCGATTATGACGAATTTAAGGACATACAGCTTTATACGACCGACAACATCAAATCATTGTACAAAGATGTTCTTAAGTCTGCCCGGAAGGGTAAAGTGCATTACGTGGCCAATTTTAATGTGCTTAAGAGTATGGCTGATGTAAAGAGGGGAATCGTTGTAACCAAGTTGCTCATCAATTATTTGCAACAGCTAAAAGGGAAGGGGTATAAATATCTTGCCGCTTCCATGACTCCAGATTCATATAATCTGCTTATGCGCGGTGGACAGCCTAATTTAGATAGGCTACAAAAATTTGGAGTGGAGTTGGTGGGTGTATTGCCCGAGACGCATAATGTAAATATGGTTTTGTTTAGATTTTCAGGACAATAATATGAAAAATTTAAAATCTGTTGATGCTGTTGATAAGCCAGAATGTAAATATGCACTACAAAAATTTTATGAAAATTATGATGTGAAAACAAGAAGAGAAAAAATAATAGCATTACGTGCGTCCCTTGGGAATGCCGTTTTTTATGCAAATGGAGTTAATGGCACTATTGATGAAGAAGAAAACACAGAATTAATGGCCCTTGAGTTTACTTTTTTAGTTGAAAGTGGATTTGATATATAGGGGAAAATAATTATGATTAGTTTACATATAAACAGTCCTAAAAATCGAAAATTAATTGATGCTTATTATGATAAGTTTAATATGCTTGATAAATCTGCCAAAGAAAAGATTTCTTTTATCGAGCAACAATTTGGATTTGAAAATTGTACAGCAAAAACTATAGAGGGAATGCTTTTTTCTGCCGAAATGATTTTGCTGGAAAATATCGGCTAATATTTTAACCAACAATTAAAGGTAATATGAGTATGGTATCTGGTTTTGAATTAGCAAAACGTATTGACGGTAAACGAATAGGCAAGCGCGTTTCCATCAACTTGAAAACTTGTCAAGGGGAAAAATTGGATCAAATTTCATCAAGTAGTTACAAAATTAAAAATATAGAATCTGGCATGAAAAGATTATTTAATCTTGATAAAAAAGAAATTAGGCGAATTGCGAAAGAATTTTCAGAAAAATAATTTTTGCTTTAGTAATATTAAGACACATAGTTCTTAGACAACTTACCTGTTTTAGTACAAATTCCTGCACTTACCAAGAACTTCAGTGATTTTTCTGGCGTGTTTAGTGATTTCTTTAGCCGTCTAAGTTCTTTTATTAGTCTTTGGCATTCTTGATTTGTCATTTTCTTTCCTTACTGGAAATTCTTGCCTAAAATTTTGGACGAACCATAGAAATGGATCATCATCTTCTCTTGCTGGTATCTTGTCTTTTCCGATATCTTTTAGTCTCATAAAAATATAATAGTTTTTCTATATACTATTATATCAATATGGACAAGATTTTCAAGACTTGGATGATAAATAAAATCAAGGAGGTAGCGAAAGAAAATCGCCTTCCCGTAGACACTGATGTTGTGATAAAAATTGTTGATGGTGATGAGGTAAAAACAAAGTACGAAATGGATTTCGTAGAGGGCGGTAACGGAGAGAGATACTCCTTTATTCCCGACAAAGAAATTTGGATAGATGGTAACATTGATTCGTCTCAGCATTTTCCGATTA
>Ga0265297_10000596_pt1 | contig 103930 bp, 90 predicted proteins | sample Munlanlwell13791_FD_192502 | JGI IMG/M metagenome (GOLD analysis project Ga0265297, IMG submission 192502) | Leachate microbial communities from a municipal landfill in Southern Ontario, Canada - Leachate well 137-91 | ecosystem: Engineered > Solid waste > Landfill > Unclassified | place...
GATTAAGCTCAAATGTGAGCTTGCCAAGTGGTGGTAAGGAAATCACAATTTCAAGTGATTCGCATAATCCTTTTGATCCTGCATTGCCAGCGACAGTTATTATTGGCAGTGGCGATCCAGTAACTGTTCCAAAGGAAAAGGTGACAGCAGGCGAAATTAAGGTAACTATTTCAGCGGCCAAGAAAGAGGATATAGGCGTTGTAAGGGATGTAACGGTGAAACAAGAAGGCTATGCTGATGCGGTTTTGAAGGACGGGTTTACTTATTACAACATGAAACTCGATCCTATTAACGGTTCTGCATCTGGAAAGTATAAAGTGAAAATACAAGCCACTAATGCTACAGCTCCTATATTTAAGGGTGCTACGGTAAATGTGAAAATAGGTGAAATGTCCTTGGTTTCAACAGTAACTGTGAATGATACTGGAGATACAGCTACTATCGAAAGTATGGATCCAAGTACTGACTTAATTCATGAAACACCAGTGACTTTGAATATTGCAAGTAGTTTGGGCGATAGTGGTGCTGCAAACTTCACATACACAATTCCCAAAATCACCTCAGTCACCCGTTTTGGCCAACCAGCGTTGGCTTTAAACGGTGGTGGGCAGTTGCCAGAGATAGCGTCTGAAGCAAATAAGGGTATGGTTGCAATTAATGGAGAACAGTTTGGTAATGATAAGGCTAAGATTACTATAAAAGTGGGCTCTAATTCCAAATCCATTGATGCTAGTGATTTTGATCTTGTAGACCAGACAAAGATTTTAATTAAAAAGCTTCCGTCAGAGTCAGAAGCAGGTACTGCTGATCATAAAGCCGATGTCCATGTATTTGTTTCTGAGTATGATGCGCCGAAGGAAAAAGCTTTGGAATATGTTGGCGCCTCTTATAACTTGAAACAAAAGGAAACAGATTTACACAATAAATTAGTGGCTCGTACGGATGGAGGAGATGATGTTAAGAGTTTTGCTACCCGTGATGGGGAGAACCCAATAGATGGCTTTGTTTATGATGGAACTAATTCCTACGTGTCTTTTGGAAGCTTGAAAGGTACGCGTGGTGATGTTACATCTAGAACTGGATCTGTCACTGTAAAGACACCGGCTTACGGTTATCATAAGGGAGTGAGCGTGAATTTGATAAATGGTTCTGATGAAACTTACGAACATGCTACAGTTGCGAGTAAAACTTTAGATTTTCGTAGGGTATACATTGAATGTTTGCCATCAACAGATGCTGACCATAGTTTTACCAAAGAAGAGTTAGAAGCTAGGTATGCTGATGGTATCGGAATTTCGGATGAGGCTGGTAATCACTATGGTTTCGAACAAATGTCGAAGGTTGATTCTGGAACTAAATATTGGCCCTTTGAGGCTTCAATGGTTTCTCGTCCAGCAGCTGATTCTGCAGCACAGCATGTTTTTATTTGCAAATATAGAAGCAATGGTCGTTTAGCAACACGTATTGGTTATGAAACAACTAGCGATGTTCCTGCTAATACCCAAGATGCTAGATACGAAGGATATGGCAAAGGTGTGCGTGACCAGTGTCTTGTAGGTGATTCTATTTCATATGATGACTGCAGATATCACTACACAGTCAACTAAGCTGGTTTGATTTTCTAATTTTGGGGTTATTGGTTATTACAACTAATGGCCCCAAAATTTATCATGTTTTATCGCTATTCTCACCAAACTGTGCTAAACTTACCAGAAAACATGTCTATGAGATTTCCTTTAAAATCAACAAGTTACATTTTCAAGTTAAGGTCTGTGAATTTATATGTCCGAACTAGCCAAAGAAATACTTAGTATTCAAATTGAAGACGAGATGAAGCAGTCCTATTTGGACTATGCGATGAGCGTTATTGTGGGAAGGGCTTTGCCTGACGTGCGAGACGGTCTAAAGCCTGTGCATAGGCGCGTGCTTTATGCCATGCATGAGCTTGGCAATGATTGGAATAAAGCTTACAAAAAATCCGCGCGTATAGTTGGTGACGTCATCGGTAAATATCACCCGCACGGTGACACGGCTGTTTATGACACAATAGTTCGTATGGCGCAGCCATTTTCTTTGCGTCATATGTTGGTGGATGGTCAAGGTAACTTCGGTTCAGTCGATGGCGATTCCCCTGCAGCTATGCGTTATACGGAAATTAGACTCTCTAAAATTGCGCATACTTTGCTTGCCGATATAGATAAAGAAACCGTAGATTTTGGTCCTAATTACGACGAAAGCGAAACTATGCCGCTCGTGTTGCCAGCGCGCTTTCCAAACTTATTGGTAAATGGATCTTCTGGTATTGCTGTTGGTATGGCAACTAACATTCCGCCGCATAATTTGGGCGAAATCATCGATGCTTGTGTCGCTCTTATCGATGATCCTGAAATTTCTTTGGAAGAAGTAATTAAACATATTCCAGGCCCTGATTTTCCAACTGCTGGTTTTATCAACGGTCGCGCCGGTATTGTCGAAGCTTATAAAACAGGACGCGGTCGTATTCAGATTCGTGCTAAAACGCGTGTGGAAGAAGATGAGCAAAGCGGCAAGCAGGCTATTATCATTGACGAGTTGCCTTATCAGGTCAATAAGGCCGTGTTGCAAGAGCGTATTGGCGTTTTAGTGCGTGAGAAAAAGCTGGAAGGAATAACTGCTATTCGCGATGAGTCAGATAAAGACGGTATGCGTGTTGTTATTGAGCTTAGGCGCGGTGAAGCCGCCGATATTATTTTGAATAATTTATATGCCAACACGCAGATGCAGGTGGTGTTTGGTATAAACATGGTGGCTCTCGATAATGGTAGGCCGCGACTTTTAAATGTTTTACAAATGATTGAAGCTTTCTTGCAGCATCGTCGTGAAGTTGTTACGAGACGCACTGTATTTGAGCTCAGAAAAGCGCGTCAAAGAGCTCATTTGTTAGAAGGTTTAAGTGTTGCATTAGTTAATATAGACGAAATTGTAGCTCTTATAAAAGCTGCACGCGGACCGCAAGAAGCAAAAGAAGGTTTATTAGCTCGTTCTTGGCCTCTTAAAACCATGCAGGCGCTTTTAGATCAGGATGGCTCTACATTGTCACGCCCAGAAAATTTGGCGGCAGAATTTGGTTTAAATCAAGGTGAATATAAACTATCTCCTGAGCAAGCGCAGGCTATTTTAGATTTAAGATTGCATCGTTTAACTGGTTTGGAACAAGATAAGATTTTTGCTGAATACGGTGAACTTTTAAAAGAAATTCAAGGTCTTATAGCAATCTTGCGCGATCCTAAGCTTTTAATGGAAGTCATTCGCAGAGAACTGCTAGAAATTAAAGATCAATTTGGCGATGCAAGACGCACGGAAATTATTGAAAATGAAATCGATTTGACGACAGAAGATTTAATCGACGATGAAACTGTTGCTGTTACGCTTTCGCATCAAGGTTATGCCAAAATTCAGCCAGTTGCTGACTACGAAGCACAACACCGTGGTGGCAAAGGTAAAACTTTAACTAAAGTGAAAGAAGAAGATTTTGTCGAACATTTACTTATAGCCAACACACACGACACGGTTTTATGCTTTTCCAATCATGGCAAAGTTTATTGGCTAAAAGTTTATCAATTGCCGCATGGCAGTGCGCAAGCGCGAGGTAAGCCTATTGTAAATCTTTTGCTGTTAGAAGCTGATGAAAAAGTTACGGCAATCTTGCCAGTTAGAGAATATAGCGCTGAAAAATTTGTTTTTATGGCGACAACTAATGGCATTGTGAAAAAAGTTAGTTTAGAAAACTTTTCTAGACCGCGTACCAGCGGCATTATTGCTATTGAACTAGATGAAGGAGATCGCTTAATTGGTGTGGCTTTAACAGATGGTAAGTGCGACGTGATGCTCTTTACCGATATGGGCAAGGTAATTCGTTTTAGTGAAGATGACGTACGAGCAACAGGCCGTACAGCGCGTGGCGTGATTGGCATGCGCTTACACGAAGGTCAAAAAATTATTTCTTTGGTAATTGCTGGAACGACTGGCGCTATTTTAACTGCGACGGAAAATGGCTATGGCAAGCGCACTGCAATTGAGGAATATTCTACTATCAATCGTGGCGGCCAAGGCGTGATTTCTATCCAAGTTAGTGAGAGAAATGGCAAGGTGGTTGGCGCAGTTCAGGTGCAAGATGGTGATGAGATTATGCTAATCAATGACCAAGGTGGACTAGTTCGCACGCCAGTCAACGAAATTTCCATAATTGGCAGAAATACACAGGGTGTCAGGCTTATTGATGTTGTGAGTTATGGTAGTAAGCTAGTCGGCATCGAGCGTTTACCGGTAGTTGAAGAAACGGAATCACTCACGCCAGAGTCTAATAATCCAGCGTAATGTGCTGGATTGTGCATTCCTAACGCAAATCCAGATGCAGCCTTATAGCGCTGTCAACCTGCCTTAGAAGATCAAAATTCACAAGACCGATTACATCACCCATAATTCTAAGCTTAGATATAGTTCTAATTTGGTGGCATTGAGCTTTGGATTGTTTAGAGAGACCGGTCTGTTTTGAACTGAGAAAAACCTCGAATGGATAAACTTTTTTAACATTTGAGGTAATAGGAACAATTGTCACAGTAGATGCAACCGAATTATTGGCATTGTTACTAACGATCAAAACTGGTCGTGTTTTTTTAATTTCAGAGCCGATTGTTGGATTCAAATTAGCAAAATATATATCACCACGTTTCATCTTCTAACCCATCAAATACAGTTACTTCTAATCCTTCGTCCACTTCTTTGTTAGCTTCCTTGTAGCAAGCCTCAAGCTGCGTTTGTTGCAACAAATAGAGGGCTTGATTAACAACATCAGAACGACTCTTGCAATTATGCGCTTCTTGATAATGATCGATAAAATCACACATAGAATTAGGCAAAGAAATCGATATTTTTTGTGCTTGCATTGGTTGCTACCTTAAGTCATACTTATTTTACTACTTTTTGTAGTATAATGCAGAATACCAAATCATGCAATAGACAATTCGATTCCTGTCAAAACAAATGTGTCTGAAGAGTTAAAGTATTTTTCAAAGTTAGAAGTAAATTTCTGTATGGTTGTGTTTTTGTCAAAATTAGGTTAAAATAACCCCTTAAAATAACCAAAAATTGGTTAGAATAAGGGGTAAACTATGTATAGAGATATTACTTCTGTCCTAAAGCAATGGAAAAATGCCGCCGAGCATTTACCTATTTTGCTACGCGGAGCTCGCCAAATTGGCAAGACAACTATGGTTGAGCAATTTGCCAAAGATAATTTCGCTCATTTTGTGAACATTAACTTTGAATTAGAACCAGATTATGCTTCTTGTTTTCAAAGTTTAAAGCCTACGGAAATAATTAAGCAAATATTGCTTAAACAAACAGCCCCGATTATTCCTGGTCAAACCTTGCTTTTTTTAGATGAAATTCAAATCTGTCCAGAAGCTATAATGGCTTTGCGCTATTTCAAGGAACAAATGCCAGAGCTTCACGTTATTGGTGCTGGATCGTTGTTAGAATTCGTTTTAAATGACGCTAAATTTTCTATACCGGTTGGTCGGGTGCAGTTTTTATATATGCACCCATTATCGTTTTATGAATATTTAAAAGCTAAAGGCAGACAAAATCTTTTAGAGCATATTCAACAAGCAACTTATTCCAAACCGCCATCTCAAGTTGCGCATAATGAGCTATTACAGCTGATAAAAGAATATTTAGCTCTTGGTGGCATGCCTGCAGTTTTGAATCACTTTTTACAATCTCAGGAACAAGACTTAATCTCTTGCCAAAATTTGCAAACCAATTTATTAGCCACTTATCGCAATGATTTCGGTAAATATGCTAAGTTAACTAAGCATAAGTATTTGCAAGAAGTATTCATTAAGGCCCCTAATTTAATTGGCAAGCAAGTGAAATATTCGCACATAAATGCTGAGACTAAATCGCTCGATATAAAGGAAGCCATTGATCTTTTGGTCCAATCAGGAATTTTATATAAAGTTTCAGCTTCTAGTTGTTCTGGATTACCTTTGAACGCTTTAATTAATGAGAAAAAATTTAAACTGCTTTTTGTGGATGTGGGGTTGATGAATCGTGCTGGTAAAATCGATTTGCATAATTTATTTACTCAAGATCTGTCTTTGATTACACAAGGTGCTATTGCCGAGCAATTCGTGGGGCAGGAGTTATTAGCTTATCAAAATCCTTACGAAGAACCGGAAGTATACTTTTGGGAACGCGATAAGAAAGGCAGTCAGGCGGAAGTCGATTATGTAGTAAATTTAGGTGGCAAAATAGTGCCGATTGAAGTAAAGTCTGGAGCAAGCGGGCGTTTGAAGTCTTTACATATATTTATGCGTGAGAAAAATATTAACTGTGGTATACGCTTTTCTACAAAACCTTTAAATTATCAAGATAATATCATGTCGATTCCAATTTATATGATTGGCGAGCTGAAACGACTTTACGCAGAGGTTGAATAGTTTTCTATGCACTTCGACATAATTACAATTTTTCCAGAAATGTTTGCTGCATTAAATTACGGCATTCCAGCGCGGGCGCAAAAAAGCGGCCTAATACAAGTAAAAACTTGGGATTTACGCGAGTTTAGCGATAACAGCTATAGGCGAGTGGATGAAAGGCCTTTTGGTGGTGGACCCGGAATGGTCATGATGTATGAGCCGCTTCAAAAAGCCATTATGGCGGCTAAAGCAGCTTCTCCTAAGACTTCATCTAAAGTAGTGCATCTGACGCCGCAAGGAATACCGCTTAAGCAAGATTATCTCTGCGAAGTAGCCAAAAATCCTGAAATGCAACATCTAATTTTTCTAGCCGGTAGGTATGAAGGAGTTGATGAAAGATTGATTGAAGATGAGGTTGATTTAGAGTGGTCGCTCGGTGATTACGTTTTAAGCGGCGGAGAATTGGCTGCCATGGTAATTATAGACGCTTTAACGCGACTTTTGCCTGGTGCTTTGGGCGAAGAAGCGTCAGCTGAGCAAGATTCTTTTATGAATGGACTTTTAGATTATCCGCATTACACTCGGCCGCCTGAAGTTTCTGGAAAAGCGGTTCCGGAGGTTCTTTTAAGTGGTGATCATGCCAAAATGGCACGTTGGCGCTTAAAACAGTCTTTGGGTCGAACTTGGCTGCGTCGCCCGGATTTATTGGGGAAAAGGGAGTTAAATAAGAATCAAAAGCTGCTTTTGGACGAATTTATCAAGGAAAACGTGCAAAAATAAAGGAAATTGGTTAAACTACGCATCGTTTTTTTATACTTATGTTAGAGGTAATTACCATGCATCCCGTTGTGCAACAATTTGAACAAGAACAAATGTCGGAAAAAAAAGTACCAGAATTTAAGATTGGCGACACCGTAGTGGTTAAAGTCAAAGTTAAAGAAGGTGAGCGTGAGCGTCTACAATCTTATGAAGGTGTGGTAATTGCCAAGCGCAATCGTGGTATACATTCTGCATTTACTGTACGTAAAATTTCTCACGGTGAAGGCGTAGAGAGAGTATTCCAAACCCATAGCGCTCAAATCGGTGGGATTACAGTGAAGCGTAGCGGTGATGTTACGCGTGCTAAGTTGTACTATTTGCGCGATCTCAGCGGTCGTAAAGCTCGTATTCAAGAAAAAATTGTTACGACTAAGAAAGAAGCTGCTCCTACAGTTGAAAACACTGAAGCTAAGTAGTCTAATTTTTTCATGGAAAGAAAATGTATTCTGCTATATTTAAGTCTCCTATTGGAAATCTGGCTGTTATTTGTCAAGGCAAAAAGAAGTCGAGCATTGCTTCTATCCAATATTTACCAACTAAAACATCGAGTAAAATACTAAGCGATCCTCTTGAAAAAAAACTGGTTTTAGCTTTACAAAAAGAGCTGGACGAATACTGGCAAAATCCTAAACATAAATTTACTATTCCGCTTACGCCAGAAGGTACTCCTTTGCAAAAGCGTATTTGGAAGGCTCTTAAGCAAATTCCATCTGGTAGAACCGTTACTTACGGCGAGTTGGCGCTTAAAATTGGTACCGGTGCTCGTGTTATAGGAAATGCTTGTCGCAAAAACCCTATTCTTATCTTAATTCCCTGTCATCGCGTGGTTGCTAAGGCTGGGCTCGGTGGTTTTGGGGGAGATACGTCGGGCAAGCTCATCGACAACAAGAAATATCTTTTGAAACACGAGAATATTTTGTAGAGACGCGATTAATCGCGTCTGTACTTGGGTTTTGTATAAAAATCTATTTCCAAGTATCATGGTTCTATGTCATTTTCCCCAAATATTTCCATTTTGCGCATAGCTATCGATACGCCTCTACGTCGCGTTTTTGACTACTTACCACCTATTGATTTTCCCAAAGATGAATTGGTTAATTTAAAAGTTGGTACGCGTATTCATGTGCCTTTTGGTGCACGTAAAGTGGTAGGAATTTTATTGGAAGTGCGCGATAACACTGACGTTCCAATAAATAAACTGAAAGCTGCCTTCTGTTTTTTGGATAGCGAAACTGTATTTTCTAAACCAGTATTAGATCTTTGTCTTTTTGCGAGTCAATATTATCATCATTCTTTAGGAGAGGTTTTATTTACTGCTTTGCCTGCTCTGCTACGCGATTCTACTGTATCGTTACAAAGTGATTGTTTGCAGATAAAAAAGAAAAAAATTAACTATGCTGAAGATTTACTAGAGGGCGATTTTGTTGTCTCTCCAAAAGATATAGTTGAAAAAGCCCCAAAATTGACTCTAGAGCAGGAAGGAGCTATCAGCGCAATTTTAAATAGCGGCGCAAAGCACAAAGTTTTTCTTTTGGATGGCGTTACTGGCAGTGGCAAAACAGAAGTATATTTGCAAGTTATTGCCAAAAAAATAGCGGAAGGTAGACAAGTTTTAGTTTTAGTTCCGGAAATTAATTTAACGCCGCAAACCTTACATCGTTTTGAAGTGCGATTTCCAGAAAAGAAAATTGTTGTTCTGCATTCGCGTTTGACAGATAAAGCTCGTCTGCTGGCTTGGCAGGCGGCACGTTTTGGTTTGGCAGATATAGTGATTGGTACGCGCTCGTCTCTATTTACTAATTTTAAAAATTTAGGGCTTATTGTTTTAGACGAAGAGCACGATCTTTCTTTTAAGCAGCAATCAGGTTTGCGCTATTCAGCGCGAGATTTGGCTGTTATGCGGAGTAAATTAGAAGATATACCGCTTATCTTAGGATCTGCAACGCCATCTTTGGAAAGTATAGCCAATACCATGCGTGGGCGCTATGAAAGGTTGCTTTTGCCCAAAAGAGTCGGAGAAGCTTTACAGCCGGTTTTTAATTTAGTGGATATTCGTAAGCAGCGTCTCAAAAGTGGTTTGTCTCCCGCTGTTATTCAGGCGATGGAAAAAAGATTTGCAAAGAAAGAGCAGATTTTGTTGTTTGTAAATCGGCGCGGTTATGCGCCAAGTTTAATATGTCATCATTGTGGCTTTGTTGCTAAATGTGATCGTTGCGATGTCAAATTAACTTTGCACCATAAACCTGAGCAACTTTCTTGTCATCATTGCGCTAAAAATTATCCTGTGCCAAAGGTTTGCCCAAGTTGTGGTAGTAGTGAGCTATCTCCTTGTGGTATTGGCACGGAACGCTTAGAGTTGGGCTTAAAAAAACTTTTTCCATATGCCAATGTTGTTCGCATCGACAGTGATACGACGCGCAAAAAAGGTAGTATGGAGCAAATTTTAACTGACGTAAATTCTGGAGAATCTCAAGTTTTGATTGGTACGCAAATGCTAACCAAAGGTCATCATTTTCCAGATGTTACGATGGTAGTTATTGTTAATGCCGACAGCGGGTTATTTAGTGCTGATTTTCGTGCAAGTGAATATTTAGCGCAGCTTATTACGCAAGTTTCTGGCAGAGCAGGGCGCGCCAGTAAACCCGGTGAGGTTTATTTGCAAACACATCATCCTGATCACCCTTTGCTTTTGCGTTTAATAACGGAAGGATATGTTGGTTTTAGTAAAGCAGCTTTAGAGGAGCGCGAAGAAACAGTATTGGCGCCGTTTTCTCATTTGGCGCTTTGGCGTGCAGAAAGTAAAGATAGAGATTTACTTTATAAATTTTTAAATGCTTTACGTGAAGCAGGAGCGAAATTTTCTGAAAAAAAACTGGAGGTTTTAGGTCCAGTTGCCGCTGTTATTGAACGTAAAATTGGCCTTTATCACGCACAAATTCTTTTTCAAACACAAGATAGGTCTCTTCTACACAAAACTCTCACCGCGTTAATTCATTATGCTGATACTCTACGTTTAGGGCAAAAAGTTAAATGGAACCTAGATGTTGATCCGGTGGAGACGTTGTAGGAGCGTGAGTAATCATAAATCTTGCCAATAGAATTTGATCTAAGTCGCCACTTACAATACAATCCATAGGGTTATGTTCAACTCCCGACAACGTGATTTTAGACGACAGAAGGACTCGCCTGGTAAGCAGTTTAAGTCTTTGTTGGGCGAAGTTTTTTTGATTTTTATAATTGCTTTTTCTGCCTTTTTGCTTCTTTCTCTTATTACATATCACAGTTCTGACCCAGGTTGGTCGCGCGCAGTTTATCCACTGCATATCCAAAATCTTGGCGGTTATGTTGGTGCTTGGTTAGCCGATTTTTTCTTTTGTATTTTTGGTTTTGCTGCTTATGTCTTGCCGTTTATTTTAATTTTTTGGGTTTGGTTATGGAGAAAATTTTGGCGCAATAAAGCCGTCAAAGATCGTTTTTCTTTTATTCTTCGTAGCTTAAATTTAATATTATTTTTGTTGGTGACCAGTGTGCTCTGCGGACTTAATTTACCGTTTTCTTATTTGCCTTCTGGCAACGGCGGTATTGTTGGAGCAGAACTTGGTGGTTGGTGCCTGAGATATTTAAATTTGGTTGGAACCAATTTACTTTTGATCGCACTTTTTTTTGCTAGTAGCACTTTATTTAGCGGAGCCTCTTGGCTTAATGTAGCTGAAAAACTTGGGGTTTCACTTATACGATTTTCCGATTTTTTAGGACGCACAATTTTAAAAGTCGATTGGATTGGAATGGGTAAGAATATTTTTCTTCTGCGCTTTTTAGATAATAAAAAACAATCCATAGTGGAAAAAAAGAATGAGTCTTGTGTGTTGGAAGATAAATCCGAAGTATTAGCTCCAACCATATCTTCTCCTGAAACTATTAAAATCAGTCGACGAGCTGCAACGGAAAAACAATTGCCGCTTTTTGAACCAGATTTAGATGGTTCTCTGCCATCTTTATCTTTGTTGGATTTACCAGAAAAATCTAAAATTCCAGCTTATACGCATGCGGAACTTGCCCGTATGTCGCAAGAGGTTGAGTTGCGTTTGCATGAATTTGATGTAGCTGCGCGGGTTGTGGCTGTGCATCCGGGTCCGGTTGTAACTAGGTTTGAACTGGAATTAGCTGCTGGTACTAAAGTTAGCAAGATCACAACGTTAGTAAAAGATTTAGCGCGTTCTTTGTCTGTTATAAGCGTGCGAGTTGTGGAAGTTATCCCAGGTAAATCTGTTATTGGTTTGGAATTACCGAATCACCATCGCGAAGTTGTGCGACTACGCGAAATTTTATCTTCGCAGCAATATGAAATGGCAAAAGCGCCGCTTACTTTAGCACTTGGTAAAGATATTTCTGGTCATCCAGTTATTGTAGATTTAGCTAAGATGCCACATCTTTTGGTTGCAGGTACTACTGGATCTGGAAAATCGGTTTGCATTAATGCGCTTCTTCTTAGCATACTTTATAAATATACCGCCAAAGATGTTCGTCTCATCATGATTGATCCTAAAATGTTGGAACTTTCTGTGTATGATGGTATTCCGCATTTGTTGGTACCTGTTGTTACGGATATGAAAGATGCCACTAATGCATTACGTTGGTGTGTATACGAAATGGAACGTCGTTATAGGCTTCTTGCTGCTGTAGGTGTGCGTAACTTAAGTGGTTACAATCACAAAATAAAAGAAGCTCGCGAGAAGGGGGCGCCGATTTTGGATCCGCTTTGGAGACCCGAAGATCCGCTTATGGCAGATAGTGCACCAGAACTGCAAGAGTTGCCGTATATTGTGGTAGTTGCTGATGAATATGCCGATATGATTGTTGTTGTCGGTAAGAAAGTTGAAGAATTGATTGCACGTATTGCACAAAAAGCGCGTGCAGCTGGAATTCATCTTATTTTAGCAACGCAGAGGCCATCAGTAGATGTTATCACTGGTCTTATAAAAGCTAATATCCCAACGCGTATTGCCTTTCAAGTTTCATCTAAAATCGATTCTAGAACTATTCTCGATCAATCTGGTGCGGAACAGCTTTTGGGTGCGGGTGATATGTTATATTTACCACCAGGATCTGGTGTGCCAATTCGTATTCATGGCGCGTTTGTAGCTGATGAAGAAGTACATCGTGCAGTGCGAGACCTGAAACGTCGCGGTAAACCTGATTATATTGAGGGAATTCTAACTGGTGGAGCTTGGGCTGGTGGTTCTGAAAATATCAATAATGGCAGTAGTTTTGCCTTTACGGAAGGTGAGGAAAAGTTCGATGCCGAGGCGCAAGATCCACTTTACGATCAAGCCGTAAAAATTGTTATTGATTCTCGTAGAGCTTCCATTTCTAATGTGCAACGTCGCTTACGTATTGGCTATAACCGCGCTGCTCGTATCATAGAATCCATGGAAAATGCTGGTGTGGTAAGCGCCATGGAAAGCAATGGCAATCGCACGGTTTTAGTTGCAGCTTCGCAAGGTGGTGAGGCTTCAAGTTAGGTCTGAATTTAAGTGTTCTTCTAATTTTTCTAGTATTGATTTTTTGTCTTTTGTACTAAGTGTCCCAATAGAATCTATAATTAGTCGTAGATCTAATGTAAAAACTTTTTATCTTACTAGAGATGGTGCTTTAAGTCCAGTCGTTTTTAGATTTGTAATTATATAATCACTTGGCCACGAACTATGTTTTGCTGATGTTATCATCAACATAGTGGCATGTAGAGTTTGCTCTTGATGTTTTCGACTGCTCAGTATTAAAGCTGGACGTTTCTTTTCTATAGGTTTGTCGGTAAATGGAAAAGGGACAACTACTACTGAATAAGGATCATAGATCATGGTATGCCTCGTCATCGTCTTTGGTATCCCATTCAGACAGAGTGCTAGATAAAGCTTGGTGGTAATTGTAATCAAAAGGTGACACCTTACAGATAATCACTTCTTGCCCCTTTATTGTGAACCCAACTTTGTCGCCAACTTGTAAATTTAGTTTATTACGAATTTGCATGGGAATTGTGGCCTGTCCCTTTATTGTTAGTTTTGAAGCAAGCATATTCACCTCCATGATGCCTATTAGTGTATACGGTAATACCATAATACGGTAATGATATACTAAATTTTATTAAATTTCAATACCACTAATCCCTAAAATTCTCATACTGCATTGGGACACCAAAAGATTCTTTGCGAAGCATCGCTATGGCTTCTTGCAAATCATCGCGTTTTTTGCCCGTTATGCGTACGTGATCGCCCATGATAGAAGATTGGACTTTCATTTTAGAATCTTTAATGAGTTTATTGATTTTTTTGCCTATTTCTTGATCAATGCCTTGTTTAATGGTTACTTTTTGACGAGCTTCGTGCAGACTTTCTTCTATTTCGCCATTAGTAAGACAGCTAATATCAATGCCACGTTTCGATAGCTTAGCATGCAAAATAGCTCGCATTTGTTCGATCTGGAATTTACTTGGTGCAACTAAAGTTATAACGTTTTCTTTGTATTCAAATTTGGCATTGCTATCTTTAAAGTCAAAACGCGTTGAAACCTCGCGGTTAGCTTGGTCTATTGCATTAGTAAGTTCGTGTGAATCTACTTTAGAAACTACGTCAAAAGATGGCATGATAATTACTCCTCTAAAATTTAGCGAAAAGATTTCTTGTAATTTCAGCAAAAAAACGACCAAAAGTCACCTGAAACGTGCGGAAATCTGTCAATAACACGTACAGATGACCGATGAATATAACATGGCAGCTTAATCGCTTTTTTGTAAAACGACCGTATATGTCTTCAAATCTCATTTTTAACACCTGTTCTGTTAATCGAACCTTTTCCATTTGGCCCCCCCTTCTTAAAGAAGATGCCTTTCTTAGCTTTCGGTCAACTCACGTGTTATTTATATCGGTCATATCACATGTTAGTGACACTTTTAAAAAAAATAATTACATTTGCGAGATTGTTGTAATAAAATAAAAATTATGAGTTAAAAAAATAGCTTAGAATCATCCTTTTTTTCAAAAAAAACCATAAAACATTATCATGTTACACAAACCGATACCCACTGAGTCTTCTATTAAAAATCGTGCCTTTGGAGCTTTGCAAGCAATAGGCGGCACGTCAGAAATAGTAGTTGGTGTAGTTTACACTGGATCAACAGGTGGTGTCGGGGCAATTTTAGGAGGTGGTTTACTTGTTGCACACGGTGTTGATGGTTTGGCAACTGGTACAAAACAAGTATTGACTGGCCAGCAACAAGAAACGGTAACACAACAAACTTTAGAACCTATTGTGGGTAGAAACTTAGCTGCTATAAGTGATGTGGCAATATCACTTTGTTCTGGAGGAGCGGTAACGGCTATAACAAGATCGCGTAACTTGCTATTGTTTGGTATGCCAACCAAACCATTTCTATTTCGGGCGCTGCAAACAGAAGATTTACGTTTTTTCCCTGAGCAAATACCTCGAGTTTCTCTAGAACAGATTCGGACAATGCCGGGAGAAAAAGAGTTAATATATGTTATCACTAAAGAAGGTGAGCTGTTAATTTCACAAGCTCGATTTATAAAGCCGATGACAGTCGGTGATAGGACACTTACATATGTGGCTCATCCAGAAATTGCTGGCATAAGCAAACCGGTTGTTAGTGCAGGTGAAATTATTGTGCACAATGGACAAATTACTGAAATCAACAACTTATCGGGACATTTCAAACCAGTCGTTGAAGGTTTAAAGGACATGACAGAACATGCCTTTAACCGACATGGATTTTCAGAAGCGTCTGGAAAATTTAAACTTTTATATTCAGGCAAAATTGGGTCTACAGTGGGGACACCTATTGCCCAAAATGAATGGATTTGGCCAACGATAATAGCTAGTGGAACTGGTCTATCCAGAATCCCAGCGAATGAGCATTTTTGGGATGCAGTTATTCCATCCGCTTATGCTTCTTCTAGCAGTTCTGAGCGAAATGTTTATCCGCTTGGATTTTCGGTTAAAGAATGGTCTCAAGCACGCAGTTTATTTGAAGATACCAGTTTATTGAGTAGAGCATCATCGGCGGCTATTGCTGCTGCGCTATTTATGAAACGAGATCCTGACGATCTCTTTGGTTTAGGACCCGCAGCACAAAAACTAACTGAATCAACGCTTTCGCAAGCATTATATAGTTCATTCAGTTCTCAAAATGTTGATACATCAGCTTTTGGTAAGCTAGAAGCAGATATGCTTTTTGCTGGAACTTCAAGCAGAGGTTTTTCCATTCCATCTGCATATGCTGCATCTGAACCAGGCCAAACCAGTCAACCTGGATTAGGTCAACAACCTAATCAAAGTTTTAAAAAAAATATACCGGAATTTCAACAAACTTTATTTGATACTAAGGTAGCAAGACCAATCAATAATTTTTTAGAACATCATGCTGATCCAGCTAAAAAACAGCATTATCAACAGCTTCTTAATGATATTAAAAAATCGTTATTTTCTCATCAAGAAGTAAATACAGAGCAATTAAACGAATTAACAAAACTTGTCAAAGATGAAGTTTTACCAGTAACTGATCTTATTGCTAATGCTTGGACAACTGAAGATATTCATGGCTTTGAAAGCCATGAAGACATCGTAAAAGCTTACACTGAGCTAGAGAATTTAAAAGCTGCCGGAGTTTCGCGAAGAGAAATCTTTGCTAAAGCAGAGGAAGTAAAAAATTTAAAAACCAAGGTAATTGCGCAACACCTGGAAATTGATTCTAAATTAGAAAATGCTGGTTGTATTGCGGAAGGATTATCTTTAGTAGGCAAATGGACTAAAAATCAGGACTTACAGCGAATTGGAGTTATTGGATCTTCTGCTATTGGAATTGCTAGAATTATAACATCAGGGGCTCTGCTTGCAAATCCATTTACAGCAGGTCTTGGCATTATGTATTTTATAGGAAATATCGTATCAATTTTTTCTGGAAATGAAAATTCATCTCAAATCATACTTGAAGCTATACAACAAGTAGCAGAACTTGTTAATCAAGTGCGTAAAGAAATGCACATTCGCTTTGACGAAGTCATGCATGTATTAGAGACAATTTATCGAAAACTATTTGATTTTTTCAGCACATTAAACAATGGTATCGCTACTATTTCCGAAAGACTCGAGTATATGCAAAGGCATTCAGAGGAAATACATCAACGAGAATTAAGCTATCTCGAAGGTATTGCTACAACCTTAGAAAATAACGCCCTAAAAACACAAGCCAAAGAAAAAACAGAAAAACTAAAAAAGTTGATAACCGATAACACGATAATGAAAAAACGTTAGACACTGATTTAAATACATATCATAAATTGCGAGCAACATTAAGTACATATCTTACTAGAGAAGGAATGGGTGTAAGAGACTCAGAATTAACAGGCTTGACCTGTCCAAACTTGAATAGTACCCAAGATTTAGTTAGACATATTGATAGCTTTTCTGTCGATTACCATTTGGGAACATTAACCAGTTTGTACCAACAATTTAATTTACCCAGCAAAAACTATTCACCAGAACTAATAACTTATTATTTAAACCAAACTCTAAAAGATAGGCCAAGATTCCAACTTGGAAGTGAGGATATTAAATATCTAACAATTACCGACCTAATTATTAAGCGACATACAGAAGAAAAGTACGCTTTTGGGTTGGAAGCAATAATAAAACCATTTATACATGCAAATGATGAGGATGGTGCACAAACCTTTGTTATACCAGTATTTTTGCAGGCAAAATGGCTTTTAATTACTGTTAATAAAGTATTTAAACAGATTTACGTATTTTCCTCTCCAAGCCAACCCCAGTTATTAAATAGGTTATTAACAATAATCCAACAAAGTGTTCCAGAAAATTTTACTGTTATCGAGCGACTATTTAGCCCACAAATTTCACCCATATACTATGGTGCAATCATTGTAGAAATTGTAAGAAAACTGAGTAACAATGAGTTGTACGATGAAGTACTGGAGACTAAAAATGAACAGCTGAAATTAATTTACCAGTCACAGATTGAGCTCTTTAAACCAAAATTAACTTTATTAAGTCCCCAACAAGCAATGTTGACTAGTGCTATTAATCCATCGTTAACTAATTTATTTGCGTTACATTTATTAGATATTCTTTACCGTAAGTATCCTGGTGTAGCTTTAAGTGGGAAATTAGTTGACTTAAAGATTAGTAAAGAAGAAATATATGACATTGGCTATACACTGCTTACTACAGAAACACCTTACCGCTTACACCAAGCTCTTTGTAATGAGGATTTATTAAAACTGCTTTTTCAAAACTATCAAGAAGCAAAACAGGGATTAAAGCTTACATTACAAGAACATCGCAGAAGTCACGAATTATCTCTTTCAGCAAATTTGACCATAGCAGCAAAGCAGCAATTAGTTGCACATTTTAATGACGAAACCTTGGTTGAACAATTTAGTAAAGATATTGTTGTTCAAGATTACGGAAACTGGTTTTCGTCTCTAAATATAGTTGACTTTACTTGGGGAGGAGAGAAGAACGGAACACCATGGGATGAAAGAGGTCAACGGCACGCAACCAATGCAGCCGCTAAAGCTTCTTTTTTAAAGAAGCAGAGGCATCAAATCCAAAACTTCAAGCAATCCTTTTCAATTCTTGCCAAGAATAGAGTTTCTAAGTTTGACATTAAAAATATAATAAATTTATATGATGGGAGTAATACTTACATAGCGAAATTAATGCCGTGGTTTTTAATCCCAGAGCAACAAGAAAATCCCATTTTGCCAAACCATGCTTTTATGCCATCGGACGTACCACTTGAAATACTACAAGCCCAAGCATTAAACATTGGACATTTAGAATTACGTTATAATATCAATATTGAAGCTAATAAATTTACTGTAACATTTTGTTTCGTTATGGAAAAATATGGATCTGGTTCATGTTTTAAAGTTTATACTATTCCATACAAAAATGACGACCCAACTTTAAATTTTTATACAGGGCAAGAAGGAGTATGGTGGTTTTGGAATGGAGGCAGTTGTCCATCACAGAAAGAATTTCCCAGGCATCATGCTGATATCTCATTAGATGGTTATATATATAACTACTACATAGCGCACAGTTTCCCTCTTCCTGAAGTAAATATCACTGGTGTTGGTCTATCTCCTTTATCATCTCCGAATTATACTAAAGTATTTAATATCGAAGACAGCCCACAGCACCCACTGGCTATTGAGATTATTCGCCACACAGCAGAAAAATATAAGGAAATGCGTCAAACATTAAATCAAAAACTTACGAATGAAATTAATAATCCTGTAAGTAACATCGGAAAGGCAGTTCTCAAATTTGAACTATCGCACAGAATTTTAAGCTTATTTCTTGAATTTATTTTTCCTAATTCTTTGCATAATACAAATAGCTCATTATATTCATTAATGCATCATAGTGGTTCGATTTATAATAAATCTGAACTACTAGAATATTTAAGTAGTCAAACTAAAGACTATGTGACCTCTAGCTTAGTACAAAATGTTACGCTAGAATTAGCTAGGAATATATCCCTAGCATTACTTCCTACGCAAGCTCATAGTCACATTTTAGACCTCGATGAATTACAACAAGAACTGTTGAATACATATGACGATTTCATTCCTTTTCAAAGATTCAACGAAACACCTATCCCTGGTCCTGACCTTGATGATAAATTAAAATTTGCAGAACTAGAAATCTCTTTCCGTTCATGGAGGACGATTATGTCCGACAATATAATAATGCATATTATCAATTCACCACCAGGAAGCCAGGGACAGTTTGCTACAGAACAAATGCACCTTATTCAAATGACTGACAATATCTTTAAGAGTGTAAAAGAAAAATTTAATAGCGGCGAAATACCTTATTCTGAAGTATTACGAGAGTTGCAGCAAACGGCAAAATTGGCTTTACCACCACCCCCAGCCACTGATCTGAAAGCTATAGCAGAGATACGATATGAATTATCAATTGAGGAAGAACTAGAATTATTCCTAAAAAAACAAACAAAGCAAAAACCACCAAAAAAAACTACTAGTTCCTGGCTTCTTCCAGGAGCAGCTGCGATTAGTATCCCAGCAGTTGCAGATACCCCCGCAAGCTGGTTTGATGATAATCCAAATCTTAACAGCGAAATTAAGCATACGGAGCAGCCAAGGGCAAATCCAAATAGCAATACTTTTACCAGCGGTGAATATGTTCGAACCATAGTTCATAATATTGATCCCTTTATTAGTTTGTTGGGCGTAATAGGATATAAAGTTTATAATTGGCTTACAACACCAAAACAACATGTAGAGTTACTATCGGCACAAGAATTCAAAAAATCTATGAATAATTTATCAAATCATCTTGATATGATTGTTGATCAAGTCGATAGAGTTTCAGATAAATGGACAAAAGAATACGATAAATATCCTAAAATTGTTGCAAAAGAAATAAAATTTTTGCGTACTACCTGTGAAGACTTCGCTTACGATATCAAGCAACTGCAAAAACAAAAACATGCTAGGCTCGAAGATATTTTTGAGTTAAACAAAGACCTAGAGTATTACTTAACTGGCGAAGCTTTCGTTGATGCCAAGGAAAGAATAATGTATGCGTTAAATGAACCTACAAGTTCTCAGCATACTACTACAGAATGTTCAATACCTTTTTATGGACAAAGTTTCTGGGCACATGCAAATAGACAACCTCAATGCTTGTCTACACTAAAAATAGAAGAATTGCCAGATACGCCAACAGCTTTAATAACATGATTTTACTAATTTGATAAACTTCAACTTACGTAAGTAAAAAAACATTTTTTTCATTACCCCTGTTTTTTTATTAAAGACACGGTCAATCACATGTTATTTATATCGGTCATATCGCATGTTAGTAACAGAAACGTGCGGAAATCTTGCTTTTCGTAGCGTAAAAATTTATTTTAGTGGCATGGCACTTTTTAAAAATACAGCATATACCAAAGAAGAGGCCGTAAAATGGCCTATGCCCAATTACTGGGACGCGGTAGCTTTTTGCCTAATTTTTGCCGGACTTATTTGGCTCGCATGGAGCGCTAGGCAAATGACCATGCCTTTTCACATGGGCCAAAGTATCCCGATTTCTCTTGATCCAAGAAACTTGCCGAGCTATGCGCTTCGTACAGTGCTGCGCATGTTTATTGGGTTATTTTTTTCGTTGATTTTTACTTTTACTTTTGGAACTTGGGCGGGGAAAAGTAAGCGCGCAGCCTGTATTATTATTCCGATCATCGATATTTTACAATCCGTCCCAGTTTTAAGTTTCTTAACCATAACAGTTACGGCCTTTATTGCGCTTTTTTCTGGAAGTATGCTGGGACCCGAATGTGCAGCAATTTTTGCTATTTTTACTGCACAAGTTTGGAATATGACTTTGAGTTTTTATCAAAGTGTTCGGACAGTTCCGCACGATTTACGCGAAGCTTCGCGTATTTTTCACTTGTCGGCCTGGCAGCGTTTTTGGCGAATTGATGTGCCGTTTGCGATGCCAGGGCTTTTATGGAATGTCATGATGTCTATGTCGGGAAGTTGGTTTTTTGTGACAGCATCGGAAGCTTTTTCAGTTGCTAATCAGCAAATCACCCTACCGGGCGTTGGATCTTACATTGCTTTAGCTATTTTACATGCCAATAAACATGCACTTTTATATGCTATTTTAACCATGTTAGCGGTAATTTTGCTTTACGATCAATTACTTTTTCGGCCGCTATCGCACTGGGTGCAAAGATTTAAATTCGATAGCGTGGAGGATGTTACGATTGACGAAGCTTGGGTAGTTAAGCTATTTCAACGTACACTATTTCTAAATCGTTTTGGTGTGGTTTTTGAATCTTTAGGCGAAAATATTGTTAACTTACCATTTCTAAATCGTCAGAAGGCAGTACAGAAGAAAAAACTTCTTACGGACAAGCAAAGTAGTTTAATGCTTATCTTGGGGCGTGTTTTATTAGGTTTGATCCTGATTGTTGGTCTAGGCTTTATTGTGAATTATATTTTTACGGAACTACGTTGGAATGAGGTGCGCCATCTTCTTCTTTTGGGTGGATTTACTGGTCTTAGGGTGATGAGTTTGATAATTATTTCTTCTTTGATTTGGGTTCCGGTTGGGGTTTGGATTGGATCCAGACCAGGTGTTGCCACGGTTATTCAACCCATAGTGCAATTTTTAGCCGCCTTCCCTGCTAATTTAGCTTTTCCAGTAATAGCGCTCTTGATTGTGCGATTTAATTTAAATGTAGAGATTTGGGCATCTCCCTTAATGGTTTTAGGCACGCAGTGGTATATTTTGTTTAATGTAATTGCAGGAACTACCGCTTTACCAAAAGATTTAAAGCAAGCGACGGCTACATTTGGTGTACGTGGTTTTTTACGTTGGAAAAGGCTAATTTTGCCGGGTATTTTCCCGTACTTTTTGACTGGTGCTATTACAGCTGCGGGCGGGGCTTGGAATGCCAGTATTTTAGCGGAGGCCGTAAGTTGGGGTAGTAGAAGTTTACATGCTACAGGACTTGGGGCGTACATTTCAGAAGCGTCAAGCAGAGGTGATTTTAACCAGGTTGTGTTTGGAACGATAATTATGTGCATCTTTGTAGTTGTGATTAATCGTTTAATTTGGCGGCCACTCTATAATTTGGCGGCGGAGAAATTTACGTTGAGGTAGATTGAAATCTAATAGTATTGGGCTAACAATATATCATGTTACAAAATATTTTTATTATTAGCCAACCAGAAAAGAGTTGGCTCGATATTATACAGCATATGGTGTTTCCTATAGTGACGATCGTGGGTGGGTGGTTATTTGGATACTGGACGCATAAGTTGAACAAACAAAAATGGGTGAGAAACAATTGGGATATATACATAAAAAATTACAAAACTGTTGTGGAAGCTTTTGGCGTAATAGGGAGCTTAGGCATTCCTATCGATAAAAATCAATGGATGGAGAAAGACTCTGGTAATCTAGTGTACGGTAATAAAGTTAAGCGAGATATTGATAGAGCTGTTGAATTAATTTGGCGAGCAAGAGATGAGGCAAAGTTACTTTTGGAAGAAAAAATCTATAAATATTTAGAGAAACTAAAGAATAACGTTGTAAATCTTGATGATTTGTATGTTCAATATAAAAGGACACTCTTTCCTAATACAATTTTAAATCCAATTGTAAATAAAGATTTGCTGCTACAAGAAAGGAAAGAATTGAGTAAGAAAATAGATAAGATTATTTCTACATTTCTGAAGGAGGATTACACGTTGGTTTATAGACAGGTTATGGCATTAAAAAAATAAGCAGATGAGTTGAAAATTTATGTCAGAAGCAGAAAAAAAACCTTTAATGCAAATTTGCGATATTAAAAAATCTTTTAAAAAAGATCGGCAAGATTTGCTTGTTCTTTCTAATGTGAATTTAGATTTGCAAGAAGGAGAAATTGTAGCGCTTCTTGGAAAATCTGGTTCAGGAAAGTCGACATTGCTTCGTATCATTGCAGGGCTGATTCCGCCCACGGGTGGAGAAGTTTTTTATCATGGTGAAAAAGTGTTTGGTCCAGTGCATGGTTTGGCAATGGTTTTTCAAAACTTTGCTCTTTTGCCTTGGCTTACAGTGTTGCAAAATGTGGAGCTTGGTTTAGAAGCTCTGGGCGTTCCCAAAGAAGAAAGGCGAAGTCGAGCCATTAAAGTCATCGACGTGGTTGGTTTGGACGGATTTGAATCTGCTTATCCAAAAGAACTTTCTGGCGGTATGTCACAACGCGTAGGTTTGGCGAGAGCTCTAGTCGTTGACCCAGAAATTTTATTGATGGATGAACCTTTTTCAGCTCTAGATGTTTTAACTGCTGATAACTTACGTGGCGATCTACTCGATCTTTGGCAAGGAAAAAAGACTAAAATTAAAAATATCTTGTTTGTAACGCATAACATTGAGGAAGCGGTTCATTTGGCTGATCGCATTTTGGTGTTTGGTAATAATCCCGGCAATGTTCGAGCTGAATTGAAAGTTGATATTCAACATCCACGTTCTCCTCAAGATCCGCGTTTTGTAAAATTAATAGATAGCGTTTATGGCTTTATTACTATGCCGACTACGGCTACACCTGGCGCCACTTATCGCTATAAAACAATTACCTTGGGTTATCGCTTGCCAACTGTGTTAGCGTCGGAAATTATTGGCCTGCTCGATATGTTAAACGAGCCTCTCTATCGCGAACGTAAGATCGACTTACCTGAACTTTCGGCGGAATTGCATCTAGATATTGATGATCTATTTCCTATGACAGAAGCTTTGGAAATTCTACGTTTTGCTCAAGTGTCTACAGGTGACATTGAGCTTAATGCCGAAGGAAAAGTCTTTGCTGCAGCAGATATTTTAGAAAGAAAGAAAATCTTCGCGCAGCATCTACTAAACTACATACCTCTTGCTAGCTATATTCGACGAGTGTTGGACGAGCGCCCCGAGCATCGTGCTTCCAAAGAACGTTTTTTAAACGAGTTAGAAGATTATTTTAGCGAAGATGTAGCCTCAGAAGTTTTGCGTATAGTTATCGACTGGGGCCGTTATGCTGAGATTTTTGCCTATGATTACAATACAGGACAGCTCAGTTTAGAAAACCCTAATTAAAGCTTAAAATAGTCTTATGTATAAGCTGCTATATCTAAATACACTTGCTGTTTTTAAAAAACGGAATTAACATTAATTTAGCCACGAAAATTGTATTTTTTTTACATAAATTGGCTGATTATTATAAAAAAGGACGAATTTTATGTTAATTGAGTTTAGCGTAACCAATTTTAGATCGATCAGAGACAAGCAAACCTTAAGCATGATTGCTTCTACTTCATGTAAGGAGCATGAGCGTCATGTGATGCACCTAGGCAGAAAAATGCCTAAGCAACCAAGTACCTTAACTTCTGCTGCTATTTACGGGCCGAATGCGGGAGGAAAGAGTAATCTTTTAAAAGCGTTGGCGTTTATGAGAGATTTTGTTGTGACCTCGCAACAGCAAATGCAGATTTATGAAAAAATAGAAGATATTGAACCGTTTTTATTTAGCAGAGATACCAAAGCCCAGCCTAGTGAGTTCGAGGTATTGTTTCTTGAAAACGATGTTCGTTATCGATATGGTTTTAGTGCGGATAAGGATATTGTTTTTAGTGAGTGGTTAATTGCTTATCCGGAAGGCAAGCCGCAACAATGGTTCAAGCGCAAATTGATTGTATCAAAGAAGGATGCTTATCAGTGGAGTTTTAGTCCAACGAATTTTAAATGTGGCAAAATAGAGTTAGAAAGCTGGAAAAAAAATACCCGTCCCAATGGGTTGTTTCTTGCTGCTGCTGTGCAAAATGGTAATAAGCAATTATTGCCAGTATTCGCTTGGCTGCAAAAAAAAGTATTGCAATTGCCTACCTCTTTTTTTAGTACTATTAAACAATGGCGAGAACAGACGACACATAATCAAAAAATTTTGGATTTTACTAGTTCTGCTGATCCAAGTATTAAGAATATCGAAATTGACACGGTAAATGTCGTTAACCATCAACATTTTCGCAAAATGCTCAGCAAGGCGCCTCTTGCAATTAGAGAAGAAATTTTGAAAGATCAAGCTAATAATAAGGCTATCATTATTAAATGTGCGCATTTCGATGATGATAAACAGGAAGTTCAATTAGATATAGGGGACGAATCTGATGGGACACAAAATATGTTTCGTATGGCTGGGCCATTGTTAAGTGTTTTGGATGATGGATCTGTGTTGTTTGTAGATGAATTAGAAAAAAGTATTCACCCTGAATTGGTCCGTGAAATTATTACATTATTTCATAATCCAGCAATCAACAAGAATGGCGCGCAGCTAATTTTTTCTACACATGATGTTTCATTATTAGATAAAAATCTCTTTCGTCGAGATCAAATTTGGTTTATTGAAAAAGATCAAAAGAATGCATCTAATCTTTACCCTTTAACCGATTTTCAGGTACGTAAGGAAGAGATTTTTAGTAAGAATTATTTGCGAGGACGTTATGGTGCTGTTCCCTATTTTGAGGGAGGTGTATTTCATCATGACTAGATCTCGTAGAATTGGCATTCGCTCACTTAATAAAACGGTATTGATTATTTGTGAAGGCGAAACTGAAAAGAACTATTTTAAAGAAATGCGCGATGATTTAGGTTTCAGGGGTGTGGTTGTTGAATATGGTCAAAGCAAACATTGTTTTGGTAATGATCCATCGCAAATATTGGAATATGCGCTTTATAATAGATATCGTTATGAGAAAATTTTCTGTACTTTTGATAAAGATAACCATGCTAAATATAGCAGTACGTTGGATAGAATTCACAAATTGGATCAAAATCGGGGAGATAAAGCTGAAATAAAAGCGATAAATTCTGTACCATGTTTTGAATATTGGCTGCTATTACATTTTTGTAGTGGGTCAAGTCCATCTACGAAGCCAATGACACAGGTGGAAGCGAAGAAGGCAATTAAATTACACATTCCCAGCTATAAAGGAGCTATGAACGGCCTTTGGGGAATTACCAAACCCCGTTTAGATATTGCTTTAAGAAATGCAAGGTTAGTGGCAAAAAATGACAATGTCTCTGATAACCCATCCACTAGGGTTCATGAACTAATTCAAGATTTACGATGTTGCGTATGCTGAAAAAATCTGCAATAATTGCCGGCTCATATTTAAAAATACAACTTGTTGATTTATAAAGAATTTACGTAGACATGTTTTTTGGTATTTCCAATGTTTAAAAAAATTAAAACCCATTTTCTGACAAAATTAATTATTTTTTCGTTATGTTTATTTGTCCAACAAACAGTATTTGCCCGTCAAATAGTGCCAACATTGCAATATTTGTCTGATTTGGTGGACCAGTTTGATTTTGCTGCAATTTATTCTTACGAGTATGAAAGATATGATGATACCAATACAGGGACTAGAACCAACAAGGTGGATACGTTTTTCACTGATAACATCAATGATGACTTAACTCTTGTTGCTAAAGTTCCATACAAATGGAGTAGTGACGATATTTTGGGAAGAAGATCTAGTGTGGATGACATTACTTTTTATTTTAAAGATGAGTTTTACAAAAAATATGGTTGGCAACTTTCTATAATGCCAAACTTTTCCGTGCCAACCGGAGCTTGGCAACGTGGCATTGGTGCTGGTCGCGTGACTTACGGCGCTATTTTTGCTGTATCCAAGGATATTGGGAAATTTCTTAATCTAGAGGTTGATATAGATTATCTGCACAATGAAAACAAGCGCGATCAGCGTATTGATTTAGGGCGTTATTATTTTATTCCGACCTTTCATGTTACCGATAGGTTAGATACTTTTATAGTTGCGCATACTGAAGATGATAAAGATAAGAGCTACATACACCCGGCTATCTATTTGGCCGGCGGCTTCAATTATGATTTGACCAAACATGTAAGTATAGCACCATCCATAGAATTTGGTTTTAACAAGCCAGAAAAAGATGTCACATTTTATTGTGGTTTAGTTTGGAAACATTGATGTCGATTTCTCAATTTTTATCTGATGCGGCAACACTTCTTTCTTCGATTTCCCAAACGGCTCGTTTAGATGCAGAGCTTCTATTGGCGCGGGCTTTAGACGTTTCGCGTTCTTATCTTTATGCTCATCCTGAAAGAATTTTAGCTTCTTTTGAGGAGAATGCTTTTCAAAAGCTATTACAGCAAAGGCTGACTGGCAAGCCTATATCCTACATATTGGGCGAGCAAGAATTTTTTTCACTTAAACTAAAAATTACAGAAGATGTTTTAATCCCACGTCCAGAAACCGAGCAGTTAGTTCTGGCAGTATTAGAGCGACTTCCCCAAGAAAAAACCCTCCGAATTGTCGACCTAGGAACTGGTTCTGGCGCTATAGCCTTAACCTTAGCTAGTCAGCGTCCAGCTTGGCAAATTACAGCCACGGACATTAGTGCGAAAGCTTTGGGAGTGGCAAGAAAGAACGCGGAGCGATTACAGATCCCGAATGTTATTTTTGCAGAAGGAAGTTTCTTAGAAGCTTTGCCCAGTGATGATTACGATGCCATAGTTTCTAATCCGCCCTATGTTTGCAATAACGATCCTGATTTAGCCGAGGAAGTTTTACGCTTTGAGCCACATTTGGCACTTTTTGCTGGAAATGACGGCTTGGATGCTATTCGCGTCATATTAAAAGCAGCTCAAGAAAAACTTAAGTTTGGTGGAATGCTTTTTTTGGAGCATGGTGCTCGTCAGGGGGAAGAAGTTAAAGATTTATTTTCAAAGAATAACTACTTTGAGATAAAGCAAGAGCGCGATATATCCGGGTTTTTGCGTGTGACATCGGGAAGGGCGTTGAATATGAGAGAAGCGTGAACTTGGTTCGTGCTTTGATTCAGTGGTATTTTAAAACCTGCTCTTTTTAGGCTCTTTGGCTATGCGCTCCATTTTTTTTGCAATACCGTGTTTTTGAAAAAAACATGTCTGCACGTTTTCCTTATAAATCAATAAGTTATATTTTTAAATTCAGACGCGCTTAATCGCGTCTGTACTTCTCGAAAAATAAGCGATTTTGCTTTACCATAGCGCCATGAAAAATATACGTAACTTCTCTATCATTGCTCATATTGACCACGGAAAGTCGACTTTGTCGGACCGCTTAATTCAGCTATGCGGCGGCTTGTCGGCGCGCGAGATGACAAATCAAGTTTTAGATAATATGGATATTGAGCGCGAGCGTGGTATAACTATTAAGGCGCAAAGCGTGACGCTTTCTTATAAGGCGAAAGATGGTATTACTTATCAGCTAAATTTTATCGATACTCCCGGTCATGTCGATTTTTCCTATGAAGTTTCAAGGTCTTTGGCAGCTTGTGAGGGTGCTTTACTTTTAGTTGACGCTGGTCAAGGAGTGGAAGCGCAGACCGTAGCAGTATGCTATATGGCCAGCGAGCAAGGTTTAGAAATTATACCTGTAATTAATAAGATCGATTTGCCGCAAGCTGATCCAGAACGCGTTAAACAGGAAATTGAGGATATAGTTGGTATTCATGCAGATGATGCACTTTTAGTTAGCGCTAAAAACAGTATCGGCATTAACGAATTAATAGAAAGCATTATTCATCGCATCCCTCCACCAGTTGGGGATGAAAATCAGCAGCTCAAAGCTTTAATAATCGACTCTTGGTTTGATAATTATTTAGGTGTTGTATCTTTGGTGCGTGTGCGAGAGGGAACATTAAAGACAGGCGATAAGCTACGTGTTATGTCGACGGGAAAAGATCACCTTGTCGATCAGATCGGTGTATTTACGCCAAAACGCACGGAGACGGGAATTTTAAAAGCAGGTGAAGTAGGCTATGTTGTGGCTGGCATTAAAGACATTTTTGGCGCTCCAGTAGGTGATACTTTAACTAATGCCAACAATCCAGCTGCCATGCCTTTAGCTGGTTTCAAGAAAATCAGTCCGCAAGTTTATGCTGGTCTTTATCCAATCAGTGCTGAAGATTTTGAAGCTTTTCGCGAAGCTTTGGCGAAACTGCGCTTAAACGATGCTTCTTTAATCTATGAACCAGAATCTTCCGAAGCTTTAGGGTTTGGCTTCCGTTGTGGATTTTTAGGTCTTTTGCATATGGAAATCGTGCAAGAGAGATTAGAACGGGAATATGGCTTAAATCTTATTACATCAGCGCCAACAGTAGTTTATGAAGTTGTATTGAAAAATGGCGAAACGATACAAATTTCGAACCCATCTCTTTTGCCATCGCCTTCTGAGATTGAGGAAATGCGCGAGCCAATCGTGCGCGTCAACATAATTGTTCCAAAAGAATATTTAGGTAGCGTTATAACTCTTTGCATGGAGAGACGCGGCATACAAATTAATATGCAATATGTTGGCAACCAAGTGTCTATGAGTTATTTTTTGCCGATGAGCGAAGTTATTTTAGACTTTTTCGATCGTTTAAAATCTATCAGCTGTGGCTATGCATCTTTGGATTATTCGCTAGATCATTTTCAAGTTGCAGATTTAGTAAAACTCGATATATTGATCAATGGCGATAAAGTAGATGCTTTGTCGTCTATTGTGCACCGTGATAAAGCAATGTCACATGCTAGAAATTTGGCAGAAAAGATGAAGTCTTTAATTCCACGTCAAATGTTTGAAGTGGCGATACAAGTTGCAATTGGCGGGAAAATTATTGCCAGGGAAACTGTATCAGCTATGCGTAAAAACGTTTTGGCTAAGTGTTATGGAGGAGATATAACACGTAAACGCAAGCTTTTGGAAAAACAAAAGGCTGGTAAAAAGCGTATGAAACAGATCGGTAGTGTCGAAATTCCGCAAGAAGCGTTTATTGCAATTTTGAAGGTTGAAAAGTAGAGACGTGATTTATCGCGTTTTCATAATTATTTTCAGGACAATTTATGAACATTCATTTTGATTTCCCATTAATTTTAACGGTATTAACTATATTGTCTGGCTTGATTGCCTTGATTGATATGCTCTTTTTTGCGAAGAAAAGAATATGGGGCGAAAAAGATCCGGCTATCGTTGATTACGCGCGTTCTTTTTTCCCGGTTTTATTGATAGTTCTACTAATTCGTTCTTTTTTATTGCAGCCATATCGCGTACCTAGCGGGTCTTTAGAGCCGACTATTTTGCCAGGCGATTTTATTGCCGTAAATCAATATGATTATGGTCTCCGTTGGCCTGTTTTACGTACTAAATTTGCCAAAATTGGCGAGCCTAAATTAGGTGATATTGCCCTATTTTATTGGCCCAAAGATGACTCTATGATTCTTATAAAACGTGTTATTGGCACTCCTGGTGACCATATTACTTACAAAAATAAAGTTTTAACGATTAATGACAAAGTTGCAGTGCAAGAGCCAATTGGTTTGAGTGTTGATCAAGAAACTAATGAAATTGTAAAGCTCTTTGTTGAAACATTGCCGAATGGTATAAAACATCGTATTTTTATTCGTCCTAATGTGCACCTTGATGAAGATTTAGATTTTGTTGTTCCGGCTGATTCTTATTTTATGATGGGTGATAACCGCGATAACAGTGAAGATAGCCGTTATTGGGGCTTTCTTCCAGAAGAAAACTTAATTGGTAAAGCCTTTGCTACTTGGATGAGCTTTGATGCCAAAAGAACAGAAGTTCGCTGGAATCGCATTGCTAAAAAAATAAAGTAAAATATGCAAAATCTAAGCGATAGATTAGGTTATCAGTTTCGGAATTTAAACTTATTGGAACAAGCATTAAGGCATCGCAGTGTTGGTGCTTCCAGTAACGAAAGATTAGAGTTTCTGGGGGATTCGATCCTTAATTTTGTCATAGCCGCTGAACTTTTCCATATTTATCCAAAATATGACGAAGGAGAGCTGAGTTGCTTACGGGCTGCTTTGGTGAACGGGAAAATATTAGCGCAAATTGGCAAGGAATTGCATATTGGGGATTATTTGTTTTTAGGTGTTGGAGAGATAAAAAGCGGAGGGTCTAAGCGCTCCTCCATATTAGCTGACGCAGTGGAAGCCATTATTGGCGCCATCTTTCTGGATGGTGGCATAGATGCTTGCAAAGATAGGATTTTAGCGTGGTTTAAAGATCGGATAGATAAAACTACTTTGCTAGAACATAAAGACCCCAAGACTAAGCTTCAAGAGCTTGTTCAGAAGAACAAATTGCCATTACCTAGCTACGAAATTACTAGAACCGAGGGTGCTGCTCATGCCCAGACATTTCATGTTAAGTGTTGTGTTGAGGGCCTAGATCAGGTAACATTTGGCGCCGGGTTTAGCCGGCGTCAGGCCGAGCAAGATGCTGCGGAAAAATTTCTGCTATTACTTGGGAATAAAATCCATGTTTTTAAGTAGGGGCGGATCTATGTGTCTGCCAATCTGGAGAGGTGTCCGAGAGGCCGAAGGAGCATGACTGGAAATCATGTATACGCGCAAGCGTATCGCGGGTTCGACAAAATTCGCAGGAGAGCGAATTTTGAACGCGAAGTGAAACGAGCGGCCCGAAGGGTGAGCGACCAGGAAGGGAGCTCATAATCCCGCCCGATAGGGCGGTAGACAAAGGAGTACTTTAAAAAGGCAATGCAGATAGCAAATGGTTTTATATGCGGAGAGGTGTCCGAGAGGCCGAAGGAGCATGACTGGAAATCATGTATACGCGCAAGCGTATCGCGGGTTCGAATCCCGCCTTCTCCGCCATTACACGATTAGGTTTTTATTATCCAATCCTTTACCATATCTAATAATCTTTCCAATTTTTTCTTGTTTTCTTTACTAGCTGCGGCTCCACCTTGCGCCATATCAGGCCTTCCTCCGCCACTACCACCGACTTGTTTGATGATATGTTGTAAAAGATTACCCGCGTGAAATTTATTACTAATATTTTTGCTTACCCCTACGAGGAGCTGAATTTTATCGTCTTTCACTGCAGCAAGAAGAATAACGGCTGGATCGAGTGTTTGCTTGAGTTGGTCCATCAGTGTGCGTAAAGCATTGCTGTCAGTAATATCCACTTTTGCAGCTAAAACATTTATACCAGAGATTTTTTGAGCTTGGTTGGCTAGATCTTCGCCTTGATTCGCTGCCGCTTTGCTTTTCAGGTGGGTCAACTCTTTTTCTAGATTTCTTTTTTCATTAAAAAGTTGTTCTAATTTATTGCAAGCTTGATCACGATTGACTTTGAGAAGGGAAATAAGTGCTTTTAATTCATTTTCAGTTTGTCTAGTGTAGTCAAGAGCAGCTTGGCCAGTTAAAGCCTCAATACGGCGAATTCCAGCCGCGACGCCACTTTCAGATTGAATTTTGAAGAGACCAATGTCGCCTGTATGTGTAACATGGGTGCCACCACAAAGTTCTTTGGAATCTTTTGTAGTTACAACACGCACTTCCTCGCCATATCTTTCACCAAATAAAGCAATGGCGCCGTCTTTTTTAGCCTCTTCCAAAGTTTTAACTGTAGTTTTTACTTCTGTGTTAACACGAATTTTGGCATTTACTAAATCTTCTATAGCGTTTATTTCTTTTATACTTAATGCAGAAGAATGTGCAAAGTCAAAGCGCAGTTTTTCTGCGTCCACTAAAGATCCGCGTTGAGTAGCGTGTTCCCCTAATACTTTATGCAAAGCACTATGGAGTAGGTGTGCTGCAGAATGGTTCAACTTGGTTGATTGGCGTCTCATTTCATCTACTTGGGCCTTTACATTGGTTTTATTATGAATATTTCCGCGTGTTACAGAACCAAAATGCAAAATTACATTGCCATGTTTTTTTGTGTTTGTAACAGTGAATTCGGCATTGTCTTCGCTGCATAAAATTCCAGTGTCACCAACTTGCCCGCCGGATTCAGCATAGAAAGGCGTTTCTGTTAGAATTACAATACCATGGGATCCATCTTGCAGAGTTTCTGTTGGATTGCCATCACTATGTAAAAGAGCGCTTATTTTGCTAGTTGCAGAAGTGGTCTCATAGCCAATAAATTTAGTTTCTCCGCTAATATTAATTTTAAGTTCGTCTTTATTAACAAATTTACTCGCCGCGCGCGAGCGTTTGCGTTGCTTTTCCATTTCCATTTCAAAGCCAGCTTGGTCAACAGTAAAACCTCTTTTTTTAGCTATTTCAGTGGTTAAAATAATGGGAAATCCATATGTATCGTGTAAGTTAAAAGCAACTAAGCCTGGTATAATTTTTATTTTCTTTTTTTCTAATGTTTCTAATTCCTGGTCTAGAATTTTTACTCCTCGGTCGAGTGTTTCTAGGAACTGCTTTTCTTCGCGTGTAATTATTTTTTCAATTTCAGGAAGTTTTTGATCTAATTTGAGCTCTGGATAGACTTTTTTCATTCCAATAGTATTTACTACGGTATCCGCAAACCACCCCTTTCCGGCTGCTAAGCAGGGTTGACGTACTCCAACCATGTAAAGATGATAAGCAGCGCGACGAATAATGCCACGTAAAACGTAACCACGTCCTTCATTGGAAGGCAAAATGCCATCTGCAATTAAGAATACAGCTGCACGAATATGATCAGCCACGACTCGCTTGGCAATGCTCAATTCTTCCATAACTTCTGGAGTTCGCTTCGATTCTTCAATCAATTTACAGCATTGATGTTCAACTTGAGAGGTTAATGCAACAAACTCCGCTGTATCGTAATTATCATACTTTCCTTGCATAACTGCCGTGATTCTTTCTAATCCCATTCCTGTATCAACAGATGGCTTCGGCAGCGGCGTTAAAAGTCCTTTGTTATCACGTTCAAATTGCATGAAAACTAAGTTCCAAATTTCGACGTAGCGATCGCCAGTATCTTCCGATTCACCTGGTTTTCCGCCTTTTAGCCCTAATTTTCCGTCCGCGTCATGATCGTAGAAAATTTCGCTGCAATAGCCACAAGGACCAGTTTCACCCATAGCCCAAAAGTTATCTTTATCGCCACAATGCATTATTTTTCCTTCTGGATATTTGCCGCTAATTTTAAATTCTTCTTGCCAATATTTTTCAGCTTCGCTGTCCTTTTTATGTACGGTGACAACTAAATATTCGGATGGAATTCCGAGTTTTCCGTCTTCTCTGTCACCTGTTAAAAAATCCCAAGCGAAATGAATGGCTTCTTTTTTGAAATAATCTCCAAAACTAAAATTTCCTAGCATTTCAAAGAAAGTGTGGTGTCTTGTTGTATAACCAACGTTTTCTAAATCATTATGTTTTCCGCTGGCGCGAAGGCAGCGTTGACAAGTTACAGCACGAGTATATGAACGTTTTTCTTTACCTAGAAAAAGATCTTTAAATGGCACCATGCCAGCGTTAGTGAAAAGTAAGCTTGGATCATTAGCGGGCACTAGAGAGTTGCTTTCTACGTGCTTATGACCATTTTTTTCAAAATATTCTAAAAACTTTTTACGAATTTCTGCGCTAGTCATGGTTTTCATGCTCTTTCTCTTTTTTTATAGATGCCTAAAGGACGCATTTTACATCAATATGGTACGTATGCATACCCAGCCCTGCGAATGACGCAACCCTGGGTGTAGATAAATAATGTATTTTAGCTCTGAAGGAGCGAAATAAAAAATCCCATATGTTAAAATCCAGATGTTAAACACATGACGGGTTGTATTTTTATGCCGCAAAACCTAGAGCTTCTTAATAAGGAAAATTTCGGTGCTTATATTCAGCCCGAAAATCAATGTTATCTGAATGAAATAGTTATTCTCGAAAGCGTCAATTCCACTAATACTTTTTTAATTGAAGAAAATAAAAATAAAGATAATAAAATTAAAGTTTGTTTTGCAGAAAGCCAAAGCGCGGGTAGGGGCCGCTTAGGGCGCCGATGGATTTCACCTTTGGGTTGTAATATTTATTTGTCGCTTTTATGGAGTTTTAAATGTGGATTAGAACAACTAAGCGGTTTAAGCATTGCTGTGGCAATGGCAGTGTTGGAGGCTTTAACGGCTTATGGAATTTCTGATGTTGTAAAACTAAAGTGGCCAAATGATGTTTTATGGAAAGGTAAAAAACTAGCGGGGATTTTAGTTGAATTATCTAGCCAGGGAAAAGATTTTCATAATGCGGTTATTGGTGTGGGCCTTAATGTTAATATGTCTGAAGCCTTCAGCCAAGATATCAGCCAACCCTGGTGCGATATAGCAGAAATCATAGGAAAAACTCCTAACAGAAATAAACTTGCTGGGCTATTATTGGATAAGCTCTTAAGCACTTTAAAACTATATCAAACTGAGGGTTTCGCACCTTTTTGTGCCAAATGGAAAGATTTAGATGCTTTTTACGGACAAAAAGTTTCTATTCCTACAGGTCAAGAAAAAATCTTTGGCATCAATCGTGGGATAGATGCCAAAGGGTATTTGGTATTAGAGACAGCTAGTGGGCCGCGGATAATCGTTACTGGGAACGTTTTCAGAAGTGACTATTGAAGCGGTATTCTTATCCGCTAAATTTTCAACCCCGTGTGTTTTTGGCAGACTTGTTTCTTTAGTTGTGTGAGCATAACTAAGGAATTCAGAATACGGTACCGTGCGCCTTACACCACCTTGAGGTGGTCGAGGGGGTAACATTGTACAATACTTTTCTATCTCTTTATCAGTTTGCTCCTGGTTCGGATCTTCTTCCATTGCGAAAGTCTCTAATGCTTTTTGAGCTGCGTTAGCAGAGTTAAGAGGCAAAGGCTGTGACACCTCGTGTCCTACACTACCTTGAGGTGGTCGAGAATATCCGGGGTGATTGGTATTGGTGGGCGAGTCTGTAGGTCGTTTACCGTAGTAAAGTCTTGGAAATAAACTTGAGGTTCCTGTAATGTGACAAAGTTCCTCTTGGTTACTTGGCAACGGTAAAGATCCTAAATATTGTGCTGGCAAGTCTTTTATTGGTAATTGCGGAGACGTTGGGGGTACAGGATTTTCATCAGTTGTTGTGGGTGCTATATTCGGAGTTAGCGGCTTATATGGTGGCATGCTATTGTCCTCATTTTTTTTTGAGTATTATTTAAGTTGTAAATTCAGCCTTGCAATATAGCGGATTAATCTTAAGATTCGGTTAGATGAGCTTAATACAGCCTTAGCGCGGCTTAAGCGGATATTAAAGGGTAAAATTAAAGCAGGCGTTACTTCGCGCGATAGCAAATACCTGATATGAGGCTTACAAGGAGAGCCGTAGATAAAAACATGGCGACAACCCAAATATTTTTAAAATTTGCATAAAGATGCGTGACAATCAGCGGCGTAAAGCCTGCGATACTGTAAGCTCCAAGATAGGATAGTGACACACCAGAGTAGCGAATTTTGGTTGGAAATAGGCACGAGAGCATTGCAGGATAGCAAGCGGCCAAAAATAAAATTAACAAGTGATATAGTAAAATGAAAGCGAAAAGTGCAGGTTTGCTATGTAAAAGTAGGAGAGAAAACATAGGCAAAATACAAATTAAGTTAATTAAAACGCCATAAAGATAAAACTTGCGAAGGCCAATGCGGTCTGCAGTTATGCTGAAAATTATTAATAAAATATCGAGGGCGAAGGCAAAAGTTGTTGCAAGGTAAGTATCTTTGGCAGCATAGCCAAAAGAAGTCTGTAAAAACCCTGGCAGGGCTAATCCAAAATTAACTAGCATTGAACCGCCACAAACTAAGCCAAAACCAATTAGTACTTTTCGCCAGTGTTCTTTTAGTAAAGTTATTATTGGTATTTCAGCTACCCCTATTTTTTGTTGTTTTAAAAAAGCTGGGGTTTCTTTTGTGTAGCGGCGAATTAAAAAACCAATAATGCCAAGAAGGCCGGCGAGTAAAAATGGTATGCGCCAACCGTAGCTAAACATGGCTTGTTGACTAAGTGTACTAGTCAAAATGTAATTGACAAAAGTGCTAAGCAGCGCACCGGATCCAACGGCAAAAAACAGCCAGCCGCACAGCCTAGCTTGATTTTTATCTTCCGCATGTTCACTGACAAAAGTAATAGCACCGGGTAGTTCTGCGCCTTGAGCTAAACCTTGCAAAATGCGCAAAACAAACAATGCAATAGTCGCGGTAATACCGATGGTTTTGTAAGTTGGTAAAAGGCCAATAGTAAAAGTGGCTAAAGCCATGAGCATAATGGCTATGACCATAATTTTTTTACGTCCAATGCGATCGGCAAAAAAGCCAAAGCCCAGTGAGCTAAGCGGCATGATAAGATATGCAACTGCGAAGAGCAGCAGTGTATAGAGCATGGCGGCCAGCGGATCGGAGTTGGGAAAAAAAGCTTTGCCTAAATAGGCGGAAAGCAAAATATAAGTAATGAAACTGTAATATTCAATAGCTGAGCCAATAGCAGACACAATGGCTACATAACTACTTTGTTTTGGTACCTGCATAGAGTCAAGTCCTCAAAGTAAACGCCCCTTCGCATTTTGGTTTGCAGCGTTGTTAGCTTCGTCGTTCACAACAGTCATGTACCAGAAAGTACACTCCTGTTGTTCTCTCCTTGCTGCCTAGCTGCAATCCCAAACTGCTCGGGTCTTAAAACTAAAAAAGCTATAGTAGAGGAATCTGGGAATTTGTCAAAAAGGGTTTGTTTTTATAACTTATTGTTTTTATACCCTACTTAATCTTTTACGCTCCGTAGCGCTTAAGATTTTTTTTCGAAGGCGCATTTGGGTTGGCGTGATTTCAACCAATTCATCGTCTTCAATAAACTCAATAGCGCGTTCTAAGCTGAGTTTTAAAGGCGGAGTCAAAATAATGTTTTCGTCTGAACCGGCGGCACGCATATTGGTTAGTTGCTTGCCTTTGTTGGGGTTGACAACTAAATCTTCATCACGCGAATTAACGCCTATGATCATACCTTCATAAATATCAGTCTGAGGTCCGACAAACATTTGACCGCGTTCTTGTAGATTAAACAAGGAAAATCCAGTCGATTTACCAGCAGAGTTGGCAATTAAAACTCCACGACCACGCTTAGCAATTTCGCCTGGTTTTTTGGGACCGTAATGATCAAAAACGTGATGTAAAATGCCTATTCCTGAAGTAAGCATGAGAAATTCAGTTTGAAAGCCAATTAATCCTCTGGTTGGAATCATGTATTCTAAACGTACACGTCCTTTTTGATCTGGTAACATACTGACTAGATCAGCTTTTCTGGCGCCTAAAGCTTCCATGATGCGACCTTGATGTTCTTCGCTTACGTCAGCAATTAATAATTCAAAAGGTTCTTCTTCATGGCCATTTACAGTTTTAACAATAACTTCTGGCTTAGAAACGGCTAGTTCGTAGCCTTCACGCCGCATGGTTTCGATCAAAATAGAAAGGTGCAATTCACCTCGACCTGAAACTTTGAATTTTTCTGGAGAATCAGTGTCTTCCACCCTCAATGCTACATTATGTAAAAGCTCGCGATAAAGTCTCTCACGTAATTGTCTACTTGTTAAATATTTACCTTCGCGGCCGGCAAAAGGGGAAGTATTTACCTCGAAAGTCATGTGTACAGTGGGTTCATCAACAGTAAGAGGAGGTAATGCTTCTACTACACTCGGATCGCAAAGCGTGTCCGAAATTTTGATATTTTCAACACCAGTAATAGCTACAATATCTCCGGCGTCGGCACTTTCTATTTCATAGCGCTGAAGGCCTAAAAAGCCCAAAATTTGAAGAATTCTGGCTTGCCTGGTGTTACCCTCGCGGTCTATTGCTATGATCGGCATATTGCGCGTTAATTTGCCGCGCTTAATTCGGCCGATCCCAATAGTTCCGACATAGCTGGAATAATCCAGTGAGCTGATTTGCATTTGAAATGGTGCATCGGGATCAACTGGAGGAGGCGGCACTTTATCGACGATCATCTGGAAAAGCTGATCCATGTTGGTTTGGGGGTGATCTATATCTAGTGTAGCAAAGCCTTTTAAGGCGGAAGTGTAAATAATTGGAAAATCTAACTGCTTGTCAGTTGCGCCTAAATTATCAAAAAGATCGAAAACGCGATCGATAACCCAATGCGGTCTTGCATCGGGACGGTCTATTTTATTAATTACAACAATAGGATTTAGGCCGCAAGCGAAAGCTTTTTGTGTCACAAAGCGGGTTTGCGGCATAGGCCCATCTACTGCATCGACCAATAATAAAACGGAATCTACCATAGACAATACGCGTTCTACTTCGCCACCGAAATCAGCATGTCCAGGCGTGTCAACGATATTAATTTTGTAGCCATGCCATTCAATAGCTGTATTTTTAGCCAAAATTGTAATGCCGCGTTCTTGTTCTAGCTCATTGGAATCCATGATGAGATTTTCTTCTTTATCTTTATCCGCGCCGAATTTTTGCTTTAAAGTGCCGGACTGGCGTAATAATTGATCGACCAGGGTAGTTTTGCCGTGATCAACGTGAGCTATAATTGCGATATTTCGAATGTTAAAAGTCATTTTCTTTCCTATTGTTACATTTTTCTTTGCATAAAGAGCGGCGCACTATAACACATATAGAGATAAAAAAAACGGGGTAGATTATAAAAACCCACCCCGTTTTGCCAACTTTGCCAAGGTTGATGTTATTTAAGCTCTAGCTGGATTTGCTTCCTGCGTTGTTGCAGTAGCTTCTATGGTTGGAGCATTTTCCAGCAATTTGCTCATAACCCGCGCAGCTACATTAGGTGCGGTGTTTACGGAAGAGAAAAATCCAATGCCGCTTCCTTGTGTTATCGCGGTGTTTTTAGCTAAATCTAGTAAGCATTTGGCAACAATTTTATTGTGTTTACTCATCTTATTTTTCCTCGGTAATCTGTCTTAAAATTTCTTGAGTGGAAGGAACGTGGTTATCGTTCGGTGGAGTATTGCTTTTGAGAACTAATTTTAGTTTCTCTAAAATCTCTTTCACCGATGTAAAGGTCTTTGGCATGCTTTGCGTGTAGCCATGCTTGTGCGCGCGTTGCATAACGATGTCTAGAACGTTCTTCCAAAAATGTATTTCACGTAGATTTTGTGCTTTGGAGGCTACGTTTTCTGCAATATTTGCTGTTTGAACTGTCATAAATTCCTCATGATTTAATTTAAAGTTTTATACTAAAAACTTCTGTGTCGCTTATTATAACATTCAAAACTTAAATTTTGCTTAACTGGAAAAGTTTTTGGAAAATATATGGCTAAACAGGGAGGCGGTAAATCCAGAAAGCATTTTCGTTTTATAAGTTATTGATTTTAAAGGAAAACGTGTAGACATGTTTTTTCGATCTTTGCAAAGAAAATTAAGGTATGCTAGGTTATCGCTCTAATTTTCTATGAGGTTCGATCATGCAAATAAAAATATTACAAAATGTGCTCAAGGCTAATGATGCTAAGGCGGCTGAGGTGCGTGCGCTTCTTAAACAAAAAAAGATTTACATGTTGAATCTTATTAGTTCACCAGGTTCAGGCAAAACAACTCTTTTAGAGAAAAGCCTGCCTATTTTGGCAAAAAAATATCGTGTAGCTGTGATTGAGGGCGATGTAGAAACGGCGAGGGATGCGGAAAGATTAGAGGGCTATAACGTGCCGATTGCGCTTATAAATACTAGTGGTGCTTGCCATTTGGAATCAGTAAGTATTGAAAAGGCTTTTAGTGCGCTAGATTTAGATAATTTAGATTTGATTTTTGTTGAAAACGTCGGGAATTTGGTTTGTCCAGCAGAATTTGATATTGGTGAAGATGCTAAAGTGGCTCTTCTTAGCACGCCAGAAGGTGATGATAAGCCAAGTAAATATCCGCTTCTATTTCGCGAAGCCAAACTTGCCATTTTAAATAAAATCGACCTTATGCCTTATGTTGGCTTTAATAAAGACAATTTTTATGCGGATCTTAGAAAATTAAATGCCAATCTCCAGGTGATTGAAATGTCGTGTCAGAATGGGACAGGAATGGATAAATGGTTGGATTGGTTAGATGAAGAGATTTCCAAAAAATCTTAATATTTACTCATTTTCTGATAATCGCCCATCCCGAATATAAACTATGCGGGCGGCCTCTTTGGCGAGGGTTTTATCGTGTGTTACAGTGATGACGGTTTTTCCTTCCGAAGAAAATTGTTTGAGAAGAGAGATGACTTCGTTCCCAGATTTGCTATCGAGATTTCCTGTTGGTTCATCGGCTAGAATTAAATCTGGATTAGTAACTAAGGCGCGCGCCAAGGCTACCCGTTGTTTTTGTCCGCCAGAAAGTTCGTTCGGGCGGTGAGCAAAGTGTTCTCCTAAGCCTAAGCGTCCTAGTATTTTTTTGGCAGCATTTTGGCGTTCGTTTCTAGAAGTTCCGCGATAAAGCAAGGGTAGGGCTGTGTTTTCAACTATGTCCATTTGCGGCAAAAGATTAAAATTTTGAAAGACAAAACCGATCTTTTGATTGCGAATTTTAGCTAATTCATTTCTGGTTAATTTACTTACTTCTTTGCCATCTAATAAATAGCTGCCGGAAGTTGGTGTGGAAAGGCAGCCGATGATTTGCATCAGTGTTGACTTACCTGAGCCGGAAGGTCCTAAAATCGCCACATATTCGCCGCTAGCTATTGTAACGTTGATATCTTTCAGGGCTTCAAAAGCGATTTTGCCTGTATTGTAGGTTTTATAGATATTTTTTAAAACAATCAAACCTTCTTTATTCATAAATCAATGCCTCTGATGGGTCGATTCTACTAGCTTTTAAGGCAGGAAAAAAGCCAGCTAAAAAGCCGATAACGCCTAAAGTTGCAATTACTAAAAATATAACAAGTAAAGATAGGACTGGCTTGGGTTTGCCGATAGTTTCTATTAATCGGCCTTGCATGGGTATGGTTTTGATAGCAAAGATAGCTATATAAGTGAAAAGTAATCCTAGAGCGCCGCCAAGGAAGGTGGCAACTAGTGCGCCAGCGATATAGTGAATGAGGATTTGGATGCCACGAGCCCCAAGGGCCATGCGTAGGCCAATTTCATGTGTAGCTCGTTTGACAGAAGCATACATCACATTAGCAATGCCAACGCCAGCAACGATAAGAGTTAAAAAGCCAACAATACCCAAAAATATTTGCATGCCAATAAAAAAAGTGTTGACTTTTTCTTGTTGTTTTTCAAATTCCGAAAAGTCGACAATGCTTTCATCATCTGGAGCCGCGCTACTTTTTAAGGCAAGGACTGTACGGCTTTCGCGCTTAGTTTGATTTAAAAACTCTGGATTTTTGTAAGTTATAGAAATGCTGTCGACTTGGGTTGGATTTTTCATGAGTTCGTAAGTGGTGTAGGGAATCCAGTTATAATCGCTGTCCGGCGCTTCGGAAGCCATGATTTGCGATTTATCTTCCATGACGCCTATGATAAGAAAGGGTTGGTTGTCGATAAAAAATTGTTTGCCAACGGGATCAACTTGTTTTTTGAAGAAAAATTCACGGGCTTTTTTGCCGAGGACTATGACAGAGCGTCGTTTTGTCAAATCATCCGGGCTTATAAACCTTCCGCCTTGTTGAATTGGGATGGAGTGAATAGAAGCAAAATTATCAGCAACCGCTTGTATGGCAATGTTATGTTCTTGGTCTTGATATTTACCAAGTCCTTTCATGTTATATTGTGGGCTGATTTGTGCTACGTTTGGTAATTTAGCTAGAGATTGTATGGTTTCTTTTTTGAAATTTATATCAACGTTGGGATGGCTACCGCGATAGGCTTTACTGGTTTCTCCGCTTCCTAAAACAAGTAAGTTATAACCAGTGTTTTGCAGCGTTTCGGCAAAGGTAAGCCTAAGACCTTCTCCGATGGAAAGCATTATGGCGATCGCAAACGTTCCCCAGGCTATTGCTAAAATTGTAAGTACAGTACGTGTTTTTTCCGTGAAGAGTTCTTTACAAATGTCCGATAAAGATAGCATAAGTGTTAATTTTGTGGCTTTTCTGAATTGATAACTCGAAGTGCATTGGTTTTTTGCAAACTTACTTCGTGATAAATACGCAATAAAATCGCGATCATGGCACAATTTATCAGCATGCTGCTTCCGCCATAGCTAATGAATGGTAGAGCTAAGCCTTTAGTTGGCAAAATCCCCGTGTTAACGCCAATATTAATTAAAGCTTGCAAGCAAAAGCATAGTCCGAATCCATAGGCTAATTGGGCGGCAAAAGATTCTCCTAAGCGTTGCATTAAGTGCCCAATGTACAAGGCTCTTCCAACTAAAGCGGCGAAAAGTCCCATAACTACGGTTTGACCAATTATGCCAAATTCTTCTGCCAAAACGGCAAACAAAAAGTCGGTATGTGCTTCGGGAAGATAGAAAAGTTTTTGCATGCTGTTGCCAAGTCCCGTGCCAAAGATTCCTCCGCGTCCAAATGCGATTAAAGATTGGGTGAGCTGATAGCCAGTATCAAATGGCTTTTCCCATGGATTTAAAAATGAGGTAAGACGAGCTAGTCGGTAAGGTGAAGTAACCGCTAAAAATCCGAATGCGCCAGCTACTACGGCAACTAGCAAGAGAAATTGCCATAGCCTGGCTCCAGCTAGAAATAGCATAGCCAAAGCAGTTAGCATGATTACGGAGGCGGCACCAAAATCTGGTTCTAAAAGTAGCAAGCCGGCGATTAAAGCCAGGATTAGCATGGGTTTTAAAAAGCCGCTAAATTTTTTCTGCACTTCTTCTTCATGACGCATTAAATAGCCGGCAAGATAGACTATTACAGCAAATTTAGCTAATTCAGAAACTTCAAACACAAAACCTTTGCAGCCAAGCCAACGCGTGCTGCCATTGATGTTACGACCAAGACCAGGAACTAGAACTAAGATAAGTAGTAAAAAAGTTCCAAGAAGCAAAAATATGCCGTTGTTGCGCCAAAAAGCTATAGGAATGCGTATTACAAAGAAAATCAGCATTATGCCTAATATGACATAGGCAAGTTCATGCAAAAGAAAATGAAAAGGGGAGCCATATTGTTGATCAGAAATAACCATAGATGCAGATGCGACCATCAAAAGGCCAACAACTAAAAGAAAAAAAGTTGAAAGTAAAACCCAAACATCATAAATAAAAACGCCAGATTTACTTTGATTGGAGGATGGCAGGAACATCATTTTAGGTTCCTCACATTGCTTGTGAAAAGTTCGCCTCTATGTTCAAAATTTTTAAACATATCAAAGCTGGCACAGGCGGGAGAAAGAAGTACGCTATCTCCAGGTTTAGCTTGTTTGTAAGCGATTTCTACAGCTTCTTGCATAGAATATGCGAATAAAATCGGAGCTATGTTGGCTAAGTCAGAAGCAATTTTTTTAGCATCTTTTCCGATTAGAATTACAGAACTTACATATTTGATCACAGCTGCTTTTAGCTCGGAAAAGTCAGCATCTTTGCCGAGCCCGCCAGCAATCAATATAATTTTTCCGCTAATTTCTTCGCCAAGCCCAGATATAGCCGCCAAGGTGGCACCAACATTGGTTCCCTTAGAATCATTGTAAAAATCCACACCATTTAGGTTTCTCACCCAAGTACAGCGATGCATAAGTCCTGGAAAATCTGCTAAGGCTTTGCACATGGCAGAAAAAGGCAAATGAACCGCATGGCCTAAAGCTAAAGCTGCCAGAGCATTGGCTATTTGATGGCGGCCTTTTATTTTTAGATCTTTGCTTGCAATCAATTTTTCTTGGTCATAAGTTAGAAAGCCATCTTGTAATCCAAATTCATTGTTTTTGGCTGCTTCTAACCCAAAACTTAGCGTTTTTGTTTCTGAAAAATTAACGCCCGCATAGCTTGGAGGATCATCGCGATTTATAATCGCTATTTTAGCGTCGCGATAAATTAATTGTTTGGCCTTTAAATAAGCAGCAAAGTCAGCATAGCGATCCATATGATCTGGCGTAACATTTAAGACCACGGCAGCTGCGGGTTTTAGTGAAAAAGTTGTTTCAAGCTGAAAACTAGAAAGTTCTAAAACATATAAATCTGGTTCTGGTGAAGTGAGTAAATCTAAAACTGGGGTGCCTAAATTACCGCCAACCACAACGCTGCGCCCTGCAGCTTTGGCCATTTCTCCCACTAAAGTTGTGACTGTGCTTTTGCCATTCGAGCCGGTTATAGCTACAACTGGAGCTTTTGCTTCTAGAGCGAAAAGTTCTATATCACCTATAATGGGGATATTGCGAGAAACTTCTGCAGTTATAGCTGGTTCTTTTAGCGATACGCCTGGGCTTACGACTAGAAGGTTCGCCTGTTTAAAATACTCTGTTTGAAAAGATCCCATTACTGCCTTAACAGCGGGAAAGTGTTTTTTTAAATTGTCTAATTCAGGAGGATTTGGTCTGCTGTCTACGACGACTACTTCGTGTCCTTTGCTAACCAAATATTTCACACAAGAAAAGCCAGTTTTGCCAAGTCCAACGACTAGCTTTAGTCCTGGTTTGGCTATTGCCTGTTTGATTTTTAATGCATCAGTTAGCATAGAAAGAAAGTATGGTTAATTATTTCAAAAGATCAAGAGATTTTTGGTGAAAGTACGGTATTGGTAGGCGCAGGCTTTAGCCTGCGTTTAAACAAAGCAATTCCTCAAGAATTGCCATTTGTGTCACGTTTAGTCCGCCTTTTCCCTCAATCTCCACCATTTCGCGCTTCATGGCAGGAATAGTGAGCCGTTTACCACCTTTATAATCAACCAAAGGGAAGCTTTCATCTAAAGTTAAAGCTTTTTTTTCACAATAAGTAAGGAGGCTCCGTTGTGTCCGTCTTTTAGTCATTGTAGGTTGCGTATTTCTGAAGACAAGAAACTAATGTAAACGAGTTAAAAAGTGTCTTTTGAGCTCATTTATAGCTTGTGACTTGATTTTTACTCCTTATAGAAGTAAAATATTAAAAATAGACATGAGTTTTTCGTTTATTTGTTGTGAAATTTGAGGCCAAACCTGCTGAAGATAAAAAATATTTTTGTAATATTTAAATTTTAATATCTTTGTGCTATAGCGACGCCATACCTCAGTTTCGAAATAGCTAGACCTTAAGTCCTATGTCCGTGATTCAACACTTTGATTTTAAATAAATTAACGTATACATATTTCCCTAGATTGTTAAGTTTTTTTGAGAGTGAGTGTTACTAAACATTAGTTTCTTTGTGATTTGTTAATTCCTTTGTTTACCACTGAAAGAAAGTAGAGAAAATTATGATGCAACAAAATTCAGTTTTAGCTGCAGCTACCACAGAGCAAGAAAGACTTGTTTATTATGCTTACGTAAATGAAATTAGGGAAGATTTACTTATATTCCTGACTAGTGCTTTAAGGCAAATAAATAATGAGGATAGGGAATGGGTAGATGTTACTGAGGTTTTTCCATATCAATTAAGACAAAAAATGATTGCAATACAAAATAATCCGCGATTATCTTCAGTTGATAAGGATGATATTATCGCGAGTGCAATATGCGAAGCAATTTCTACGGCCAACTTAGAGGCGCTGAATTGCTTGGTGGATGTAGCTACTACTAGGCAAATAAATTTTTTACAACTTCAAACACCTCTAATGATGGCAATTCAAAGGTTGTCGCTTGAAATGGTACAAATTATAGCTCGAAGTTCGGAAGTAGATCTAGTAGGGAATTATTCGATTTGGTTTAACCACGATGAAGTTCATTTTCCTCATGGTAGGTTTGTCACTAGAACATTCTGTCCACTGGAACTAGTACAAGAAAAGTTGAAAATAGCTAAATACAAGTTGTTAAGAGCAAGTGCAGAGATGATAGACAGTATCATCTCATTTTCGCTAGGCAGGATAAATGCTGCAGATTATTTAAATAAGATAAATGCGGCAAGAAAAGAAATAGTTTTACTTGAAAAAATCCAAAGTTTGTTAAAGCATGAGATTGCAAAAAGGAATATATTAACTTTTTTTAGATCTAGGCAAACTGCTGCAGTTACACCATCTTTTGGATCTTCAAGTAGTAGCTCAAGTGCAGTTTTAACTCCCCGATTTTTTTCCTCAACTACTAATTCACCTGTTCCTTTTCCTTCATCTACACCAACAACGAGCACTCAGCCTTTGAGATTATCGAGTCCTGGAACGGTGATTTTTCATCATTCTCCGGCTAGGGAGTCTCGCGAGACTCTTTTAGCAGCAGAGACACCTAATTCTTCATCGGGTACTGGGACAGTGATTCTTCATAGCGCAAATTAAAAGCCAACGCGGTGTCAGGTGATGTGTTGCTATATTTATCTAGTACGCTTATTAAAATAAATTATCAGCAAATACTAGAACAAGTCTTTTAAAATCTTCACTTTTTCTTCGCTAAATTTGTCTTGGATTTCTTCTATTTCGCGTTTTGCGGAGCTAATAGTGAGCCGTTTACCACCTTTATAATCAACCAAAGCTAAGTTTTCATCTAAAGTTAGAGCTCTTTTTAAATATTCATGGAATTCTGTGGCGAGTGCTTCCGGTAGATCCGAAAGATAGTTGCGGCCTAATAAGCGCAGAGCTGCTTCGCGAAGGCCCGGAATGTTGCATTCTTTGATAAACCGTATTTTGCCGGCTAAATCAGCAGTCTGAAATTTATACTCCAACATATTTTGTTGCGAAAGAAAGACATTTCTAAGGCTTTGTTGATAAAGATCTGCATCAACATCAATGTTTGGAACTAACGGATATTTATATTCGCGATAATAATGGCTGAAATCAGCTAGTAAATCTTGATTTTTATTGAGCCAATCGATATTTTTTTTGACGCGCTCTTTGCGTTCGGCGCCCAAATGTTCTGTGTGATGTTCGGAAAATGGCAGGACCATTCCGCCTTCGCCAATTTTTTTGCGGTAAACTAAACTAAAATTTTCTACGATTTTTTCGGAGCGCAAATTTAAAAGTTTTTCATCGTCTAATCGTAGCCAAAGATATTGATTTTTGTAATGATTATGCCGTCCCAAACCTAGAACTGGACAGTGGTAGCGGTTAGTTGCTCCAAAAACACCATCGAATATGCAAGCGATTGGATGTTTAATGTCCCCTGAAGCATATTTCCAAGCCGGTTCCAATTTCTCTATACGTGCTTCATCGACGCGTTTTTGAAAAGAAGCAGCAGCGTAGTCCCACATGGCGCGTTCGCGCGAAAAAATTCGTGCCAAGGACAAAACTGCTTCAACGTCGCTCATGGCGTCGTGTGCGGTTCCGAAATGCAAATTATTGGCGCTACTTAAGTGTTCAAGTTTTAGAGTTGATTTTCCCTCTACTTCTGGCCAATTTAAAATTTCGTTTTTGAAAAGATAGTAAAGGACTGTGATGGGGTAAATATCAATACGACCACAGCCGTTATTATATTGGTGTGTGTAGGGCGGTAGTAAGTTGCGATAAAAAGAAAAGCGCAAAAATTCATCATCAAAGCCAAGCGTGTTATAGCCTAAGCTAAAAGTTCCTGGTTTATTAAGAAGCTGATGAATTTGCTTTATAGCTTCAAATTCTGGAAGGCCTTCTTCTTGTAATTTTTTTAAAGAGATTTGGTGCGTTAAGAAGGCTTGTGGACTTGGAACTGCATCAGGATTTAGTTTAACAAAAATATTATGACGTTCTAGTTCGCGAAATTCTAAATCCGTGCGAATAGATGCAAATTGCACAACTTGGTCGAAACATTTACTTAAACCCGAAGTTTCGATGTCGTAAAAAAGATAAGTATTGTTGGTATATGGCATTTGCCAATTATGAATGTCTAATGCTGAATTGTGAATTTAAAAAAATATGTCTATAATAATTCTTTTAAAATCAATAAGTTGAAATTTTAAGTTGATCTCGGAGCTGGAGGTGGCATAGTAGTAGTTTGTGCAGCCGTCGCTTGAATTTCATTTTGGTGCTGCTCAAGCTCCTGAACAATAGCTGCGATAGGTGGTCTGCTTTCAGCACGTGTCGCCCAGCAGTTTGCTATCAAGCGAGCGAAAGGTGGTGGGGTGTTGGCTGGTATAGGTTCACGTCTTCCTTGTCCAACCCAAATACCTATTAGAGCTTCTGCAGTAGCGTTTGCCCAAGGTGTTTTACAAGTAGCTAATTCCCATAAAATTATGCCCAAACTGTAAATGTCGCAAGCAGGCGTATAAGGTGCAGTTGGTTCAAATAATTCAGGAGCGGTCCAATTTACTGTGCCAATAAATCCTCGAGTGCTCGCTGGATTAGCTCTGGAGGTATTTAAGCGAGTGGTATGTCTAACCTTGGCTAAACCAAAATCACAAATTTTAGCACGATTATGTTCATCCAATAGGACATTAGGACTTTTTAAGTCACGATGCATAATGACTGGACTGTGTTGGTGTAAACACAGTAAGCCTTTGCTAATGTCGAGTGCAATATTCCAACGTACGCTCCAAGATATGTTTGGATTGTTCTCTAAAAAGTCAAGAAGAGAGCCATGTTGCATATATTCCATGACCATAGAATTGTGACCTTGTTCTAGGCATATTCCATACAAACGCACTATATTGGGGTGTTGCAAAGTCGCCATTATTTCTGTTTCTTTTCTAAATTCGTTTAAAGTATTCGGTTGTGTTGTTTGAACTATTAAGGTTTTCACTGCAACAGGAACACTTTGCCAAGTTCCTCTACGTACTATTCCAAAACCACCGGCACCTAATTCGCCTGCTGGTCCTTGGATTATAGTCAGATCTTGCCAGCGAATTACCACATTATTAGGAGATACGATTGTGGGAGTTGTGACGGAAGATGAACTTGCAGCTACTATGCGCGGTTGGCCTTGTTGTTGTGCTTCACGAGCTGATCTTTCTTGAGCGGCTCGTCGCTCCGTTTCTTGGGCTAAGCGCTTTTTTTCAGCGGCGCGTAATTGTTCAAGTTCACGCTGCAATTGTTCCTGTTTGACACGTTGCTGTTCAGCTAAACGTTCCTTCTGTTCTCTCTCTGCTCTTTCTTGCCGTTCTTTTTCTTGCTGCGCTCTTTCCAACCTCATTAAGAACGCTGTTCGCTCCATATTATATTGGGGAGATCCAGGAAAGAAGCGAGCAGGTATCCAAGGCATAACATGTATCTCCAATTAAATAATTTTTTTGCTAGAAAACGAAAAATCACATTATAGTTTTTCAATTTTACTTTGCAAGCAACAACTAATCAAAAAGCTTTTAGTTGGGCATGACAGCGATATGGTTATTTTGCTACAAAATATTATTTAAACTTGGGACAGCCGTGTTCTTAGCAACCTATCTTAATTCGCTTTCCGTGCTTGTAGTGTAGCACTAACTGAACTAGTGGAACTGTTTGTACTACTTGATCTAGGAGAAACTGAGAACAGCCTTCCAGGAGATAATGATGTGCTAGAACTACTGCCGGTTGTTGTTACTGAACTACTTAAACTTGGAGTTGGAATACGCAAAGACAAATTTTGTAAGTCATGTATCAGCTTTTCAGTTGCAGTCGTTTGCGGCGTAGAAGTTTGTGTTGTTATACTAGGAGATATGGAACGAGTGGACGTGCTACTGCTGCCGCTAGGTATATTCGTTTGTGGGGTAGGGCTGGTGGTAGTGCTACTGAGGGGGGGCAAAGTTGTTGTAGATAAATTATGAAAAGGTAACGAGGAGCTGGAACTACTTGAGGAGACAATAGAAGTAGTGCTGTTGTTTGTTACTGATAAAATGGGCCAGTGTTTGACTTGATTATAAGCTTTATTTAATATTCTATACAAATGTGCACGTTCTCTAGTTATAATGCTAGCATTGCAAGCTTCATTTATAGTATCAAAAAAGTTGTTGCATTTGAATCCGCTTTTGCTCCACAAAGCCTTGTTTAATTCGCCATGCATTTGTAAACTTACTGCGTAGATAGCTCTTTCGAGACGTTTTATACCTTGTTCTAGGGTGAGATCAATTTGGTATCTTGTCGCAAGTTCGCGAACAAATAATAAATCTTCTGCTTGTTCATTGAGCAATACACCTCTCACTATAATTCTAATGGATTTACTAGTAAGAGGAACTGGTTTTACGTTTCCTTCATTACAAACTAAATTTAGTACTTCTTCAAAGTTTAAATACTCTTTTTCGCTGAGTAACGAGTCCCATGCTTGCCTATCTAAAACATTATGTCTAGCATCAGTTGTTGCATAATTTAGCCTCATAAGCTTTGAGGCATATTGTGGTTTAATTAGACCTTGATATTCAAGTACCCTGACTACAGACTTAAAATCAGATGTATCTATATTCTGAGTAGCATTGCTAGGAAGTTTTGCAAGAGTTTCTTGAATTTCCCTAAACTTTTGCTGCCAAACTCCTGCAACTGCGCCTCTTGCTTGACCGTCTGAAATGTTATGTCTAACAGCGAATGCTAAATAAGATGGATCTAATCTTTTATTTTCTAATTCTTGCCAATAAATTTCTCGATAATCACGAGTACAAAAGTTGTTTTTTTGTGGATTAGGTTGCATAAATAATATTCTCCAAAATTACAAATTAGTGACAATTTTTCAAACCAGTCTTTTCAAGGGCGCAATTCGTTTTTGGTGTAGGATTATGCATGTAACATAAAAACTCTTGCTGGCTTAGGTTTTGCAAAGAGTTATAAACCCAACTGCGGTTTTGACCTTTTTCAAGATTCCTTCTGCCTTTTCACTAGCCTTAGCGGCGCCGTCTTTTAAAGTTTTATCTAGCAATGCTTGGTCGGATCTTAAAGAGTAATATTTTTTTTGAATAGGTTCTAAAAAGATAACTAGGTTTTCAGCTAGATCTTTTTTGAATTTACCATAGCCGCTGCCTTGATATTCTTCTTCTAATTTCGCTACCGGTTTATTGGATATGGCAGAGTAGATGCTAAGTAAATTCGACACGCCTGGCTTGTCTTCGCGAAAGATTACTTCACTTCCTGAATCGGTCACTGCTCGCCCAAGTTTTTTGAGAATTAGTGCCGGTTCGTCAAGTAAATTTATAAGATCGTTTTCGTTATCGCCAGATTTGGACATTTTTTTTGTCGGATCTTGTAAACCCATAACGCGGGCGCCAACTTTGGGAATGAATACTTCGGGTATAGTAAAAATTTCACCAAAAATATTGTTGAAACGGAGAGCCAGATCGCGTGTTAATTCAACATGCTGTTTTTGATCTGCTCCTACTGGGACGAGGTTGGTTCCATAAAGTAAAATGTCGGCGGCCATGAGAATAGGATAAGTAAATAAGCCTACGCCAATATTTTGGCCTTGTTTTTGTGATTTATCTTTGAATTGCGTCATGCGGCTAAGTTCGCCCATGTAGGTAAAGCAGCCTAAAATCCAAGCTAGTTCGCTATGTTCAGGTACATGCGATTGGCAAAAAATAATGCTTTTTTGAGGATCAATGTCACATGCGATATACAAAGCTAAAACGTCATAGCAGCGTTGGCGGAGCACTTCAGGGTCTTGGCGGACAGTTATGGTATGCAGGTCCACAATAGAAAAAATCGCGGAGTAGTTTTCTTGTAAATCTACCCAGTTTTTTAAAGCGCCTAGGTAAGTCCCTATATGGATTGAGCCGGAAGGTTGGATGCCGCTAAAGAGGGTTGGCTTATTTTTGGATATGCGCATCCGCGCAATTTAACACCAAATACAGTTTGGTTTCAAGTTGTCACTGTTTGGGGTTAAGGCTTCTTACATCATGGTTTGATTCATGGGAGTTCAAAACGTGAGTATTTCGTGGCTCTTTTAGGCGTGTTGTGAAGAAAGTTTGGGGTAACCCAGGTCTTACGATGCTGGCAATTGTGTTGTTTGCTGTTGTTCTAGAATATTCTTCTGAGTTTTTTTGGGGAAAAACATGGTTAATAGAAGCAGTAATTGGTGGAAATATTTTTGCTAGTTCTAGGGAGAAATCTTGTTCTTGTTGTGATATATATAATGTTTTTAAATACAGTAGTTTTTCTGACGCTATTTGAGAACGGGACAAAATTGATTGAGTCATGTATAGCATTATTTGCTTATAATTTAAGCCAAAATCTTCATCTTCGTTTACATTATCGTTGCTGGAAACACCAGGGAAAAGAATTTCTAAACTATTCAATAGAAGCAGTTCTGCGGATTTAAATTTTTGTGGATCGGTTAAAAATATTTTTTCACATAGTTCTTTTTTTGATACAGGATTGTCCATGATTTGTACCATTGCAAGCGATAAAGAAGCTGCAAATAAATCGTAAATAGATGTTGTTTTTGCTAAAGCTGCTAAACTTTCTGAATTAGGAAGCGATTGAAAAAACTTTGCCAAAATGGTACGAGCGTATTGGGAAATAAATTCTTTTATAGAGGGCAAAGATACAGTAGATTTTGGGCCAAAGGCTTGTTCTAGCAAGGGATCGTTTAAGTTCTTGAATGTTTTATTGTATAAATCAGAAAAAATTTCTCTGGGTATGCGTTTTTGTTCAAATTCATTTACAAAAACTTTTATTAATTTTGGGCAGTTTAATATATATAAAACCCAGTAAATACGAGTTTCGATGTTCGAAACGGGGCAATCTTCTTTGTTTTTTTGCCATTGTTGTTTTAATTTTTCTAGGTTTGGTCCGAGAGATTCTAGTTCCGTTTTATATTCTGGCTGCGCTTGTCGTATGAATTGAACTGCTATTTGATTAGTGAATTCAGTTTCCAATTCTGTAAGGGTTTTTTTGTTTTTTTCCACTCGTAATGGCGCTGACGTTATCATGTTTTTTCCTCAATAAACCTGGTTTAACTGGCCAAAATAACATATCAAACTTAAGTAAAGCTGAGCTAAACCTTAGCTTATTCTTAATTAAGATATTTTTTATCTTGGCTTATTTCCGACAATTCGTTTGTATAGAGGGCGGTGTTTGTTTAGAATTGATCGTTGATTTAGTGTTTTTCTTATGAAGAGAGGCTTTTATGCTGGATCCGAAATACTTACGCGATAATCTGGAGGCTGTTGCCGCTAAACTACGTGAAATGCGGGGCTTTGACCTAGATACAGCGCTTTTTTTACGCCTAGAGAAAGAAAGAAAAACTTTGCAAACAAAAGTGCAAAACTTGCAAAGTGAGCGTAATAAATTTTCCAAAATGGTTGGGATTGCGAAGTCTCAGGGCGAAAAGGAGCTGGCGGACTTGTTGGTTTCAGTGGAGAATTTTGGCGAAAGAATCAAAGCTGGCGAAGAGAAACTAGACGTTTTGCAAGAAGAAATGAAGGATTTTTTGGCTAATATTCCCAATCTTCCGCATGATTCAGTTCCAAAAGGATTTAGTGATAAAGATAACCCCGAGATTAGAAAAGTTGGTACGCCACGTAAGTTTAATTTTAAGCCCAAAGATCATGTGGAGTTAGGAGAAATTTTAGGCGGAATGGATTTTACAAGGGCAGCCAAGGTTTCAGGAGCGCGTTTTGTGTTTTTATATGGGGATGTTGCGCGTTTGCAGCGAGCTTTAGCAGATTTTATGCTGGATTTGCATACACGTGAGCATGGTTATTTAGAGGTTTATAGCCCATATTTGGTAAAAGCCGCCAGTATGTTTGGCACAGGCCAGTTTCCTAAATTTAAAGCGGATCAGTTCCAAATAGCGGGAGATTATGATTTTAACTTGATACCTACAGCCGAAGTGCCGGTAACCAACATGGTTCGTGATGAAATTATTCCCGATAAAGATTTGCCATTAAAATTTGTTTGTCATACGCCGTGTTTTCGTAGTGAAGCTGGTTCTTATGGTCAAGATACTCGCGGTATGATTCGGCAGCACCAATTTGAAAAAGTAGAACTAGTGCGCATTGAAAAGCCGGAAAATTCTTACAAAGCGCATGAAGAGTTGACGAAAGATGCAGAGGACGTATTGGTTAAGCTTGGGCTTCCTTATCGTGTTATATCGCTTTGCGGTGGAGATTTGGGCTTTTCGGCGGCTAAAACTTATGATCTGGAAGTGTGGCTTCCAAGTCAAGAAACTTATCGCGAAATTTCCTCTTGTAGTAATTTTGAAGATTTTCAAGCGCGTCGCATGCAGGCGAGATGGAAGAATGCAGCAACTGGCAAGAATGAATTGGTTCATACTTTGAATGGATCTGGCGTTGCGGTTGGGCGGGCTTTGGTTGCGGTTATGGAAAATTACCAAGACGAAAACGGGAACATAGAAGTGCCAGAAGTTTTACAACCGTATATGGGTGGGATTAAGTTGGTTAAGGCAATAAGGAAATTATGAATGATGAATTGTGGATGATGAGTTGTGGGAATTTTCCAAAACCTAACTTCAAAATGTAAGCCATTGATTTTAAAAGAATTATTATAGACATGTTTTTTAGAGAAAAAATTTTATGAACACCAACCACAACGTTACAGCACATATAGATTTACAAGCCCTACATTTTAATTTGCAAGTTATAAAAGGGCGGCAGACGAAGCCAACTAAAATTTTGGCCATGGTTAAAGGTAATGCTTATGGGCATGGTTCTGTTGGTATTGCCAAGGCGTTAGAAAAGGAAGCCGATCTTTTTGGCGTTGCTTGTTTAGACGAAGCCCTACGTTTGCGTCAGGCTGGTATTGATAAAGAGATGGTTGTATTGATGGGCTTTTTTGATGCAGAAGATTTAAAAGCTATGGATCAATACCACATATCCACGGTTATTCATAACCAGCGTCAACTGGATATTTTAAAGAAAACGAATTTACAGAATCCGCTTTCAGTGTGGCTTAAAGTAGATACGGGCATGCACCGTTTAGGCTTTCCTTTGGAGGCTGTGCGTTCTGCGTATGATCAGTTACAGCAACTGCCTCAGGTGATAAAGCCATTCCAGATGATGACGCATTTTTCTGACGCTGATAATCCTTCTTGTCCCAAAACTAAGCTGCAAATAGAGCGCTTTTTAGAAGTAACAAAAGGACTGGAAGCTGAGGTGAGTGTGGCGAATTCATCTGCTATCATAAATTGGCCAGATGCTTTAATGGGCTATTTGCGTCCAGGTATTTCCATGTATGGCGTCTCGCCTATGGAAAGTAAAACTGGGCTAGAATTAGGCTTGAAGCCAGTTATGACTTTAACTGCTCGCATCGTTACAATTCACAATTTAGCCAAAGGCGAAGCCGTTGGCTATGGTAGTACTTGGACTAGTCCAGAGCAAATGCGCGTTGGTATTGTTTCGGCTGGTTATGGAGATGGCTATGCAAGACTCACCAAGACTGGTGCGCCGGTTTTGATTAATGGCGTAAAGTGTCCGCTAGTCGGACGAGTGGCTATGGATATGATCACAGTGGATTTACGTAATTGTCCAGAGGCTAAAATTGGTGATAAAGCTATTTTGTGGGGCCAAGGTCTGCCGATTGAGGAAGTTGCATTGCATACTGGAACCGTGCCTTATGAATTATTTTGCCGTTTGACTTCACGTATTCATTACGAATATCATTCTTAAAAACGTCCCGGTGGCACAGCTGGATAGCGCAGTCCCCTCCTAAGGGACAGGTCGGAGGTTCAAATCCTCTCCGGGACGCCATATTGGAACAATGTTTCTAGACGCACGTGGAGGTTCACTAAATTCGCAGGAAAGCGAATTTAGCCCGCGAACAAAGTGAGCGACTAGGATAGGAGCGAGTAAATCCTCTCCGGGACGCCAGTAAGGGCGGGTTTTATGCCCGCCCACAAAAAGGGAACAACAATGCAAGCAGGTAATAAAAACCAAACTCTTCGCGATATTCTCTTCTGGGGTGAGAAGGAGTTTACACGAGCGAAAATATTTTTTGGTCATGGAACAGATAACGCTTGGGACGAGGCGGTGTATCTGGCTTTGCACGCTCTGAAGTTACCGCAAAATACGGGCAAAGAAGCGCTAACTCGCATTTTAACAGCAACTGAAAAGGGAGCGATTCTGGATTTATTCCAAAAACGCATTGCAACGCGCATTCCCGCGCCTTATTTAGTGAAAGAAGCTTGGTTTGCTGGCTTGCCGTTTTATGTTGATGAAAGAGTTTTAATTCCGCGCTCGCCTTTTGCGGAGTTGATTCAAAATCGCTTTGAGCCTTGGTTAGATGAAGATTTTAAGGTTAAGCGTATTTTAGATCTTGGTACTGGTTCAGGTTGTATGGCTATTGCTGCAGCACTAGCTTTTCCAGATGCTAAAGTCGATGCTAGCGATGTTTCAGATGGTGCTTTAGCTGTAGCCAAAATCAACGTTGAAAAACACACTATGGACAAGCGTGTAAATCTTATAAAATCTGATGTTTTTTCTAATCTTTCTGATCAAGTCTACGATATTATTATCAGTAATCCGCCTTATGTTGCAGCTGAAGAATTTTTAGACTTATCGCCAGAATATGCGCATGAGCCTAGGCTGGCATTGGCTGCGGGAAAACTTGGATTAGATGTTGTTGCTCGTATTTTAAAAGATGCAGCTTCGCATTTATCGTCGCACGGATTGCTGTTTGTGGAAGTGGGGAATAGCGAAGTTTATGTGGAAAAAGCCTTCCCGCATTTGCCATTTACTTGGCTCGAGTTTTCCGAAGGTGCAGGCGGTGTTTTTATGTTAAGGCGGGAAGATTTGCCTTGATTTTATCTCGACCAAACGGGCATCAATTCCTGAAAAGTCTTGACTATTCGGGAATTTGTGCCAGAATAGTCGTATGGAACGGGCGGTTACATCATACATAAAACAAGACTTGAAGAAAAAACTAGTCTTAGTTACAGGTCCGCGCCAAGTAGGAAAAACTACATTGGCAAAGTCTTTGTGCACTAGTTATGACTATTTTAACTATGATCGGGCGGAAGATCGTCTGATGGTTAAAGAAACAGGCTGGGATCGCAAAAAAGAATTAATTATATTTGACGAACTGCACAAAATGCACCATTGGAAGCGATGGTTAAAGGGCATTTATGATACGGAAGGTGGAACTCCGTCTTTGTTAGTGACGGGCAGTGCTAAGCTCAATACATATAAAAAAGTTGGCGATTCTTTAGCGGGTAGATATTTTCAATATCGTTTGCATCCTCTAGATTTGAAAGAAGTGCGTGCGCAATTTTCCCCAGAAGAAGCGTGGCAGAGGTTATGGAGTTGTAGTGGTTTTCCTGAGCCATTTTTTGCTGGTTCGGAAATTTATTATAGACGATGGCGCCGTAGCCATATTGATGTAATTTTGAGGCAGGACCTAGTTGATCTTAGTAATATTTACGATATACGAGCTGTTGAAACTTTGGTCGAATTATTGCGGAAAAATGTTGGTTCCACAGTTTCTTATGCCAATTTAGCGCGGGACTTAGAAAAAGACGCTAAAACAGTGAAAAGATGGCTACTTATGCTGGAAGACCTGTATGTGATCTTTAAAGTAACGCCTTATAACAAAAAGATTGCAAGATCCTTATTAAAAGAGCCTAAGTACTATTTTTATGATTCCGCACAAATTGATCACGATAACGGCGCTAAACTGGAAAACTTGACAGCCACTGCCTTGTTAAAAGAATTGCATTTGATGGAAGATATATATGGAGCTACAGCCAAGTTACATTTCGTGAGAACCAAGGATGGGAACGAAGTTGATTTTCTAGTAATGATTAACGGAAAACCAGTATGCTTGTTAGAAAGTAAGTGGGCAGATGAATCTCCTAGTAAGCATTTTAGCTATTTTGCGAATTACCTTCCTCAAATCAAAAAAATTCAACTAGTCAAAGAAATAAAACGGGAAAAAACTTTTCCAGATGGGGTTGAAGTACGTTCTGTTATAAATTGGCTTTCTAACATCGATTTTAGCTTATACGCCAATTGATAACGGTAATACTTGTGCTTTTTTTTGCTTTATAATAAGCAGCATGTTTACTAAATTATCTCCACCAAATTTTTGTCTACTTTGTAAAGCTAGATGTGAGCGGCACGATCTGGATTTGTGTAATGCTTGTTTAAAAGATTTGCCGCTTTGTCAAGATGCTAAAATAGTAGCGCCATTTTTATATGCCCCGCCAATAGATCGCATGATTTTAGCTTTAAAATTTGGTCAAGATTTAAAATATGCGCGTCTTCTAGGAAAACTGCTTACAGAAAAATTGCTTTTAAAATATCAAAATTTACCTAAACCAGAGGCTATTATTCCCATACCTTTGCATAAAAAGCGCTTAGCCGAACGCGGTTATAATCAAGCTTTAGAAATAGCGCGCTATGTGGGAAAAGAGATGCAGATTCGTATAGATAAAAACAGCTGTGAACGCACCAAAAATACGCTGGCGCAATCCTCTTTATCGCATAAAGATAGAAAAAATAATATAAGCGGAGCATTTGTATTACGCAAAAAAATAAGTGTAAGGCACATTGCTATTTTGGACGATGTTACCACTACTGGTAATACTGTAGCTGAATTGAGTGAAACTTTAAAATCTGCTGGAGTTGAAAGAATAGATGTGTGGTGCGTTTGCAAAACTTTACTTAACAAAGACTGAGTTTTAGGGGATTTCTTAAGTTGTATCAATGGATTATGCGCTAGATAAGAGCGCTAATTTATGCTACCATATTAGGATTTCTGGATTTAAAAAGGTATGAATTTATGCCGGATATAAGCAATAAAGGCGCTCACCAATACTGGTTTGAATACAAGGATTCAGCAGTTTACCGCGTTGTATCCTTTATGGAAAGTGTGGAAGATTGGACATTGGACGGTGATTCCAATTTGGAAGAATCTATCCAAAAATTAGGAATCGTTCTAGATGATGTTGGTAATGTTGATCTGCAATGCGAGGAAGATTTTGTTAAGATATTGGCTTATGTAAAGGCTGCTCGAATGCTACGTATTATGCAATGTTTGGATGTTGCCCATCCTGGAGCGGCTTCTAAGCTTCTTATGCATGCCGAAAAAAACAACACAAATTCCGATGATCCTGTCAGTTTGTTCCTGCGACGCAACGTAGTTTTTGAAAGATTACGCCTTTTAGGAAGAGTTTTTTCTCCGGAAAGATTTGCCTTGATTCAAAAGGCCTTGGAGGAGGCGGAGCATGTTTAAGCGTAAGGGAATTATTTTAGTTTTAGGAATATTGCCATTGATTTGGGCCTCTCAGGGATATTCCTATGATGAGACAGATCCTGCTATCGCTAACTATTTGAGAAATAAAGAGAAAGAAAAAGAGTCTGCTCAAGCTCAAGAAACTTCTATGATAGTACAACCACAAGCTGCACCTCAAGCTCAGTCTAGGCCATTACAGCAACAACCGGAAGTCATAATTATTCCACCCTCTACATCTCAATCTGGCCCACAGCCTCTACTCAAAACGGCTCCTCAAGCGCCTCCACCAAGGCTGGATCAGTCGTCGGACTATGGTTATACGCCTGACGCTCCAGCGATACCAAAATTACCAGGCGCTGCAGTTCCCGCTCCGGTTCGAAACAATGTAGAGCCGCCGCCGCAACAAAATCAGCAGACCAATTGGTGGCAACAGGCGCCTAAAAAAACACCGACTAACACGCAAAATCAGCCATCGCAAATGGTTCCGGCAGCTACTGCCGGAGTTCAGCCCGTAAGTGCGAGTGCGCCGCAACCTGTTGCTCCATCGCAGCAAAGTCGTAGTTTTTTTCAATTTGTTCCAAATAATTCTGATCAAAGTGGACAACAAGGAGTGGCAAGGCGCTCTATTTATCAATAATTCCTTACAAGAGGTAAGTTATGAAAATGACAAAAATCAGAACCATTTGTTCAATAGCGTTACTAGGAATTGCAGGTTATTGTTTTTCAGTAAATTCTCTTGCCGCTTCTACGGACACAGGAAAATCTGGAATGGCAGTTGACGTAAAAAATGCAATAGAGGTACAAGAAATTCTTAATAGCAAATTGAATGATTTATTTTATAACCCGATTGCTAAAAATGGTTTTTATAACCTGCCTGAACAGGATGGTAGAGGTAAAATAGATTTTATAGATTATCTCCAAAGAGCTAGTAACCATTTAGGTGACATTGCGTTAAGTAGGAAACAAGTCGATGCCAATGTGCAAGGAGCGGTTGGTAGTGCTATGAATTTGGTGTTGGCTAATGATAGAGTTAAGGCAGAAACTTTGGGCGATCTTTTGTTATCAACACAGTTAGATAGAGATAGTCCTTTGTTTTCGTCAGTGGATGAAGCTCAAAGAAAAAAAATGATTACCGGAATGTTTTCTGCTTCGCGGTCGCCAGATGAAAAAAATAAGGTAGACAATGATTTTTTGAGTGCTATGTTTTTGTTAGGGCCGACTCAATATAGCGAAGATCGACAAAAGGATGCTCAAAATTATCTACGCTATTCCTTTATTATGGCCAAAGTCCCCACCATTATTGCTTTACCTCCAGATAAAGGTACGAAATTTGTAGTTCCTTTCGCAGAGAACAATGCAGCAGATGGGGAAACGGAATTAGATCTTTCCACTATGAAGCAAGAAGATTTTGAGCAGCTGCGAATAGATCTGCCAAATTTAGACGTTTATAAACAATATAAGGCTAATTATAGAACGCAGGCGTCATTAATATCTATGTTGATTGGCAATTTATTACAGGCATACCAGAGCAGGATGCCAATAACGGCTAGGAATTCCGATGGTACTATTAATGAAAAAGGGGCGCCGACACCAAGTTTAGCTGAGTTGGAGAAAAAGTCAGCTTATGCTCGTACAACCCCATATTATTACCACCAGATGGAGAAAGCTCCGTCGATCGTTGTGCAGCGCGAAATGCTTATGCTTTTGGCGGATATCAATCGCCGCTTATATGAGATGCAGCAAACTGAAGAACGAGCTTTAATCACAGATACTTTGCTAGGGATGCAGTCAGTGGCGCAGAGTAGGGGAATGGCAGATCAAGACGTGCGACAATTATCTAAATATTTAGTCTGTCGAACAAAGGGTATAGCTGGATCTGCTAAAGACCATGCCACTTGTGTCACTAAAATGAAGGAAATGGTTACGTCAGCAGCACAGGGTAGATAGTACATGCATTTAGAGTTAGGGGTTGGAGTGGCACATGTTTGGTGCGCCACTTTGCCCTCGGAGCTCAATCAAGATTCTTCCTATTGGCAAGTTTTATCAGTCGATGAAAAAAAACGTGCTGAGAAGTTGCAACATGTAAAGTCTCAGCGCGTTTTTGTTTATACGCGAAGCATTTTGCGCCAACTTTTGGCGCGTTATTTATTTATTACCCCAGAAAATATTCTTTTTTCAGTCACTCCTTCAGGTAAGCCGTTTTTAGTCAAAGAACAGAACTTACCTTCCATAGAATTTAATCTATCTCATTCTGGTGATTCAATACTATTCGCTTTTGCGCGTGAACATTCGATTGGTGTTGATGTTGAAAGAATTCGTTCCAAAGTAAATTATTTGGATATTGCTAAAAGATTTTTTTCTGCAGCAGAAGTTGTCGCTTTAAATGCACTTCCAGAAGATGAGAAAATCACTGCTTTCTTTCATTGCTGGTCACGTAAAGAAGCGGTGATTAAAGCGCTAGGCAAAGGTTTAGCGCATCAGCTTGATAGCTTCAGCGTTAGTATAGATCGTAAAGAAAAAAATTGGCAACTTTCTGGCATATTGCCTAAGCAACTTTGGTCTCTTTTTACGCTCGATATCAATCCTGAATATGCTGCCGCCTTGGCGGTGATGGGGGATATTTGCAAAGTAGAAGTGAGGAAATTATGAATTTCTTACACATTAAACCTAAAATGTACTACATCGCCATCTTGCATAACATAAGTCTTACCTTCTAGTCTAAGTTTACCAGCATCTTTAGCGCCGAGCTCGCCGTGATATTTTATATAATCAGCGTAAGAAATGACTTCCGCGCGGATAAAGCCGGCTTCAAAATCAGTGTGAATTACGCCAGCGGCTTGAGGTGCTAACGTGTTTTTGGTAATAGTCCAAGCTTTGGCTTCTTTGGGGCCGGCCGTGAAGAAAGTTTGTAAACCTAAAAGATGATAACCAGCTTTGATTAAGCGATCTAGGCCTGATTCTTTTAAGCCCAAACTGTCCAAGAATTCGGCTTTATCAGCTTCATTGAGTTGCGCAATTTCAGATTCAATGGCGGCGCATATTGGTACAACTTCGGCATTTTCTTCTCGGGCAATTTTTTCGACAGTTGTAAGATAGGGGTTATTGCTGAAGCCTTGTTCATCAACATTAGCTAAATAGAGAACTGGTTTGGCTGTAAGAAGATGTAATCCGCGTAAAACAGCGAGAGCAGGTTCTTCATATTCATGCGCATTTAAAAGCGTTCTGAGGGTCTTTCCGCTATTTAGGTGTGTCGATACATCACTTAAAAGTTTTTGTTCAAAAATGGCCTGTTTATCGCCGGATTTTGCCGCTTTATTCGCCTTATCCAAGGCTTTATCTACAGAACTTAAATCAGCCAAAATAAGTTCAGTATTTATGATTTCTATGTCGCGTTTTGGATCGATATTTCCGCTTACATGTGTAATATCGGAGTTTTCAAAGCAACGTACGACGTGGGCGATGGCTTCAACTTCACGAATATGCGCCAAAAATTGGTTTCCCAAGCCTTCGCCTTGTGATGCGCCCTTAACTAAGCCTGCGATATCGACGAATTCCACAGTGGTTGGAATAATTTGCTTGGGATTGACGATTTTGGCCAGTTCATTCAAGCGTACATCAGGCACAGGAACAATGCCGACATTAGGGTCTATCGTGCAAAAAGGATAGTTAGCTGCTGCTACTTGCGCTTTGGTTAACGCATTAAAAGTTGTCGACTTGCCTACATTCGGTAAGCCGACTATTCCACATTTAAAGCCCATGATTTAATAACCTCTAGGATGATTTAAGATTTTTTTTAGGAAATCGCAAAATGAACTCAGCGAACTCATGTTCAATAGAGTGACAAGTTATAGAGCCACCTATACTTTCCATAACCGTCCTAGCGAAAGATAGACCTATACCAGTGCCGTGCCTAGTTTTGCTGTAGAAACGTTCAAAGATATGTGGTAATACTTCTGGAGCTATGCCAGCGCCTGTGTCTTTGAAATGTAATAAATTGTATTCTGCAGTATTTTCTATCCAGAGGTAAATTTCCCCTTTGCTCACAGTTCGAATGAAGTAAAGAGCATTTTTTAGTAAGTTGAAAAGAACATGGATCATTAAGATTTTTTTGCCATAAAATATGAAGTCGAGACTAACAGTTTCTGGTGGTAAAATCACTAGTTTTCTTTCTTGATTATCGAATGGATAACGTTCTAAAGCTTCATCTATGCAAGATTTCATCGAGCATTCTTCAATATTTTCTAAATTTAAATTAGACATTCCCGCTTTTACAAAAAGCATATCAATAACGGACATAGCGTCTTTTGATTCGGTGCGAATATTTTCCAGAGCTTCCGTTAAGAGAGAATGCGTATGTTTTGGTATTGTGAGAATTTCTAGTCCAGCAGCTTGAGCTGTTTTATAAGCTGTAAATAGTGCAGGCAGATACTGTATTATGCCGTTTGCTCCTAGACTTATGGCGCGCAGAGGAGTGCGCAGTTCGTGGGCAATAGAGCCAGCCATGAGTTCCATAAGTTTAGATGTTTTTTCAGCGAATTGTTTTTCTTTTTTTAACGCTTCTTTTTCTAAGAGATCAGCTTTTTTTTGCTCTGTAATATTAAAGCTTAATACTCTTATGCCTACGCATTCATTACGATCAAATAAGGGTTGTTTGATAGATAAAAAATATTGATCCTTAAATGATTCTTCAACTACAGTTTTAACTCCTGTTTTCATTACTTGTTTACAATTTTCCCACGATGGTATATCAACCTGTTTGGCATTAGTGCGTCCACTGGATGTTTCCCACGCCATGGTTTTATTTTGCGACACATAGTTGCCATCACAATCTATGACGCTGTAATTGAAGTCAGGCGAATCGAGAAAAAGAGAAAGGATGTCTATGTTTGCAATAGATAAAAGCCTGTCTTTCTTTTTCTTTTGGGAGGCTGATATAGGCTTAAACTCATAACCCAAGTAGAGTGCTTGTTGATAATGATGTTTTTTTTGCTTCGTGATAGCTTCAATGGCATGCGCTATTGGTCCAATGAGATTATAAGATGGATAGCAAATTATTTTACCAAAAGACAGGAATAAAGCTGCTTCTCTAACAAGGTATTCCTTTACTGCCCGAGCTGCTTTTTCTTTGTTAGTGGGGTCAATTGTATATTTCGAAGAAAACTTTGGGAGCAGAGTTTTGTTAATAATTTTACGGAAGATGGTATCTCGTTCGTATAAAGATGAAACATCATTATAGGCTGTGGTGTATAGGTTATTTTTGGATACATCTTTCCAACGCAGAATATCTTTTTGAGGATTAAATTTAAACCATGGTGCTAGTTTGGCTAGAACTTTTTCTTGGGATTGGATCCAGTTTTCTTCAGCTTGTTTTGCTTTTTCTTTGCCAACATAGAGTTCATAAAGATTTTCTCCTGTTAATACGATTTTGATACTAGTGATGGCAATTTTTTCTTCACCGTTTAGTTGTAATAATCTATTTCGATTGACCAAATTTATAAAAGCTTCCAGGTATTCGTCTTCTTGAAAGTTTATTCCTTTTTTGTTCATTCCCATGCTTGTAAACAGGTAAATATCAAGTGGTTTCCCGTTATTATACTTTTTAATAAAGTGGCTAAGGCTGTGTGTAAAGCGAGCTTGTAGAGTGCCTGAGCCCCATTCTTGGGCTCCAAACGTAATAGGATGACTTTGTGGTATTTGTGCAATATTTTGTAATGTGTCTAGAACTTGTTTTTGAGCAATAACTAGGGATTTTTCACGTTGTTTTATGTTTGATACGTCAAAAGAAATGCCTAACAGGCCTATAATTTCTCCCTCTTCATTTTTTAACGGTACTTTATGCGATAAAAATACAACAGTTTCACCGCTCGCGTTTAAATATGGTTCTTCGGCTATTTGAGGTACACCAGATTCCATGACACGTTTATTAATTTTTACTATACGGTCAGCATTTTCTTTGGTTTGAAATTCAGTAATAGTGCGTCCTACTATGTCGTGACGCGAAGCAAGACCAATCGTTTTTGCTTGTTGTTCGTTGCAACCCAGAAAAACATTATTTTTGTCCAACCAATAAACATGTCCCGGAAGATTGGCGACAACTGTCTCAAAATCAATCTTTTTCATAATAAAGCATCTCAAACCTTGGTGATGTATGTAATAGCTAGTAAACGTCAATGCCGGTAGCGTTTTTTTAATTCTTTTGTGCAGAGATAGTTTACTTTTTATGCCAATCCTTGGCATTTAGGAAATCTTTGTATCCTACGATTTCTTTGTGATGGATAGCGTTGGCATTTGCTCCAGTGACAAAGGCGTAATGGAAATTGCCATTGGAAGTCTCTATTGCTTGCGACTTATGCCAATATTGGTCCAATTCTTCAAAAGGTTTTTCTTCATCTTCTCGATTGAAGAAGAATGGTATAATTTGGCGTTTTTGCAAGGCTCGTATTAGGCTCTCTTTAGCCATGTAATCACGGGTAAGGCAGACGTATTTTTCGACCTCAGCATCTGATTTTATCACGAACCAACTTATGTTAGCATTTGCATCTAAAAGTAAATAACTGCCAAAGTTATCGATCATGTAATATTCAATTATTTTATGTTTTTGGCAAATATCGGTGAATATTTTATGTACTTCGGCGTATTGTAGGGCAAATTCTTTATTACAAATTAAATTTTTGATCAGTGGTTTGGTTAAATCGCAGAAATATTTATGCTGCATTTCTTCTACAGCGGCAATGACAAGGGATTCGAAATCGGGATCATTTTTGCGTATAAACTTATCTATCAAGCCATTGTTAAAGGCTTTGACGGCTAATTCGTGACTAGCTTCTCCTGTCACCATGATTTTTTTTATTGATAATTCTTTTAGGCGTTCGCAAAAATCTAATCCATTAATACTTGGCATAGCATAATCAACTAATGCTGTACTAAACTCAGCAAAGCGTTTTGGGTTATAAATTTGTGCTCGGATTTTTTCCCAGGATATGTCAAATAATTTTCTGTCTTCGCCATTCTCCTGCTTGTAAAGGACAATCCATTTTTTGTCAGAGAGGTCAGTGTTTTTTGAATTTTGTATATCCAGTAGAGCAGTTTTAGGTTCGTGATAGCCTTTACAAAGATATTTGGTGCTTAAGAATAGTTCGAAACTTTTCAAAAATTTCTGTAGATCATCAACTAAAACTAGGGTAGTTGGATGATAGTAAAATAATATTTCCGGATTCCATGTGCTCATAAATTTTTCTCCACCGCTTATCATACCAAAATTTTAACAAAACCAAACTTCAGGTTATAACTTATTGATAAATAAAGAGAACTCATAGACATGTTTTTTACCTAATTTGATGGTGGCGGAGGTGGTTCATCGGGTGATGGAGTGGGACTTGGTTGTGGTGTTGGCGGAGTTGGTGCTGGAGTTGGCGTTGGATCTGGTTTTGGTGCAGGTGCTGGTTCTGGAGTAGGAGTTGGTTCCGGTTTTGGTGTTGGAGCAGGCGGAACTGGAGCGGGTGCAGGAGTTGGCGTCGGTTCGGGTTTTGGTGCCGGCGGAGCTGGTGGCGGAGGAACTGGAGTTGGTGTCGGCGCTGGAGCTGGTGCAGGTGGCACTGGTCTTGGTTCCGGTCTGGGCCACGGATGTGGACGTGGCGGCGGTGGAAGTGGAGCCGGTGGTGGAGGAGTTGGCCAGCGGTCGCGGTTATGATGCCAACGATACCAATCTTCTCTCTGCCTTCTATTTGCTGAATCGACAGCGTTATTAGCTACGCCAAGCGCGTCTTCTATAGGCTTATTGCGTTGCTCAATTTCTTTTTGTTCGTTGTAGCTTTTAATGACAGCGTTTTGCTGCTGTTTGGTGAGTGTGTACCACTGTGATTGCGGTACGCCAAATACAGTTGGTTCAGGCGGTTCGCAGGCGGAGCAGGCTAGAGCTCCGGTGATAGCTAAGGTAATAAGTAATTTGTGGTGCATGGTTAATCTCTTGTTTTATTGTGTGGTTAATGGCTATTTAGCCAATAAAGGCGGGTAGTCTAGCAGAATTTAGTACAAAAAGCCAAAGAGCCATAGTAATGCAATACATAATTCATGTATAAAAACGTGTAATGCATTACATGGTAATAGGTTTAGTCTGTTTCTAAAGTTGGCTGAATGTCGATTTTGCTAGGTTCGGTGTCTATAACTAGTTCTAAGCCTAATTCAACTTTTTCGATTTTGCTAAATTTATTAGTGATTTTTTTGGAGGCTAAATAAACTTCTTCTACGTCAGTGTGAGCAAGGTTTACATGTTTGGCGAGATTATCCATACGTTTTTGGAAGCGTTCGAAATCTTTGCCAAGTAAAGTTAAATGTTCGCGAATAAGGTGCGCTTGTTGACGTGTGGCTGCGTCTTTTAAGGCGGCTCTAGCAGTAGTCAAAATCGCCATCATAGTGGTTGGAGATGTCATCCAGACATGATGACGATGAGAGAATTCCACTAAATCCATATAGTTAGCATGAATTTCTGCGAAAACAGCTTCAGCAGGAATAAACATCAGTGCGCCATCAGAAGTTTCTCCTTCTAAAATGTATTTTCCAGCTATGTCTTGAATGTGTTTGCGAATGTCGCTACGGAACTGTTGGCGTGCTTCTTGGCGTTCGTTTTCTGCTAGATTTGTGTTAGATAAACGCTGGAAGCTTTCTAGAGGAAATTTGGCATCGATAACTATATTGCCAGTTGGATCTGGTAAAAATAAAATACAGTCAGCGCGTTTGCCATTGGATAAAGTATGCTGTAGGGAAAAGTGATTTTCCGGTAGTACATTTCGCAGTAGTGCAGAGAGCTGTATTTCGCCAAAAGCTCCGCGCGATCTTTTGTCCGACAAGATTTCTTGCAGGCTTACTACATTTACGGAAAGCTCGGTGATTTTCTTTTGCGCTTCATCGATTAGAGCTAAGCGTTTTACTACATCAGTGAAAGTTGCTGTGGTTTTTTCAAAGCCTTCGCTTAAGCGCTGTTCAACGCGGTTGTTGATTTCTTTTAGACGTAAATTTGTATCGTCGGTGAGTTTGTTGAAACGTAACTCAAGATTATGCGTATTAGTTTTTAACATTTCCAGAACTTGGCTTCGAACATCGAGCATGCCTTTTTGTAGGCTATCAGTGATTATTTTTAAGTTAGAGAGTTGTTGTTCGGAAAATTTAGTACGAAATTCTGCTTGTTCGTCGTGCTGGGTTTTTAATATCTCAGTGAGGTTGGTTTTTAGTTCTTGAGTAAGTTTCTCGCGCTCTTCCAGACGAATAGTAAGGTTCTGTAAGGCTTTGGTTTGTTCTTGGTTTTGCTCAGTTGTTGCAGCAAAACGAGAAGTGAATTCACCAAGGAAGCTGCTGGTATTTTTGTTTTGATGCACAAAAGTAAAGAGAAGTGCGACGCAAGTTACGCTAGATAGTAAACCTAGGGTGAGTAAAACTATAGATAACATAAGATCCTATTTTTCTTTTCTTGTTTTCAAGAAGTGGTAGACTAATCGCTCTCGCATTTAACACTAAATATTAGGAGGAAACAATGTCTAATGTGTTAAAAAAATCTGTTTTTGCAGTGTCCGCATTGGCGGCTAGTCTAGTACTTTTCCAAAGTCCAAGTTATGCCTACGGCAAAGATGATCCTAATGGTCATTGGGGCGTTGATGGGGCAGTTATAACTGATGGCTCTATCCTAATGGGTGTTAATAGATATGCACCTAATTACGAAGTGGGTCTGGCTTTTGGTGGAAAATTTAATAATTCTAGCACTGCAAGAACCAGTCTTTTTTCTGTGCCGGTTTTTGTAGGGTTACGCTCTTTCTTAGCTGAACATACCGCTTTGGGTTATGGAATTAATGGGGGAGTCGGTTTTGGGAGATTGAGTGGAGCGAAAGTTAATTCCAATTATTCTGTTGCGCCATACGTGTCTCTAGAGCAATACTTAACTGAACATGTGATGCTTAGATTTTGGCTGAATCCTTATCAGTATGAGTATGAAAAGAAAGATGGCGTTTCCACATCGACCAATAGCATCTTTAGCTCTGGTGGATTTGGTGTTACCTATCTCTTTTAGTTAATTATTTAGCTACGATAACCAAAGCTGGTCGAACTAGGCGATCTTTGAGCAAATAGCCTTTTTGCATTACGCGTAAAACGGTGTTTGTAATAGCACCGTTTCGCTCTTCTACTGACATGGCTTCGTGATAAGTTGGGTTAAATACCGCTCCTATTGGATTAATTTGTTCTACGCCATATTTGGCAAGTGTTTTAAGCAGTAGCTCTATAGTGAGCTGAATGCCAGTACGCATTTGCTTTAGCAGATCGTTTTCTTCTGCAAGTTTTATTTCTAAAGCGCGTTCTAGACTGTCTATAGTTGGCAAAATATCTGTCAGCAATCTGTCTATAGCGTATTTGTGAGTATTGGTTAACTCGCGTTCAAAGCGCTTGGCTGCGTTATCAGCTTCAGCTTTAGCGCGCAAAAGGTCATTGCGGAGTTGATCACGTTCCTCGGTTAATCGATCCAATTCTCCATTGAGTTTTTGGTAAGACGGATGTTCTAACAATTCTTTGGGAACGTTAGGCAGAAGTAGTTCTTCATGCTCGTTTTCTTTCGGCATTTCTTGTGATGCTACTTTGGACCAATCTTTGGTTGGAGCTGTTTCTTGTATTGGATTTTGTGGATTTTCGTTCATAATATTTCTCTAATAAGGGTTATTTTTTTAAAAGTTGACCAATATCGATTCTGTAGTTGTCAGGGTCGAGAATCGTTAAAATCTTAACATCCCCTGGAATTATATGTGGTCCATCGAAAATTTTCACTTTTTGCTTTTGAAGTTTCTCTAATACCCCATCGAAATCATATGTTTCCATAGCAATGTGTGGACATAGCGGTGGATTGGATGGATCAATATTTCGGTTAAAATTTTTGTCGGTATATTGTACAAGTTCCAAGGTAATCTCATTACCGCATTTGAGGTTTGTATACAAAATATTCTTTTCTTGAGATTTTGGTACGCTAATTTCAAATCCCAACTGCTTAATGTAGAAGTCCATGGATTTATCGATATCTTTAACTTCGATTCCAAAATGGTGCAATTTCATCGTATTTACCTATGATTTTGGTGCAAATATGTCCACGTGAATTCTTTGTAAATCAAAGCGTTACGTTTTTAAAACTGGTTCCCTTCCCCCACCCTCAAGTATTATGGGGGCAATTTTGAGGTTCTGTCAATACCGTGTTTTTTACGGTATTGCATTTTGCAAAAATGCGCGTTATTCTGGAAGTGGGTGGGGCCGGAGGCCGCCACAGCTCATCTTTTTTACGTTTTTATCCCAAAATTTTTAATTGTTGCTGCAGTTTCTGCAAGCTATTTTTTACAATCTTCAAGCGTTCTTGCTCAGTTATAACAACTTCCTTTGGTGCCTTATCAACAAAATTGGGATTGTTTAGCTTGTTTTCTAGTACTAGGCGGTCTTTTTCTAACTTCGCGATCTCTTTATTTAGCCGAGCTGTTTCTTGTGCGACATCAATAAGACCTTCTAGTGGCACAAAGATTTCCAAATTATCAACAATAGCAGTAGCTGAAGCAGGGGCAGTTTCATTTGCCGCCAAGTAGCCTATTTTGCTAATGCGAGCTAGGGTTTGTAAATAATCTTGAATTTCGTTGAGGAGAGCGCGATCTTTTTCTGTAGCATTTTTAAACAATAGTTCTAGCGGTTTACTCGGTGCGACGTTCATTTCGCCGCGAATATTACGTACTGCCAGAATAATTTTTTTAAGCCATTCTATTTTTTGTATAAAATCTTGCTCTGTTGGTGCTTCAGCTATTGGATAAGATTGAATCATGATGCTGGAGTTATTAATTCCTAGTAATGGTGCGATTTGCTGCCAAATTTCCTCGCTAATAAAAGGCATGAGAGGATGAATGAGACGTAAAAGCTTTTCTAGCACCTCTAAGAGCGTGCGGCGCGTTGCGGCTTTGTTTTTTTCATCTTGTTTGGGATTGTTTAGCGTAGCTTTCGAAAACTCCAAATACCAGGCACAATACTCATTCCAAATGAAGTTGTGCAAGGCTTCCGCGACCAAATCAAAGCGGTATTCTGAAAAGTTCGCATGTACACTGCGGATTAAATCTTGCAACGCATGTAAAATCCAGCAATCTGATAAAGATAAGTGGTTATTGTATTCTTTTATGCTTAAATTTTGGCCGTAATCTTGATTTTCCACTTGCATTAGAACGTAGCGCGCAGCGTTCCAGAGTTTGTTGCAAAAATTGCGATAGCCCTCTAAGCGACTAGTATCAAAGTTAACGTCACGGCTAGTTGTGGCTAGAGCAGCAAAAGTGAGTCTTAAAGCATCAGTGCCGCTAGCTTGAATGCCATTTGGAAACTCCTCGCGTGTTGCTTTTTCAATCTCTTCTTTTTGTGAAGTTAGCATTAGCGAGCTTAATCGCTTTTGTAAAAGTCCTTCTAAACTTATGCCATCTATTAAATCTAAAGGATCTAAAATATTTCCCTTAGATTTTGACATTTTTTGGCCTTTGCTGTCGCGAATTAGGCCAGTGATGTAGACTTTGTGGAAGGGGACTTGGTTCATGAATTTAAGGCCCATCATCACCATGCGGGCGACCCAGAAAAATATAATGTCAAAGCCTGTAACTAAAACGCTAGTGGGATAGAAAGTTTTGAGATCTGTTGTATTTTCTGGCCAGCCTAAACTAGAAAATGGCCAGAGGGCAGATGAAAACCAAGTGTCGAGTACGTCTTCATCTTGTTTGAGTTGAGTTTCAGGTTGAAGAGAATATTTTTTGCGTATTTCTTCTTCACTATTACCTACATAAATTTTACCATTTTCGTCATACCAAGCTGGAATGCGGTGTCCCCACCAGAGCTGGCGACTAATGCACCAGTCTTCGATGTTTTCTAGCCAGTTTAAATAAGTTTTATCCCAATTTTTCGGAACAAACTGGAACTCATTTTTTTGTAAAGCTTCTACGGCTTTCTTAGCCAAAGGCTCAGTTTTTACGAACCATTGATCAGTGAGATAAGGCTCCAATATGGCGCCGCTTCTGTCCCCAATTGGAATTTTATTGATATGCTTTTCTGTTTTAACTAAAAGTCCGAGCTTTTCTAAATCAGAGAGAATTTTTTTACGGGCTTCAAAGCGTTCTAAACCGCGATAAACTCTTGGTACGTTATCGTTTAGGAAGGCTTCTTCGGTAAAAATATTCAAGAGATCTAATTTGTGACGCTGTCCGACGGCATAGTCATTAAAGTCATGAGCTGGAGTGATTTTGACGCAACCGGTGCCAAAATCTTTATCGACGTAATCATCGGCAATGATAGGGATGAAACGATCTGTGAGTGGTAATTTAATTTGTTTTCCAATGAGTTTTTTATAGCGTTCGTCGTTGGGATTTACAGCTACAGCCATGTCACCGAGCATAGTTTCTGGACGCGTAGTTGCAACTATTAAAGATTCTTGGCTGTCTTTAATCGGATAACGAATATACCAAAGCTCTCCTGTCTGTTCGACTAAATTTACTTCCAAATCCGAAACGGCTGTTTTTAAAATCGGATCCCAATTGGCTAGACGCTTTCCGCGATAGATTAGGCCTTCATTGTAAAGATCAATAAAAACCTTATGTACGGCTTGGCAAAGACCATCGTCTAACGTAAAACGTTCTTTTTCCCAGTCACCAGAAATACCAAGACGGCGTTGTTGAGCCGAGATAATGTTTTTAGAATAATCTTTCCATTGCCATGCTCGTTCTAAAAATGCTTCACGGCCAATCTCGTGGCGCGTTTTACCTTCTTCGCGTAGTTTTCCTTCTACAACTAATTGCGTTGCAATGCCAGCGTGGTCGGTTCCGAGTTGCCAAAGAGTATTTTTTCCACACATGCGTTGATAGCGAACTAAAGCATCCATGAGAGTGAGCTGGAAACCGTGTCCCATGTGCAGTGTTCCCGTGACATTAGGCGGTGGAATTACTATGGAAAATGCTTTGCCTTCGCCGCTTGCTTTAAAATAGCCTGCTTTTTCCCATTTTTGGTAGATGTTAGATTCGCGTAATTTAGGTTCAAAAGTTTTTTCCATGGTTATCTCGGAAAAACATGTCTACAACAATTCCTTATAAATCAATTGGTTATATTTTGAAGTTCAGGTCCCTCGCCCCACCCAACTCCAAAATAACATCATTTTTTTTCTTTTGCAATACCGTGAAAAACACGGGGTTGTCTAATTATTCAATAAACTAAATAATAAAAAAAGCCATGTAAGGGTTGGATTAATTATGTCACAAACCATTAAATCTATTCCACAAAATATAAGTCTGCATTTGGATCAAGAATACGAACATCTATTTGCTGAAATAAAAACTAAAATTCAAACTAGCCGTTTGCAGGCGGCTTTGGCGGTTAATCGCGAAGTTATTTACTTGTATTGGTTTATAGGCAAAAAGATTATTGAAAAGCAATCGCAAACAAATTGGGGGGATAAATTATTAGAAACACTTTCCCATGATCTTCAGCAAACATTTCCTGAGACATATGGTTTTTCAGTAAGAAACTTGGGAAGAATGCGTCAACTAGCTAAAGAATACCCGGTTGAAATTACGACACAATCTGTGTCGCAATTGCCGTGGGGACATATTATGCTTTTAATTCAACGTATTAAGATCATGCCTGTTCGAGATTGGTACATCGCTCAAACTGTTGAAAATGGTTGGTCGCGCTATGCCCTAGAGGACCAAATCAAGAAAAATCTTTATCAACGGCAAGCAATTGATGAGCATAAAACGACCAATTTTTTATACAAATTGCCATCTCCTATATCTCGGCTTACACAGGATATGGTTAAAAGCCCTTATAATTTTGATTTTTTAGGACTACATGATCAAGCTCAGGAAAGGGAAATAGAATTTGCATCTGTCCAACATATCACTAAGTTCATGTTAGCTTTAGGCAAGGGGTTTGCCTTTGTGGGGAATCAGTTTTCCATTATTATCGATGACCAGGAATTTTTCATAGATATGCTTTTTTACAATTACATTTTACGAAGCTTTGTCGTCTGTGAAATTAAATCTACCAAATTTAAGCCAGAACATATAGGACAATTGAATTTTTATTTGAGCGCCATTGATGATAAATTGCGCCATAAGGACGATAATCCATCAATTGGATTGTTGTTATGCAAATCTCGCAATAAAGTAATCGCAGAATATGCCCTAAAAAGTATTGAAAAACCTATTGGTATCTCAGAATATGAATTAACTAAAGCATTGCCAGGAAAGCTCCAAGGTATTATGCCCTCGATTGAGGAAATAGAGGCGGAATTAAATAACCTTGAAGATACCTGCAGTTCTTGTTTTCTAGTTTGAATAGCAAAATAGGTTTGTGCCAGGGCAATTGCTTCTTTGCGTGGATCGCCATTTTGTATATCCAAGCGGAGACATAAGATCTCTCGCACTCCAATATTCCTGCCCATATTCGTTGATTTTCTTGATTTGTTCGAAAGAATTTTGTGTCATAAATTTCACCGTTTTAATTTAAAATTTTTAAACGGTCCGTCTTCTTCGTGAGTAATCCTCCAATTTGCTTAATGGCGATTTTAGTTTATAGTTTGTGCTAAGTATATACGGGGGTTTTATGCAATCTATATTTATCACTGGAGCCTCGAGCGGTATAGGTGAGGCTTTAGCTTTAAGTTATGCTAAGAAAGATATTTTTTTAGCACTAACAGGCCGTAATTTAGATCGTTTAGAACAAGTAGCGAAAAAGTGCCGGGATCTTGGTGCAGAGGTGGTTTTTGCTAGTATTGATGTGCAAAATAGAGAAAAGCTTCGAGAGTGGATTTATAGTTGCGATAAAATAAAACCACTAGATTTGGTTATTGCTAATGCCGGTATATCTAATTCTGGACGTGAAACTAAAGAAGAATTTGATCGCGAAATTTTTGCGATTAATTTGGATGGTGTTTTAAATACAATATATCCAGCCTTAGATTTGATGCGTCCTCGCAAAGGAGGGCAGATTGCTATTATTAGCTCTTTAGCGGCTTTGCACGGTTTTCCACGTTCTCCGGCCTATTCAGCCAGTAAAGCAGCCGTGAAAACTTTTGGTGAGGCGGTACGGAACCGTGTCAAAAAAGATAATGTGAAAATCAATGTAGTTTGTCCGGGTTTTATTAAAACACCGCTTACAGCTAAAAATAAACACTTTATGCCATTTATTATGGAAGCCAAGAAGGCAGCAAAAATTATTCAACGCGGTTTGGCTCTTAATAAGGGTTTTATAGTTTTTCCGCGGCGATTTTATTTTCTCATTTGGTCATTACGGCTATTGCCGGCGCGGCTCATCGAAACTATAACTTCTTGGGTTTGAACATATGTCAAAAGAAGCTAAGCAATTTTTCTTTTCAGATAGCAAAAAAACAATTCGTTTCTCTCTGCCTTATACCAGCTCTAGGCTTTTAAATGCTGCTAATTGGTTTATTAGCATGGCCATAATTGCGCGTTTAGGTAAAGAGGCTGTGGCTGTTGGTGTTTTAATGTATAGCACTGTTGTAACGTTGCAAGTTATAGTTTGGTCAATGCTTTTTTCGGTCTCCGTAGTAGTTGGGAAAACTCATGGCGAGGGGAGGCCGGAAAATATCGGGCGCATTGTGCAAGCTGGATTTTTGCTGGCTTTTTTGATTGGTTTGCCAGCTAGTTTTCTTCTCTGGCATGTTGGTTCAATGCTTACATTTTTGCATCAGCCGGCGCAGTTAGTTGCAATGGCTACGCCATATTTTCACATTATGGCGTTTAGTGTTTTGCCTAGTCTTTGCTATGTTTGTTTATATAAGTTTGCTATCGGGGTTTTACGTCCACGCTTGGTGCTTTACGCCATGCTTTGTGCTGTTCCGCTCAATCTTTTACTTACCTTTTCTTTAGTATTTGGCAAATTTGGCTTGCCTAGTTTAGGTATTGTCGGTATGGCTTACGCTAATCTTGTCATGTATTCTGTGCTGTTTTTGTTTTTACTTTTTTATTTTCTTTGCGCTAAAGAATTTCGCATTTTTAATCTTTTTGTTTTTGGAATAGATAAGTTTTTTTTACATCTTAAGAAACTTTTTATTATCGGTTGGCCCATCAGCATTGAGTGGGGCGCGATGATGATGGCTTACACGTTTGGAACTTACATGATTGGTTGGGTTGGTACTTCAGCTTTGGCTGCGCACCAAGTTGCAACGCAATGTGTAAATTTATTTATTATGGTGCCATATAGTGTTGCACATATTACGGCGGTTTTAGTGGCACAAGCTTTGGGTTCTGGGAGAAGAAAATTTATTGAAAAAATAGGCTATGCAGGGGTTTTTATATGTTTGCTCGTGGTTGGTTCAGCCTCGCTATTGTATTGGTTTTTCCCACATGCTTTTACTCATATTTATTTACATGGTGATAATATAGGGAATGTGGCGATTATTGCATTGGCGGTAAGTCTTTTAGCAGTTGTGGGATTGACACAATTAAGTGATACAGTTGGTGCTGTTTTGACCGGAGCTTTAAGAGGTTTTCAGGATACTTTGACCCCAATGCTAATTAGCATAACTAGCAATTGGCTGATAAGCATACCACTTGGTTACTTTTTTGCTTTTATAATGCATTGGGGAGCTCTTGGCGTCTATGCAGGATGCCTCTGTGGATCTTTATGTGGAGCATCGTTGCTCATATGGAGGTGGAGAAGAACGTGCGTTAAGTTGGAGTAATTTCTACGATGACTCCAATGTAACACGGTTCTTGTCATCACTGTAGATGTAATTATCTGCTTCCACTTGGTTTTTTTGGCAAACGTAAATTATATTGGTTGAGCGTGTTGCGAAGCTTAAAGGCGTTGCGCTACAGCTTTTGAAAACATAACGAATAGTGGAATCAGTATGTTTAGAGAAATTATCGCGCAAAAGTGGATTAGCTATAATGTTGAAAATAACTAGTCCGTCTTTTGCAAGGGAGTGCTTGATATTTTGCAGATATTCTACAGTTAAAAGCTCAGCTGGTATGCTTTGTTCGTGGCTATAGACATCTGAGACTATCACATCATAAAGCTTATGATTTTGGCGCATGAAACTACGTGCATCTTCTGCTATAAAAGAGCCATTCACTTTTTCTATAAAACCATTTTCTGCAATTTCTTTGATCTTGGGATCAATATCAACGTAGGTGAAGTTGTTGCTATGTGATCCTTGTGCTGACAGAGTAAATCCACCGGCGCCTAGAACCAAAATTTCCTTGTTTTTGAGAGCTAAATCCTCAAATAAGATGCGTTTAATCAGTTCTACATAAGGAAAACCTTCTTGCTTATTGCTAAGTAGAGAGGAGAAAGATCTGTTGATTTCTAAAAGTTTCACATCGCCTTTGTAAAGAGGTGAGGACGCTCGAAGTACGCTGTAGTTGGCATAGTTAGTTGTAGTATTGAAATAAGTAGCATTCAACGAAATATTGGTTACGTAAGTTATAACGATAAGTAGAAATATGCAAAAAAGCGCTTTTTCTGATTCCTTGTTGATGAAATTTTTATTTTTTTGGGGAAGAAGAAAAAACAAGGCTGCTGTCAGTAAAAAAGTAATATATATAGTCCAGGCGACGCCAAAATATTCTGTTAGAACTAAAGTAGTTATTGTGGCCCCAAGAAAAGAACCCAAGGTATTTAAAAATAGAACCTTGCCGCCGGTGTTGCCAATGAGTTTGTCTTTCTTAACTAAATTCATCGTTATCGGGATTGTTTGTCCGATAAAGTAAATCATAGGAGCTGTGATTAAAAGCAAATAAGCGCTTAAGTAAAATAGAGTATTAGTTAGCCCAAAGTAACTAAAAAAATCAAAAAGCACATTGATTAAAAAGTAACTTAGGCCCAGTCCAGCAAAGGCTGCAGTTATGACAAAGTTCCTTTGCAAAACTTTTGTAAAGTTTGTTTTGCATTGACCACCACGAAAATAGCCGAAAGCAAGAAAGAGAAGGAATACGCCAATGATTAAACTAGTTGCAACTACGCTTGATCCAACAAAAGGCGTTAGTTGACGAATCGTTAAAATTTCCAAGGCGATAGAGACGAATCCTTCGATAAAAAGCATGGCGTAGAGCATTTTACGATTCTTCCTTTTATTCTAAACAGCAATCGATTAATTTATGCATGATTTTACTTAGTGTACCACGTAGCCCCTGCTTTTCACTGTCGCTGGTATTCAACGCTTCAGAATCGATATTTTTGACTTGATTGAGATCAACTAAATTGAGATTTATTCCCCAGAATAGAGAATGTAGATCGTAAGCTTTTTGGAATAAGTCATGGGCGCTTTCTTTATTGCCCAAATCTAATTGTTTAGTTCCAACCTCCATTAATCGCATGGAGGCGGCCAATAAATGCTTAGAAATACACCAGCGCTCGCTACCATCAGTATATTCCGGGACGAGTTTTTTAAGGAGGTCTTTCCGCATTGTGCGAATTTCGCTAAGTAGATCATAATATTTCGTATTGCCGGTTTTAGCGCCGCTAAAAAAGAAATGCTCCTCAATAGAAATAAGATTCATTAGGGCAATGCTTAAGTCTTGATCTGAAGATAAATCCAGTTTGTTTTGTTTTTTTAAGCTTTGGGCTTTTGCAACAAAAGCCTCGATTTTGGAAATATCCATTGGAGATTGTTTTTTCATTTGGTTAAATAATAAAAAATCGCGCTCAAAATCATGAGCACTACAGTTGGTATAAGGATTTTTTCACCATGAAAGTGTGATTTTCCGTTGTTTTTGCGCTTTAAATGATTGTACCATAGTATGCTGATGAGAAAAGCTAAAGAACCTAAAATGATACCTAAAAGAAGTTTATCTAAGCCCCAGAGCTTGTTATCAGGAAGTCCCATAATGTTTATGTAGTAAAGCGGCAAAATAATAATGGCATAGTAGAAAAGTGTAATGAGGATTTTACGTCCATAAAAGCGGATATTAATTTTATTGAGCCAAACAATAGTCCAAGCGATTAAAGAAGCGGTAAATGCTCCAATCCAAAGACCAGTGACGCTATCGTCAACGCCTAGCCAGCGCGATAATCCAATGCCAACGCCGACTATCACTGTGCAAACAGGGCAAATAGCTTGTGCACACAAGCAAGGTACGCTAATGCCTAATAAAGCGAGCAAAATTTGATAAAAAGGGTAGAGTTTGAATTTATGCATAAAATTTTTAAGGAGCTGCGTTATCTTGACTCATTTTGGTAAAATAATCGGTAATAGCATCTTCACCAACCACGCATTGCTTACCGTCCCACAAAACTGGTAATTCTACTGCTTTTCCTTTTATAGAGCACTTTTTCACCGCTTGTAGCAACTCTGTTTGATTTTCTGTTTTGGAAATTTCTTTTTCTTGAATTACAAAAAGATCAGTTAGCTTATTAACTTTTATAAAGTCGCGTACAGATTGGCAGTGTGGGCAGTTACTGCTATAAAAGAAAGACAATGGAGTATTGGAAATTGGTGTTGCTATATCCGCTGTTTTTGCTGCGGCGAAAATAACTTGGTTAAAACAAAGTAAAAGACAAAATAGAGCCAAGATGGATCCTGGTCTAGTTATAATTTTGCTTACAAACATAATAAATATGCCGAGTTTAAAAATAATTTAAAAGTCATTGATTGGCAATTCTATATGAAGTTTAGTTATTTTTGTAGAACATTATTGTGATTTAATATAGATTTTTCTCATTCCTAAACAAAAACTGGCTAATACAAAAGCAGCTCCGATAATAAACGGGGCTGCATCGCCCAAGAGATGCAGTATCCCGACAAGCAAACCACCTAAGCTCCAAGCTGCCGCTTCTACTGCGGCAAAAACTCCCATAACCCAACCCTGCATGTTTTTATTCACAGCATCTGAAAACATTGCTAATAAAGCCACGTAAAATAAAGCTCCGCCAAGTCCTATAGGAATGATGCTAATCCAAAGCATAATTTGGCTCTTGAATAAGGCAAGTAAAATTCCTAAAGCCGTAAGAATCAGGGAATAGTCTTTTATGTGTCTAATGCTGATACGCTTACTCAAAATGGGCATGATGGCGAGAAGAGATATGCTAAATATTAGGCCGGCGAACGTCATTAAATAGCCTATGTGGAGGGATGTGTAATGATGAAGATCAAAAACATAAACGGGTATAAATTGAAAGCAAATAGACCAACCGGCTTCTGCGAGAAGAAATATGAAGGAGAGATTGCGTATTTTATGGTTTCTAAAAGCGGAGACAAAAATATTCCAGCCTTGGCTAAGTTTAACTTTTGCCTTGTTTTCTAGATGAAATGTTTCGCAGAAAAGAGCAGCAAGTCCCACTCCGTTTAATCCAGCTATCAAGGCTGCGCCAAGGAAAGGAAGGGCAAGTCCGATGCCGTTTTGCAGGTTTGGAAAAGCGAGAAGTCCGCCTAAGGTTGGTCCGAAAGAAAACCCAAAACATCCTGCAAAAGATATATAGCTCAAGTTTCTGATTTTATCATGGCGCCTACTAATATCGACGATAGCTGCTTGAGCTACAGCTAGACTACCAGCGAAAAATCCAGCAGCAGCGCGTCCTAAGATCAATGTGGTAACGCTGCTGATAAAGATTCCGAATGCTGAGAGAGCAAGGCTTAAGGATGTTCCAAAGATACAAAAAAGCAAAACTTTCTTGCGGCCAATACGATCTGACATGTCGCCCCAAAATGGAGCTCCTAAAAACATCAAGGTGCAATAAGCTGCCAGCGCTAAACTATAAATAATGTTGCGCATGTTATGACTTAGTGAACTCGAAACGATCTGACTTGTTTTGCTAAGAAATAAAGGTCCCAAAAGCGGAAAAATTATACCAATGCCTAAAGCATCGATGATTATTATTGAAAATAATACGGCGAAGATAAGATGTTTTTGTTTATTGCTTGGCATGGGGTAAAAATAATTATGAATTATAAATTAGGAATGATGAATTAAAGAAGGATGTAAAAACATGTCCACGGGAATTCTTTGTAAATCAATGAGTTACAATTTAAAGTTCAGGTCTCTAAAATTAATAACTAATAATTCATAATTTCCCTGCTAGTCAGGTAGCTCAAAGTGCTTGCGCAAAGCTAATGTAAGTTCTCTTGTGCTAAGTTTGGTGTAATCTTTGCCTAAATACTCAATGTTTATGTTGTGATGATGCCAGTGTTTTTTAAACCAATTGTAAAAGTGAGCTGGAGCGACGAAGAGTAAATCACTACGTTGATATTTTTGGCAAAGTTCACTAACGCTCTTTACTAATTCTTCTGCGAAGTGTTCCGCTTCAACTTCTTTGGGGTTGTGCTTACCCTCGTAGGCATTAGCAGCAACGCCGTGGTTTTGCACGAATCCGGCCTTATCCGTCACAAGATCGCTTACTTTTTCGCGGCTTTTTGGGTGTACGAAATTGGCTAAACTTAACACGTCTTTGCTACGTAACTCATCCGCGTCGAATAATTGTGCTTCACTGGAATTGGCGACTAATACTAGGAATTTCTTTTTCATATTAATTTACTCCTTCCATTAGCTTTTAGTTTTATTTTAGTGAGTGATTTCATTTTGCAGAGAACTAACTTTACGTGACCAAGGGGATACTTGCCAAGCCCGTGACAATTTAGTTTTAGCGGCTTCAGCTTGTTGTTGTGAGGCATAATCTCCAGCGATAAGCTTATAGATTTTACCCTCTCCTGTGTTAATGCCGACGTAGGTTAGATGTAGAGGTCCTGGATGATTTGCGACGAAAGAGCGCAAAGTTTGTTCGTTGTTGCTTGCTTCAAGTTGTAGAACGTAGTGTTGTGGATCTAAAGAAAGAACGTATTTCTCCCCTTGAGAGCGCACTAGCGTGGCTTTTGTAGCTTTGTTGTTCAAGTCCTTATTTATTTTGCTTGGAATATTTTTAATTGGTTTAGTTGGGGTAGTTGTAGTTGGTACAATTGGTACTGTTTTACCTTTGTCTAGCCAATTATTTATTATTTTTAAATCTTGTTCGCTAAGTGAACCAGCTGCTTGTTTTAATGTCAAAGTTTGTATTAGATATTGATACTGATCTATAGCAAAGTTCTTTTGGGCACTATATAAACCAGACTCAGCATTTAAGAGATCTGTCATGGTGCGTGTGCCATAGTGATAAGAAATACCCATGGCTTTATAGTTGCTATCGTTAGATATTACTGCTTGCTCATCAGCCTTTACCTTGCTTATGGCGTCAATGGTACCCAAATAAGATTGGCGCGCGGTACTTATCACTGTTCGGTAAGTTTTTTCGCGGTTGTCGACGGCTTGCTGATAGTTATCATTGGCTTCGCGTACTTTCGCACTAGTCAAGCCGCCTTGATAAACTGGAAGTTGTAAAGTGAGCCCTAAAGTGCCTGCTCTATTGCGGTATAAATTGCCACTGCCGGAGGCATTATTATTGTAAGAATAGTAGTAGCTGGAACTAGCGTCGAGAGTTGGCATGTGCCCGCCCATCTCAACCAAAATACTATCCTTAGCGGCTATCATTCCATAATAAGAGGCTTGCAAAGAATAGTTGTTTTTTTCTGATGCTACGGTCCAAGCCTCAATATCACTTGGAGCTGGTGTTACGAGTGGTAATTTTTTGACGAATGGAGTTAAATTATCTGGCTCATGACCTATGATTTCGCGCAGTTTTTCCTTTTTGTTAGTAACGTCGAACTGTGCAGTTATTTCATCGGCACAAATCTTATCGTAGCGAGCTTTGGCCTCATAGAGATTAGTAATAGGGATCAAGCCAACTTTAAAGCGTTGTTGTTCTTGGTTATAAGTAGAACCTATGGATGCTTTTTCAGATCTTGTATATCTTAAGACGTCTATGGCTTGCAAGACGTTCAAATAAGCAGTTGCCGTGCGTAAGATTAAATCTTGTTGTGCGTAAAAGTAAGTAGCTTCACCCTGTTTGACTAAAGCCGATGCATTTTGCACTTTTGCCCAGGAGGTGTAGTTAAAAATGGGCTGTTTCAAGGTGACAGTTAAGGAGTTGGTGCTGGTAAAGTAGCGTCCACCGGCATCTGTTCCATATGGAGTTGTGCCATCAGTGCTGGAGAAATTACGAAAAACATCAGTGCTGGCGGTCAAATTCGGTAATAGGGCAGCACGACTAATGGGTAGCTTTTCTTTGGTAGCCATCAAAGTGGCTCCGGCTGCTTTAAAAGTCGGGTCGCTGGCTAGAGCTTCACGATAAGTATCGAGCAAATCTGCTGCTAATGTGTTGCTAAAAGCAGTTAATGCAAGGAACGAAAATGTGGCTATTAGATTGTGTTTAAGCGACATACAAAGAACCCAGATAGTGAAAATATCAGCATTTTATGAAGTCCATAGACTAAGCTTTTTCTAAAATTTTAGCAAGGTCTTTAAAACCGGTATTGACTTTTTGCCAGAATGTGAATTTTGTATTATTGTACTTGGTCTTATGCACGAATTTAGTCTTCTACAAAATATATTTACCATATTAGATCAAATCGCTTTGGAGAAAAAATTAAAGCGTATTACCAAAGTTACTTTACGCGTTGGAAAACTGCGTCAAGTCGTTCCAGAAACTATGCAGTTTGCTTTTGAAACTTTATCTAAAAGTACTTGTGCCGAGGGTGCTAAGTTGGTGCTAGCTTTTGAGGAAATAAAGATTCTTTGCCGCGATTGCCAAAAAGAATTTATTGTAGAAGACAATGTTTATTTATGTCCAGCTTGCGGTGCAGCTTCTGTAGAACTTATAAGCGGTAAAGAGTTGATTTTAGAGAGTGTGGAGGGGGAGGTTGGTGGGCCCACTAGGACTCGAACCTAGGACCAAGGGATTATGAGTCCCCTGCTCTAACCAACTGAGCTATAGGCCCCCTCATTGGAGGAAAACGCATTTTAACTGCAATTGGCTCACAATTGCAAGATTCTATTCACCATCTTCTCGATCTAGGAAGCTAAGCATTTTTTCGGCACGGCTGGGGTGGCGCAGTTTGCGGAGTGCCTTAGCCTCGATCTGACGAATACGCTCGCGTGTTACATCGAATTGCTTTCCGACTTCTTCCAAAGTATGGTCAGTGTTCATGCTAATACCAAAGCGCATGCGAAGCACTTTCGCTTCACGTGGTGATAAGGAGGCCAAAACCTCACCAATAGCTTCTTTCAAGCCTGAGGCAGTAGCAGAATCGACTGGTGGAGGAGTGTTGTTATCCTCAATAAAGTCGCCTAGATGAGAATCTTCATCGTCGCCAATTGGTGTTTCCATGGAAATCGGCTCTTTGGCAATTTTTAGGATTTTGCGAATTTTTTCTTCACTAAGAAGCATTAGTTTGCTCAGTTCCTCTGGAGTTGGTTCTGATCCTGTTTCCTGCAGGATTTGACGCGAAATTCGATTCAATTTATTGATGGTTTCAATCATGTGCACGGGAATACGAATTGTACGCGCTTGGTCAGCAATGGATCGCGTTATAGCTTGTCTAATCCACCAAGTTGCATACGTAGAAAACTTATAACCGCGGCGATATTCAAATTTATCTACGGCTTTCATCAGGCCTATATTACCTTCTTGAATTAGATCCAGAAATTGCAAACCACGGTTAGTGTATTTTTTGGCGATAGAAATTACTAAGCGTAAGTTTGCTTCGATCATCTCTCTTTTGGCTCGTCTAGCTTGTGTTTCGCCAATAGACATTTGACGATTAACCTCTTTGATTTCTTGAATTTTGAGTCGATTTGCTTGCTCTATGGCTAAAAGTTTTTTTTGTGCACGGTGAATATTAGCTGTGTTTTCGCGAAGTATTGCAGCGCGGTCTTTGTTTTTAGAGATATATCTATCTAACCATGTTAAATCGCTCTCGTTACCGACAAAAGAGGCAATAAAATTTTTGCGTAAGGTTTTGGCTTTTTTTACGCAAATATCGATGATTAGAAACTCTTGTGCACGAATATTTTCCAAGAGGTGACGCAGTTTGGTGCCTTGTTTATGAAACTCTTTAGCAGTTAGTTTGAATTTTAAAAAGCATTCAGTAAGATTTTTTTGCGCTTTTTCGGTATTTTTGTGTTTACGACCATATTTTTTTAGAGTTCTGGCATATTTTGTGTCTAAATTTTTTAATTCTTCGAAATGCTCTTTTGCTACCAATGGATCTGGTCCATCAAATAAATCCAAGTCGTCAGAGCTATTGCCATCTTCGCTAGTGTCCTCTTCGGCTTCTTCTCCGCCGCTTTCGTCCTCGCTTTCCTCACCATCTTTTTTCTTTTTTTTCTTATCTTGTTCTTTAACTTCAATTTTAGGGAGTTCTTTGACAGGCTCTGGAGCTTTTTTCGGCATTACAATAGCGTCAGGGGGTAGGTCTTCTTCCCCATCTAAATTTTCTAGCAAATCAGCTTCGGATTGCATAGCTAATTTTTCATCAATAGCTGTTTCTTTGTCATCCTCGACGAAGCCAGTGACAATATCAGATAGGCGTTTTTCCCCAGTTAAAGTTTTTTCATAGTCACTGATAATGGATTCGATAATGCCAGGAAATTCCGCCAAAGCAGATAGCATGTAGCGAGTTCCTTCCTCGATGCGCTTAGCTATGGCGATTTCTCCTTTGCGATCTAAAAGGGGAATGCTGCCCATTTCGCGCATATACATACGTACTGGATCGGTGGTTGAGCCTACTTCTTCATCACCTAGAGTAGCAGTAACAACAGGAGCGACTGGGGCCGCTATAGGGGCGGCTTCTTTTGCTGTTCCATCTGAATCATCTTGTTCATTGCAAACATCAATTCCCATGCCATTTAGCATGTTAATTACTTCTTCAACGCGGTCGACATCAAAGTCAGTAGAAAGATAAGCGTTTACAGCATTTACCGAAACAGAGCCGTCTCTTTTGCCTTCTGAAATTAATTTTTGCAGACCCGACTGTTCTTGTGTCGCTGCAGCTGGAGCAGTTGCTTGGATTGCGGTCGCAGTCTTAGTTTTAATTTTTGCAGCCGGAGTTTCTAGTTTGACGATTTTTTTAGGTGTTTGGACTCGCTTTTTAGCTGCAGGTTTTTTAGTTGTTATTTTTTTTGTTTTAGGTTTCTTAACTATTGCTTTTTTTACCATAACTTTTTTCTTGATTGCTTGCTTCACTGGTTTGGTCTTTTTCTTTTTATTTGTAGACATAAAGTTGAATATTTCCTATAAAAATTGTTAAACGTCAGAGAGTTATAGCACAAGAAAAGAAAAAATGTGGAAAAATTTAATTTTTGCGACATCTGGTGCCAGGCACTCCATTTTTCCATTCTTAAACTTAAAATTATAACCTATTGATTTTAAAGGAAAACGCGTAGACATGAAATTAAGGCTTACTTTTTGCTTTGGGTTATAAGCTGGCAAAGCAAAGCTTTTTCTTCATTGGTTATAGTTCCTTGGCTGCTTTTTTGCATCAATTCATCAATAGTTTGGTCCAAACTTAAGGCGTTTAGTTTGTCTATAGCGCCTAAAAATTCGCTTTTTAGGCCAGATTGAGGGATAAGCGGTGGGTTAATAGCTATTTTAGCTAAAAACTGCATTTTGGCGGGATCTTGGCAGTTCTCTAGAATTTCTGTCAAAGTTAAATCTGAATGTTCTTTAAGTAGCTCAACAAGCCAGAGAAGCAAGGATAAAGAGGGTAAATTTAAAGAGCGAATAGCCTCTAAATCACCAATTTCTTTTATAAGTACTGGATGATACAAAAGTAGAGAAAGCGCGGTTTTGGCAGGTTGAGGGAAAGTATTTTGCTGGAAAGCTATGTCTTTATTGTATGTATTTGTTGAGGATTGATAGCTTGGCTCTAAACTGGTATTGGTTTTTCTTAAAGTGTTTGCGTCGCTATGTACCAATTGCGCTAGCTTTTGCCAAAGCATTTCTTGAAAAACTCCTTGTGGCATTTTATCGAGCAAAATACGGATTTTTTGCACAAAAACAGCTCTCCCGTCCGGTTTATTCAAGTCCAAATCACTGCTTAGCTTTTGAAAAAGGAAGTCGGAAAGTGGCATGGCGCTTTCTATGCTACGTAAAAATGCGAGCTGCCCTGCTTTGCGAATATAGCTATCTGGATCTTCTTTGGTTGGTAAGAAGAGAAACTTTACTTGCATATCATCTCGCATGAGCGGCAAAATATTTTCTAAGGCGCGCCAGGCGGCGTTTTGGCCAGCATTGTCTCCATCAAAAGAGAAAATAATTTCTTTAGTTTCACGAAGTAGTTTTTGTACATGTTTATCGGTGATGGCAGTGCCCATAGTAGCGACGGCAAAGTCAATATCGTATTGGGCTAAAGCAATAACGTCCATGTAACCTTCCACGACTAAAACTTTTTCTAATTGTGACGAGGCTTGACGTGCTTCGTAGAGCCCATAAAGCTCGGAGCCCTTATGAAAAATCGGCGTTTCAGGGGAATTTAAATATTTTGGCATTTCATCGCCAAAAGCTCTTCCGCCAAAGGCTATAACTCTGCCGCGTCTATCTCGAATCGGGAACATAATGCGATCACGAAAGCGTTCATGCATTATTCCAGAATCGTTTTTAAGTAAAAGTCCATTTTGCAAAAGAATTTCGCTAGCTTCTTTATTGTTAACATTATTTTTTTGCAGATAATTCAGAAGACCACCGCGCAGAGCAGGCGCATAACCTAAAGCATATCGCTTTCGAACCTCGGCGTTTAAACCCCTAGTACGCAAATAATCTTCGGCTTTTGTCGATTCTGCTAGAGAATTTTCGTAAAAATTGGCCACTTTTGCGAGCAAATCATAAGATTTTTTATGTTGTTCCAAGGCGATTTTCTTTTCAGGAGCGAGCGTTTCGTACGGCACTTCTAGGCCCATCTGACCGGCTAAAAGTTCCACTGCATCTAGAAAATCTAGCCGATCAAATTGCATGACGAATTTAATAGCATCGCCATGCGCACCACAACCAAAACAGTAAAAAAACTGCTTAGCGGGGTTTACCGAAAAAGAAGGAGTTTTTTCTTTATGAAAAGGGCAGAGGGCTGAGTAATTGCCGCCGGTTTTGCGTAATTTTATGCGTGGCGATATAACATCGACGATGTCAATTCGGGCGAGTAAATCATTAATAAAACTGCGTGGTATTAGGCCTGGCATACCAGCCAATATACTTGGCTTTGATTTGATATTCAATAAGTAGAGGCGGGTTTTAAACTTGCTCTGAGAAACTTGATCACTTGTTAGATGTGAGTAAAATGCTCTGTAAATTTATGCTAGCTATTTTAGGGGTAGTCAACCGTGAAGAATAGTTTACGAATAATAATTTCTATTTTTTTGTTTTGTAGTGGTTCTGCTTTTGCTGCGATATCAGTTGATTCAAAAGAAGAAATGGCAAAACAATTACTCAATGTTTTGCACGAGGAGAAAGTAATAACCTCCTCACAGGACAAAGCGCTTCAATCTTTTAAATCTTCTGCAAACTCATTATTAGATCAAAAAAAACTAGTTATTGACATAAATAAGAAATATTTTTCTTACGATCAGTTCCAATCAATAAGTCTCCAAGCTTATAAAAAGAATCTAACATTAGCGGATATGAATTACTTGATTAAAGTTTATAGCGATCCTGTTATGCAGGACTATATTCTTCATAAAAAGCCATTAATTGAATCTGATTTAGAGTTATTGCTAAAAAGATATGTTAAAAAAATTAAGATCGACATGGAAAAAGACATAGATGTTGCTGTAGAGAAGTCTTTACAAAAGAAGGCTGAGGCTGGTGATGTGCTTGCGCAATACTTGCTGGGAAATCACTACCTATCCAAAAAAACATCAGAAAGCAATAAATTGGCGGTGCAATGGTTAAGTAAAGCTGCTAATAGTGGTAACATTTTGGCAATGAATGATTTGGCAATTATGTATAATGAGGGGCTTGGCGTAAAGAAAGATCAGAGAACAGCTGTACAATTATATCAAAAAGCTGCAATAAATGGTGATCGCGTAGCCATGTTTAATTTGGGATTACATTACTTCTATGGAGCTGGAATTGAGCAAGACTATACAAAAGCTTTAGATTGGTTCAAAGCCGCCGCTTATCGTAATAACATGTATGCGCAATTTATGTTGGCAAAAAGCTATTTAATTGGGAGTGGAGTTACCAGGAATTTGAAGAAAGGTAAAAATTGGTTAATGTTGGTTGCCTATCAATTTTACGATCCACATTTTCGGGAAGATGATTTGCAGAATAAGATCAATTACGTAGATACTTTTGTAACCTACCAGATGGGTAATCTTTTAAAAGCTCACCCTAATTATGGGAAAAATACTACTCAAGATATGATAAAGAAAGCTAAGATGGTTTCAAAAGAAATTGATCAAATATGCTCAATATCTACTTTTGGGTTTGGTTACTAAAAATAGTTTATCAAAAATATGTCTATATGTTTTCTTTAAAAATCAACAGATTAGATTTTAAAGTTCCATTCTTGACTAAATTGCTCTAAAACTAAGTGTCTTTAACTATTATGTGTTGCGAAGTTTTTTAAGTTCACGTTTAGAAAGATTTGTTGCCTGTGCAATTTTTTCCAACGGAAAGCCTTCTTTAAGTAGATTTTTAGCTACGGTTTTTACGCCTTCTTGTCTATAAATATCTGCCAAAGTTATGACCCTTTGCGAATTACTTTCCATTGGTGCTTATTTCGGGGGTATTTAATATTTTGGCAATTTTCTTAGATAATAGGCCTTTCTGACGTAGCTTTTCTTCCACTACTCTTATAGCTTCTTTTCGACCTTCTTGTTTATAAATTTCAGCCAAAGTCATAACTTTTTCCTCGCACTACCGTATTTTTCACGGTATTGACTTTAAGTGTTTCCTAGTATCGCTTTAATACGAGCGCCAATCTGGCCCATGTCAACGCGGCCTTGAGCCTTAGCTTTGACAATGTTCATGACTTTGCCCATATCTTTAATGGATGCGGCACCAGTTTCGGCAATAGCTTCTTTAAGTAGGATTTCGATTTCAGTTTCGGAGAGAGGTTTTGGAAGGTAAGACTGTAAAATTTCCATTTCGGAAGTTTCACTTGCGACTAGATCAGCTCTATTTCCAGCGCGATATTGTTCAATAGAATCGCGACGTTGTTTAATGGCTTTTTCAATGACAGACATAACTTGTGAGTCATCGAGAGTAATACGCTCATCGATTTCACGTTGGCGAATTGCCGACCAAAGCATGCGAATAGTTGCAAGGCGCGCTGTATCTTTGGCACGCATAGCGTCTGTCATATCTTTTTGAACTTTGGCTTTTAAGAGACTTTCGCTCATAAGGTTAGTCGTGATCGCGGTTATAAATGCCGCGCATAATATCACTTTCTTTGGAAAGGCGCTTCATATGCCTTTTGACCGCAGCGGCTTTTTTACGTTTGCGCTTGGTCGTAGGTTTTTCGAAATATTCCAGTTGACGTAACTTGCTTAAAACACCTGCTTTTTCACAAATACGTTTAAAACGACGTAAGGCTACGTCAAATGATTCTTGTTCTTTAATTCGTATACCGGGCATAAGAAAAGCACACCTCTTTTTTAGTTCAAAAACATGTCTATAAGTTTTCTTTGTAAATCAATAACTTATATTTTCAAATTAGGTTTTTCTTTTTTATACTAGAAAAAAACAATAGATTTTCTTTTAGTGTCAAAGCCAAAACTCGCGAGCATTCTACTTAGTATTTGGGTGAAATGCAAAGGGGAAGAGAAAAAAGTTCCACTACATATTTTGTAAACGTTGCACGAGCTTGGTCACACGCTGCGAGGTTTTTTCATTTTTGACAGCCATGCCAATAGCTTTCATTTGGCCGATTAAGACGACAAGCTTGCGGCCGCGGGTTATGGCTGTGTAGAGGAGATTGCGCGCAAGGAGCATATAATGCTGCGTTGCAAGCGGAATTACGACGCATGGATATTCTGAACCTTGGCTTTTATGAATTGTTGTGGCATAGGCAAGCATTAATTCGTCTAATTCGTTATAAGAATATGCGGCCATCCTGCCGTCAAAATCGATATGCACTTCCTGATTTTCTAAATCTATAATTTTGATCCGGCCGATATCGCCGTTAAAAACATCTTTGTCGTAATTATTTACGACTTGCATGACTTTATCACCGACGGAAAAAGTTGTGCCAAAGCGAGTGATTTTCGGCTCTCCACGAGGGTTTAGTGCAGTTTGTAAACATTGATTAAGGGCGCGTGCTCCCAATCCGCCACGATTCATCGGTGTTAAAACTTGAATATCGCGTAGTGGATGAAACCCAAAGCGTTCGGGAATTCTTTCTGTAACAACATAAAGCAATTTTTCTTGGATTGCTTCTGGGGTTTCCGCTTGAATTAAATAAAAATCGGTTTTTATATCTTCATCTTGATTGAGAAAAGGCAGCTGGCCTTGGTTGACGCGATGCGCATTGACTATGATTTGTGATGATGCAGCTTGGCGAAAAATTTCTGACAAACGTACAGTTGGTATACATTCTGATTTAATTAAGTCAGATAATACAGAGCCAGGTCCCACGGAAGGGAGCTGGTCTACATCGCCCACTAAAATTAGTGCGGCATGATTTGGAATAGCTTTAAGTAAATTATAAAAAAGCACAATATCTAACATCGATGCTTCGTCAACTACAACCAGATCAGTAACGAGCGGATTAAATTGGTGGCGAGTGAAATTGCGCGTTTGAGCGTCATATTCCAAGAGCCGATGAATGGTCTTAGCTTGTAGATGCGTTGTTTCTGACAAGCGCTTGGCAGCTCGTCCCGTAGGGGCGCATAGTGCTACGCTTACTCCTTTAGCGCGGACTATTTTAAGAAAACTATTAATAATCGTTGTTTTACCAACGCCAGGTCCGCCAGTGATAATAAAAACTTTTTCACGCAAAGCTAAGCCAATAGCTGCGTGTTGCGAATTGGATAAGACTAAACCCGTTGTGTTTTCCACCCAATCTAAAGCTTTTTTACTATCTATATTTCCCCAAATTGGTGTTCCATTTTTCAAACGAAAGATGTGTTTAGCGCTTAAATCTTCGGCTTTATAAAGTGGTGTTAGAAATAAAAAATTTTCGTTACTAAAATTATCTACAGTGATATTTTCTGCTTGGACTTCTAATTCTATAGCCTTTTTTATGATTTCTTCCGGAATTTCTAAAATTTCTACGGCCGACTTTAAGGCTTTTTCTTCTAAAACAGCTGAATGTCCATTAGAGGCAAATTCTTGTAAAACGTGGCGTATGCCAGCTTGGGCGCGAAGAATAGAAGTTTTGCCAATGCCGATGCGTTGAGCAAATTCATCCGCTGTTTTAAAACCAATTCCATAAACGTCGAGAGCGAGGCAATAAGGATTGGCGCGGATTTTGTCGATAGCATTTGCGCCATAAGTTTTGTAAATGCGTACAGCGCGCGCCGTGCCGATGCCGTTTCCTTGCAAAAAAATCATGATGTCGCGAATGGCTTTTTGCTCTACCCAAGAAGTTAGAATCTGTTCTTTACGTTTTTCGCCAATGCCGGGAAGTTTATCTAGGCGATTTGGGGATTTTTCTAAAACATCAAAAATTTCGGCGCCAAAGGCTTTAACTAAAACTTTAGCAAAGTGAGCACCGACGCCGCGGATTAAGCCGGAAGCTAAATATTTTTCGATACCTTCGCTAGTTGTTGGCGGGACTAATTTTAATTCTTCGGCTTTAAATTGTAGTCCGTGGTTTTTATCATTCACCCAGTTTCCTTGGCATTCTAAATATTCGCCGTTTGTAACAGTTGCAGCTTTGCCTACGATAGTAACTAAATCGCTTTTACCATGCACTTTTACGCGCAACACGCAAAATCCCGTATCTTGGCTATGAAAGGTAATACGTTCAATGTGTCCAGAGAGATTTTCAAGGGCTTTTTGTTGTGGCATGATTTTTCTTAGGTGCTCTTGTTAAATATAAATCAATTAATTAGTTCAGCCTGAATAACCAGGTTTTCAAAAAATTCGCATTTATCTATTTTTTACAAGCATTCCGTGTTTTTATGTTTGCTTTTTAATGCAAAATTCGCATATAAAACCGTGATAATCCAAAGCCAAAAAAGATGGATCTTACTTAAAATCAGACTTAAGTCGTAGCCAATACCACTTAATAGTGTATTTAATTTGTCTCCAGTACCCTGAAGATAATTCCTACCAAAAGTGTTTTTTTACTGCAAGCAATATGTACTGTTGTTTCTGTTTCGTTGTGTCCACTATACCCTAGATCAACATAACTCTCTTTTGCCCTAACTCTCGTCAATTCTTGTACTTGGTTTAGTTGCTTCCTTTAAAGTATGTCCATCGTAAGGGTTTCTTAGCATAGGAATGAATATGGTTTTTAATATATAAAAGTGCTTCCTCTATATTTTTATGTGAATGATTATGTTTTATGTACCGCTGTAGTTAACTTAGCTTCTTCATTGGATTGGTGAAGCATGTTTTGTTTTTCTGGGTTTCTAGGTCGCATCCAAAAAGAACTGGTTGCATCAACCAGATAAGAGCAATTTTTATGTGGTGCTGGATCCATTCTCTGTAGCCTTGGCAAGCTGTTAGTAAGCGACCCCTCTACATGCCTGGTTTTAATATTATGCGTAGCATTTGTACTCGATCTCAAATTATGATTGCAAGCAAGTTTTTCTAGGTGAGGTTTCTTTTTAAGTTGCTCATTTTCCTCTCCATGTGCATGTTTTCTTGCGACTCTCTGATGACTTAAAATAGGTTGATTTTGCTCAGCTTGCGGCTGTTGTACAATTAAAACAATAGGATTTTGTAATTCAGAATGGAGCTTTGCTCCTTTTTCAGTCAAGTATTGTGCTATTTCGTTATCAGGTTTGTCCCAGTGTCTAACTCCCCACCATTTTCTCATGGCGCAATCTAATGCTGTATGGTCTTTCTTTCTGCCGCTTAAGAGATTGGGATTGGCTCCATATTGTTCCACTAATAGTCGCACTGTACTAAGTTGATTATACGAGACAGCAATAGATAATGGGGTATAGGAGCCTAAAAAAAGTTCTACAGATCCTTCAGTACCATGTTCACATGTGACTAATTTATTAACATCAAATCCGTGCGGGAAAAATCTTTTAATTTCTTCTATTAAACCTTCCTTCACAAAGCGACATAAGTCGTTCGCATTATAAGCAGTTGCAATACGTATATCTTTTCGGTTTTCTCTTACATAATATTCAGAATCATCAATTTTACTCATCTTAGCATATCTGTTAGCCCCGAAAATATCTATTCCGCAGAAAAAATATAGTTTAGAAGCCGCCCAAGTGAAGCAGTTATGTAAAACTTTATTGAGAACGTATTTTGAAATTATTGAAGTAAATGAATTTTTCCCAGCAATATTAAATCCGAACTTTTGGGCTTTGCGATGATCCTCGTGAATTTTTTTATCCATTCTTTCGATCTGCTCTCGGGGTACTAAAAAAGTTTCAGTTTTTCCGATATAAACAATTTTATTCTCTGGGGAGATATTCTCGCAAATTCTGACATTAGTTCCGCCCAAAAAGGTACTATGCAAATGAGCAATTTTCTTAAAATACTTACCATTATTTTTGCAGCCTTCATAGAAAATTTGGGTATGTTTACCGTATAAAATACCAGTTCCTGTGGGCTGTCTGATTAAAGTTACTGCCCATGTATTTTTGTCTATTTCTTTAGTATGATCTAATTCACATTTGTGTGGCAAACAAGATTTTTTCCGTGTTATAGTCATAAATTTTCTCCTATAAATGTGTGTCAGAAATTTATTTCAAAGGTTGCTCGCAACAAGAATACCCGCTTGTAGAATAGCAAATCTATCGAAAAATTCTATATTGCAGAGGTGAAATTTTCGTATAACAAGTTGTTAGTTTTGTATACCCCATGTCTATAGATACGAACTATTAAAATATTGCGATTATTTGACCGATACAGGTGAGGGCGATTTTCAGTTACATTATCTTAGAAATAAACAGAAAAAAGAGATCGATTTTTTAATTGTTAAAGACAAAAAGTCTTGGTTGCCAGTAGAGGTTAAACTGAATGATGACAATTTATCTGACAGTTGGTCAGTGTTTATGAAATATCTAGATTGCAATCATGGTGTACAGCTTGTCAAAAACGAAAACGTACGGAATGTAAAAAACACTCATTTTGGCAAAATACTGACTATCAGCGCCTCGCAGTTTTTGGCTTGTTTGATTTGATAAGCCTATCTACTATAGCTATCTTGGCAAGAGCGCAGCTAGATCGCTCACTCTTGCCATATCTAGAGCTTGTTTAGAAAGTTTAACGAAGCGGATGTCTTTACGTTTTTTCTTGGCATAGCGCATCAAAGCAGGAAGAAGAGCTAAGATAGCATTATCGAGAATATTTACTTCTGCGAAATCGAATTTAATACCTGGGATTTTGTTGATTAGGTCACAGCCATCGCGTGCTATGGCTGTAACATTAGCGAAACTCAAATCCCCTTGTAAAGAAAAAATCCCATCTTTTGTTCTACTAAATTTGGTTTTCATAGCTGATCTTAGCGCAATTTCTGGTTGTGAGAATGTACTTCAGCTACTAAGCCGGATAAACCGCTTTTAGACAGAGTAGATGCAAACTGCGAGCGATAATTCTGTACAATACTAACGCCTTCTACGCTAAAATCGTATACTAGCCAATTGCCGCTTCCGGTTCTGATGAGGCGATAGTTAACCGGAATTGGCGGGCCGTCATTTTGCAAAATCTCACTATTTACTTGAGCGCGACTTTGACTTGCGTCATAGCCACGTATGGGGAAAAATCTAATTTTTTGGCCATTGTAGTTAGCTAAAGCGGCTGCGTAAGTGCGAATGACGTATTGGGTAAATTCACTGGTGAATTGTCTTTGAACATTTGGGTTGGATGCTTGCCAGAATTGACGGCCAACTACGGAGCGAGCCATGGCGTTGGCGTCAAAGTGAGGTAGAGCAATGCGGCGAACTATGCCATTTACTAAAGCATCGTCACTTTTTAAAGTTTGACGATGTTTATCTAATTCAACAATTATTTTATCAGCCGTGCTTTTTAACATGGCCAAAGGCGGAGGATCATTGCTGGGCGCAGCTTTTGCTGCAATACCCAGTAAAAGGCAACTTGCTGTGCATATAGAAAGAATTAAATTTTTGATGATTTTTATGTACATATTTTTATTCCTAAAATTATTGTATTTTTATGGGGACCCCTCTCCCCACCCCTCGAAATACTGTGTTTTTTACTGTTTATTTTCTTCTTTTTTCTTATCCCCTTCCAGCTTATAAATAAATTGTCCGATCAAATTTTCTAAAATTAATGCTGGATGTGTTTCGGTTAACATATCACCATTTTTGAGCATATCATCGGCGTAGCCTGGAACTAAACTGATATAATTGGCGCCAATGAGTCCGGCAGTGAGGATTTTGGCCGCAGTGTCAACTGGAAGTTTGTCTTGTCTTTTGTCTATCATTAAAGTGACATCGGCTTTTAGAGATTTTGTATCTAAAATAATAGAAGAGACTTCGCCAACGCGAACACCAGCAATCGTAACTGGTGCGCGGACTTTTAAATCACCAATATTGTCAAAAAGAGCTGTGACTTTAAACGTGTCGCCGCTGGAATATTGGCTTAAGTTGCTGACTTTAAAAGCGAGCATGAAGAGAGCCAAGAGGCCAGCGATCATAAATAAACCGACGGCAATTTCTACAAAGCGTTTGTTAAACATTACCATCCTCCTAACATCATGGCGGTTAAAATAAAATCTAAACCTAAAGTTGCGAGTGAACTATAGACAACTGTTTTTGTGGTGGCGCGACCAATGCCTTCGGCGGTCGGCACGGTGTGATAACCTTGGTAAATCGCAATCCATGTACAGACAAAGCCAAATACTACGCTCTTAATAATTCCATTTACAACATCTAAACGAAAGTCGACGGAAGCTTGCATGTTAGACCAGAATTGTCCAACGTCAACTCCTAGCCATTCTACGCCCACTAAGTAGCCGCCAAAAACTGCGACGGCGCTAAAAATAATTGCTAAAACTGGCATAGAAATTAATCCTGCCCAAAAACGCGGAGCAATGATGCGCCAGAGCGGATCAACCGCCATCATTTCCATACTAGCGATTTGTTCTGTCGATTGCATAAGTCCAATTTCCGCCGTTAAAGCAGAACCGGCGCGGCCGGCGAAAAGTAAGGCAGAGATTACGGGGCCAAGTTCGCGCACAACGCTCAGAGCTACCATTTGGCCAAGTTGTTCCGTTGCGCCAAATTTTTGTAAAATATTAAAACCTTGTAAGCCTAAAACCATGCCAATGAATAAACCAGAAAGCATGATGATCACTAGCGATAAAATGCCGATCATGTAAAGTTGCTCAATCAAAAGCGGCGTGAATCGGACGATGCGCGGACGGCGAACAACGGTTTGCACCAAAAATATGCCAGAAGTGCCAACTCTATGGCAAAAATTCAAACCAATCTGACCGAGTTTTTGGATATATTTCATCACAGGCGTAGATCCTCAGCAAAGGGAACAGCTGGAAAGTGAAAAGGTACGATGCCATCGGCTAGGCCATGTACGAACTGATTTACCCAAGGAGTTTTATCAGTAAAAATTTCTTTCGGCGATCCAGAGGAGACAATCTGTCCTTCTGAAATTAAGTAGATATAATCGGCGATGCTGGCGGTTTCGGCAACGTCATGTGATACGATGATGGAAGTTAAGCCCAAAATGTCGTTTAAATGTTTTATTAGTTTTACTAAAACCCCCATGGTTATTGGATCTTGACCGGTAAATGGCTCATCGTAAAGCATGAGTTTTGGATTTAATGCCAGCGATCTAGCTAGGGCAACGCGACGTGACATTCCACCAGAAAGTTCGCTTGGCATAAGATCGCGTGCACCGCGCAGTCCCACAGTTTCTAGTTGCATTAAAACTAAATCGTGAATCATCGCTTCTGGTAATTTAGTATGTTCGCGCAGCGGAAAGGCGACGTTTTCAAAGACGTTTAGATTTGTAAAAAGTGCGCCGCTTTGGAAGAGAAAGCCAATACTTTCGCGCATTTTGTAAAGAGCACGACGACGCAGTTTAAAAAGATTTGTGTTATCGACCAAAATTGTTCCTGATTTTGGCGTAAGCTGTGCGCTGATTAGGCGCAGTAGTGTGGTTTTGCCAGAACCAGAAGGGCCCATGATGGCGATGATTTTACCGCGAGGTATGTCGATATTAACGTTTTTGAAGATATAGCGCTCACCGCGCTGAAATGTCAGTCCTTTTATTTCTACTAAATTATTGCTAATTTTCGGCATAAGTGCCTATGATAACCAGAAAAATTAATTTTGCCTAGAAAAGTCTTTGACCCCAATTTAAAAATTCAACTTATTGATTTATAAGTAAAATCCGTAGACATGTTTTTTGGGTGTGGTCGCATGTTTAAATTAATCTTAAAATTATTATTTCATGTACTTCCAGTGCAGTCGTCTTGCGATATGTTTTGGCCTAATGGAGCGTTGTTTTTATCCCTATTATAAAATATTGTTGCTATAATACTTGTCTTAAGTATATGAAATACTAATTGGAGAGTAATGTGACTTTTCAGCCGACATCAACATCGCAACAGCAACCGAGTAGCTTGTTACTATCAACAAATGGTAGGAAGCAGTTTCCTTGTAATTATTCCCCAGCGTCACCATCGCCTTTATCTCAGTCTACACTAGCGACTCCATCACCTTCTTCATTTCTATCGCAGAGATCTAGTCTTGAATCTGAGAAGCTAAATCTTGTTTCAGCTACTACTGCGCTTAAAGTTTTAGAGGAGGTTTCAGAGGCAATTAACAGACAGATAGCAGAAGCTAGAAATGCTACTATAAATATATTAACTAAATTAGCGGCGGGGGAAGCCATTTCTGAAGAAGAACAAGAAAAATTTCATAGAGGAGTACAGCACATTGAGTATTTAAAAGCTGAAATTGTAGATCGCTGGAACATTTCCTCAAGACCTAAGATGCCCCCTTCTGGCGGCGAAAATACTTCTCCAAGTAATGCTAGTTTGAGTACTTCAACCCAAAGCAGTATCCCTATCAGTAGTGTAGTAAATACCCCTTCTAATTTGATGAATATTTCAGATGTAGAGGAGAAAGCACAGAAGCATCCCGTAATAACAAGGAATTTTGTTGAGACTGGATCTGGATTTTTTGCTAAAAATTTCCCAGTTTCTCCTGTGGCTGCATGCTGTCAGCAAGGTGCGGAAGGATTAGAAAACGTGTTTTATTTTTTTGATAAGGAGACAGCGATGCGAGCATTTGTTGAGTTTCGACAGGGGAAATCAAAATCATTATCTCCTACACCGTCTTTGGCACATTCTAAGTCCCCTGTAGCTGCATTTTATCCTAGTACTGGCGGAGTGTTTTGGTTTTTTACTGAGGGTGCAGTTGTCAAGGCTGTTCAGAGCATAATGAGCGGCTGTAGTTCTTCGAGAGCTAGGGGGGAGTTACAATCTCCTACTAATCCTCCCAAAAGAGAAGAGGCTAAGTCTTTATCTCAATAGATTTTTAAATATGTGTATTGTATTTAGTAAGAATCCTGTTGTGTGAAATTTTGGAGTTGTTTTAGTATTATTAAAATAATCTTAAGAACAGGCCTTGATTACTTAATGCCCATATTGTTTTTGTGGTACAATGCGAAAAGGTTAACGGTGTCAACCTAAGACACCTTAATCAGGGTAAGAGTTAGCAAGGATGGTTTAGTGCGAAATCTAAAGACAAAGAATTATTTCTTAGCGTTTTTCTCTGCTTGCTTCTCACTATTTCGATTGGAATATCGGTTTATTTTTAAATAAATAACATTGTACGGTGCTAATAATGTTCGGCCAACAACAACTCACAGAAACAACAGGAAGCAGCTCTTCGTCGAGCGGAGCTAGCACTTTGGGTTTTTATTGTGCTGATACTCTCGATCAGGAGCATCCTTTCTCAGTGCCAACTGAGGTTTTGTTATCAATCAGTATGGTCCCTATCATAGATCCGACTACTAAAGCGATAACTTTTTCTCCTAAAGAGCAATCGGGACAGGGTTTTACGGATATGGTTAATGCAATCATATCTCAGCCAAACATTGCTAAACTTACTCTACTAGATACTTCCTACTTACAGCGTCATAGAATAATTTTGAGAAAACTTGCTGAAGGAAAAACAGAGTTAGAGGCTGAAGAGGAAGCTGAAAAGGAAGCTATAGAGAATTCTAAGATTTGGCGAGAACAACATGGTGCGCAAATAAATAGTTTAATGGCTCGTTTTAACGAGAACTTTTATATTCTCGATTGGAAAGCGATCATAGATGGACCGCAGAAAGAAGATATTGGTAAGAGAATTGCTGCGGTGAATAGACTATATAGTAGTCATATACCATTGTCGCCTGACGAGAAAGGAAAAACAATAAGTGTAGATTCTTTTAATAAGGCAGTGAAAGGTTTAATTAGTATATTTTCAAAAAAAATTTCCGAAAATGACCCGATTAAGCTCAGCACATCTATTGCCAATAGTACTATAAAGAGGTATTTGACTACAATAGCTATAGAAGAATCTGTCGTGCGGACTTTCTTTAAGTATCCTTTTGAAATATACCGCGGAATATGCAACGTTGCGGCTTCTATGCTTTATGATTTCTTTGGAGAAAAAGGAGAAATGCGTTTCGTTACTGTAGGTAATCATGTAGAAATAGCTCACCGCAAAGAGGTGGATGAAAAAAACAAACCACAGCCACAACGCCCTAAATCATCACCCCCGTTGGCAAGGTTGACTCAACATAATAGTAAGAGCCCCCCTTCATCACCTAGTCATGGGCAAAGTCCAAATGAACACTCATCCCCCAGTGGGGGTTCTTTTTCATCTTTTTTTAGAGCAAGAACTACTGGTTTACCGATAACACACAGCGAGCGTGCAGCAGCTCATGGTAGGGAGCCATTGCAACACTCCGAAGAAGCTGTAGAAATAGAAATTGAAAATCAGACAATAAAGACAAGAGTGCGTATTAGATGTCGTCCAGAATCAGTGGCTAAAACTATTGATCCTATTATGGCCTCTCTGGCTTCTAGCGCTCAAATGCTTATGTCTGGGCAAGTTAAAGCTCTACCTTCGCCGGTGACTAGTGCAGAACCATCAGCCACTGCTATTACAGCGCCGGCAAAAACGAATTAATTTTTTAACTTTAGTTCTCAGGAGAACTTAATGAAAGGGACACCTAATGCTAATACTTGTAAAATTAATAAAAATAAAATTGCTCAAATTGCTCAAACATTGGTATCTGAGCAGCTTTTACAAAATTTACCTGTCGCTTACTATTGGATGGATGTTAGTGGTAAGTTGTTGGGTTGTAACCAAGAAGAATTGAAATTACTTGGGCTACCTTCTTCCGAGAAATTTGTTGGTAAATATGCCACTGAACTTGGAGCTAATATAGCTTGGGGAAACTCCTTAGAAGTGATGGGAAACAGTCAGCAGGAAATACTTGAGGAAGTTCATCCCAATCCTGATGGCACTAACACCTATTTTCTTAGCATTAAAAAACCCTTGCATAATTCCGAGGGCGAAGTGATTGGACTTCTTGGTGTATCTATAGACATCACCGATCGTAAACTCGCCGAGCAAAAACTTACAGAAGCTTTAAAGAAATCTGAAGCTGCCAACGAAGCGAAGACGCAGTTTTTAGAAAATATGCGGCATGATATACGCACGCCATTATCTGGCATTTTAGGGTTTGCGGAATTGATCAAGGAAGAAGCCGATAAACCAGAAAAGACTCGGGAATACATAGATAACCTTATTGCTTCTAGTCGGACATTATCAGAGTTTTTAAATGAAATTTTGGACGCTATCAAAGCTACGTCTGGTGAAGTGCCGTTTCTAAAGAAAAAATTTAATTTAAAAGAATCTTTAAATAAAATTATTTTATTGCAGAAAGCCAAAGCTGCCACAAAGAAATTAGATCTTATCTACGATTATGATAAAAATTTAGCAGAGTATGTGGTTGGAGATCCAGTCAGATTGCAGCGCATCCTTTTGGAATTAACTAGTAATGCTTTAAAATTTACTTCCAAGGGTGAAGTTAAAATTTCTGTAAAACTAGCTAAAAAAGAAGATTTTAATATAGCTATTAAACTTATTGTAGAAGATACGGGCAGTGGGCTTCCTGAAGAAAGAAAGCAAGATATTTTTACTCGTTTTACCCGTCTTGTTCCTTCTTGCAAAGGGATAAATGGTTCTGGCTTGGGACTTACTATAGTTAAGCAATTTCTAGATGATTTAGAGGGTGAAATTGCTGTTAAAAGTGTAGTGGGCAAAGGTTCTATTTTTACTTGCACCATTCCTCTGCAAGAGGCTATGTTGCAAGATGCTTCCGATATGCCGATCGAAACGACTGAATATTTAAAGAACGTTTTAGTAAACCCAATCTTACCTTTGGAGAACAGAGAAGCACCGATACGTAAGGGAAAAAAATGGAATGTTTTACTGATTGAAGATGATGCTTTCATGGGAAAACTAGGTAGAATTATTTTAGAGCGCATGCAATGTGCGGTTGATGTGGCCACAGATGGAGCAAAAGCTTTAAGTCTTGCTAAGAGCAATAAATATAACTTAATGTTGATGGACATAGGTTTGCCTGACATTGATGGCTACGAGGTAACTAGGCGTATTCGCGAGAAAGAAGTTGATAAAGATCATCCTGTGCCAATTATAGCTCTTTCAGCGCACACCAGCGCGGAATATTCGCAGCACTGCATGAAAGTTGGTATGAGTGCAGTGTTAAGTAAGCCTTTAACAGAAGAAAAAGCTAGGGACATTTGTAGTGCTTTTATTTCGGGATGGACAGAGCCAAGTAAAACAAAAAAAATCCTAGTGGATAGATCGTGCAAAAGTACAGGCAAAGTTATTGATCTTGCGTTGATGCGCAAGAATTGTGGGAACAATGAAAAGATGGTTCGCACTTTACTTGCTTCTATCAAAAAAGATTTGCCGCACAAAGTAAGCTTTTTCATTTCCGCATATCAAAACAAAGATTTTAAAACACTTCAGGTCATGGCGCATAAAATTCGAGGCTCGGCTAGCTACTGTGGAGCTGCTCGTACTCAAGGAGCTTGTGCTAAACTGGATGATTATTTGCTGGAAGGCAAAGACCCTGTCATAATTAGCAAATTCTATAAAAAAGCTTTGGCAGAAATTAAGCTGTTTCAAAAACAGCTGTCCAAAATTAAAAATGTTTAGACGAAAATGCTAA